>JACCDW011747778.1_pt1 | contig 11992 bp, 12 predicted proteins | sample 7449781 | NCBI WGS metagenome assembly JACCDW01 (sample SAMN15323449, study PRJNA562643) | freshwater metagenome | isolation source: river surface water | place: USA:Blue River Watershed | collected 2017-08-18
ACTTCGGGGCGGGCGACAGCCTCTGCGAAGAGATAGCCATGATGTTTTGCATCGCCATCATTGGCGCCTTGCTCGGGAGTTAGCTTCACTGATTCCAGTCGGTGCTGAACAACGACTGAAGCCGCTGATGAAAGTGCCTCAGCCAAGTCTCCCAATGCAGCAATACCAGCTAGACCGGAGCCATGATTGGCCGTGTCATCCACCCCCCATGCGGGATTGACCGTGTGCAGGTCGGTAGCAGCAAAAAATGGAGCAAGCAACGGATGCCCCGAGTTAACTCCAGAGTCCAAAAGACAGACCCGTGGCGTGTTGTCACTTTCCGGAGCTACCGTCAAGCGCGCTAGCGTTTCATTGATCCACTCTTGCTGCTCTGGTGGGGTCATGCTGTCAAAGAACTCGGCAGTCTCTTTGGCTCGGCGCAATTCCGCCACGCAATTCAACGTCATGACTGAGGTTGCTAATTGCGCTTGAGACCCGAACATGAGGACAACTGTGCGTTCGGGAAAGTTGATTTGGTGTGCACTTACTTGGCATTCGGCCAGAGCAGCAAGTTTTCGGAAGTCCTCGACTACCTCATTCCGTAAGCCCCGGACGGGCAACCAAACCTCCCACCAGAACTGCTCCGTCACATCCTGAGGTAGCAAAGCAGGCTCGTCTGTCCAGAGCGCGCTAAGTTCGGCACTGCGTATGGACGATATGGCATTGAGCAAGCCGCTATGGTCAATAGACTTACCGTTCTTGTCTTTTTTTTCTTCTAAGTAGGCGGCAATGTACTTTTCGAAGTGTTCTAGCTTGCCGTCTGGAACATAAACGTTGGCAACTGTCGAATTGCCGTCTGCGCGAACGCTTAAAACTTCGATTTGCTCTCCTGGGTCGCGGCTACGCTCATTGCCAAGGCTTTCGAAGGCAAGCTCTACATTGGGTATGCCGACGAACTGGATCTGCAATCCCAGCCCGCTTTGAAGACCTTGTTGTTTTTGGGTCTCAACTGCAGTCTGCGCTATCGGTTTGAGGGCTTGCAGTTGGGCTTGCAATGCGGCCCCATGCTGTGCCCGGTTCTGCTGAGGCACTTCGGATGATCCACCGCCACCGGCTGACGGAGCCGTGAACTGTTGAGCCGTCGATGTGTTGTTCAGTACAAGATGGAGGCGTTTATCTTGAGCTTGTTCCGGCATGGTTTGCTATGTGCTTGTTTTTCTGGTCCAGTTTTGCACTAATGTGGCGACGCTCCTCTAACGCTCGCCCCAACTCAGCCCGTTGCACTTTGGCTTGGTCATGCATGATGGCTTCTTTGATGGACTCATCTACTGCACGACAAATTTCGGCATAGCTCAACCCCTGAGCATGCTCAATCAGCCCCTCTTTTTTAAATGGCCTGGGAGCAAAGTCACCCAAACGAGACCGAATCAGATTAAGCGCTTGTGTCGACGTGGGAAGGTGATACTCCACCACATCGTCGAACCTGCGAAATAAGGCAATATCCAATACTTCGGGATGATTCGTGGCAGCGATGATGAGACTGTTCGACTGATCATGCTCAATCATCTGAAGAAAACTATTCAACACGCGCCTAATTTCACCTACATCGTTGGCTGCACCACGTTGTGCACCAATGGCATCAAATTCATCGAAGAAGTAGACCCCTCGAAGGTCTGCGATGGCATCAAAGACTTGTCGCAACTTTGCCGCTGTCTCACCCATGAATTTGGTAATCAAAGAATCAAGACGAACTAGAAACAGCGGAACACCCAATTCCCCAGCTAAAGCTGATGCTGTCATCGTTTTGCCGGTGCCTGGAGGCCCAACCAGCAGAAGCTTGCGACGTGGAGAAAGCCCGTGCTCTTTGATACGTGCAAGCATGCGCTGTTCTTTGATGATTCGAGCAAGCTGACTGGCTGCACCATCGTCCAACACCATGTCGCCTAAACGATTGGCCGGATGTGTGACGCTGAGAAGATTGGCAAGCTCCCCCCTCTGTTTGTTTGCACTGTTGAGTGCCCCTGCTATGGGAACTAGCTTGCCAGATGCGTCTTGACTGAGTCGAGTTTTGCCCGCATCAATCATGTCGCGCAACTCTTCCGCCAACTTGCCATGTCCCAGCTTGGCCTCATGCGCAGCAACCTGCATCGCGACGGAGTAAAACTGTCCGTCATCGCGACTGATGTGCGACTTGATTAAAGCCTTGAGTTGTTCCGAGCTGGCCACGATGGCTTTATCCTGTTAGATCGTTCTAGTCAATTGCGGACGAATGTATTCACCGATATTCTCGCAGATTCAAGCGTAACTGTGTGCCTCATAGCAGGCTAGGCACCTTTCGCCGCTGCAAGGGACGAACGTACTTCGCGAGCGTGGCATCGCTGCGATGACCAGTGATTTCCTTGATCTGAAACGTAGACAGTCCAGCCATGGTGGCCTGTGTCACGAAACCAGCCCTCAAGCTGTGACCGGAGTAGTTCTGCACATCTTGGTCCCGCACTCGGCCAATGTTCGCCTTGACGATCAGCGCCACGCTTTGGGCGGTCAATCGAGCACCAATGTGGTCGTGTCTAGAAATCGAGCGAAAAACTAAGCCGATCTCAATGCCAGCCAGTGCAAGCCAACTTTGCAGGGCCTTGACCGGACACACCGAGCCTCGCGCATTGGGAATGAATACAGTACGCCCGACACCCTCCTGGTCTGTCTTGCTACGCGGAAGCAGGACTTCAACGCCAGTCTCAATGAACTGCAGGTGCTCCACTCGAATCCCCACCAACTCAGAGCGCCGAAAGGCTCCTGCAAATCCCACAAGTAACAAGGCTCTGTCTCTAGCTGCTTTGTGAGGCATTTGCTTGTCTGCCAACGCAAGGGCCGCTATCAAGTCATCTTTCACCAAAGCATGCACTCGGCGTTGAGCTGTGCCATTTGTGCGTCTGATGCCCTGCATCACTGCTTTAACTTTGCTGGTCATCACGGGTGACACATGGCCTGCCTTCTGGTGGGCGTGATGGATGGCAATCAACCTGTGGGCAATCGTGGCTGTTTTGTGTGTCTGGGATAGTTCGGCAATGTAGGCTACTACAACCTTAGCGGTGGACGGCACATGCCCGCCCCATACTTTGAAATGTCGCAGGGCTTGGGCGTAGCTTTTACGTGTGGATTCAGACTGCGCCGCTGCTTCCAGCTCTTCTATGAGGGTCGATTGCATGTATCCCCTTTCAGAACTTGGGAGCTATGACAGCCACACGCTTTGGCGGCGCATAGTCCATCGTGCTTTGGCGGCACTCTGCCATCAACACCATGAGCGTGGCCGCTGCGTCATTGAGTTCGGACAGTAACCAGCCCAAGGCTTCCACGGTATCGCTACACACCGTGCGGTCTTCAATCTCCGGGGCAGCGTGAGCCATGAGTTGACCAATTGCAGAAGAACCGAGCTGCACCGTACCTATGACGGCCTCGGCATCTTCGGCCAGTTGCACTAACAAATCAGGATCAGCCTCGCCATAAATCACCTTGGAGCCTTGCTGTGCAGTCAGCAACGGCAAGAGCAGCAACAAACTGCGCAAGGGTCTGGAGGGCAAAGTCAATGTTTGTGTAGCCATCTCAGTACTCCGATGGAAAGAGCAGCGTGGTGGAGGCACGATCAGCTTCGGTAATGATCCACACGGTTTCAGCCGCCACCTTGTAACTGGACAGGATGCGTGTGCCACGCTCGATGGAAGCCTGATTGGCAGCTGCATCCTCTGGCGGCACATCACCCCAATCGCCGGTGACATGGCGACTCAAGTAATCGAATGGGCTAAGAACGTGCTTGGCAAAGTGATCGGCTACCGCTGGTGTGGCAACGATCTGCCCTAATGGAAACAGAGAGGCTTGAATGGTCATAGGCGCTGAGGACTGCGAGCTAGACATAAATGAACTCCGACAGGTGGTTGAACAAGCCCACGAAACAGGACAACTAAAAAGCAAAAAGCCAAGGTGATGAAACCTTGGCTTGGACGCAGGTGCGGCGAATTGTGGGCAGCGCAGTTTGAAATTTGCGCTGTTTTAAACGTTACCGAAACCCTTTTAATGAATCAAGCACGGTGAAACTTTGCACGGATGCTGGGCTTTCGAGGAGTTGAATTAATGGGGCAGCACCTTGGCTTCAAACTTTTCGAACTCAGATTTCCAACACTCAATGCAACGGTAGATCATGTGCCCATCTTCTTTATAAGGCGCCATTTGAAAAAATGCGTCTGTGTCTGCACTGCTGTTCTTGGCTTTGCGAAAAGCAGTAAACCACCGCTTAGGCGCATCTGCACCGAAATACTTGTCGTTCTCGCTGTATACCCATAGCGTGGGCAATTTACTCTCCGCGCCAAATTTTGAATAGCAACCTTCGACCTCGTAAGGGCTAACTGGATTTCCGGGACGACTGATTGGGTTTCCACCACGGCCACCTGAAAAATTCACAATACCTTTAATGCCTTGCAAATCTAGTGTGCTCATGTAAATGGCAGCAAATCCTCCTGCGGACTGACCAACGATCAGCCCCTTACCTGCATCTACAAACGGCAAACCGGCAGCGTACGAAATAGTGGCACGATTTACCTCTGCAACAACCTTGGCAGAGTTCGCAATAACTTCGCAACCTGCCTTAGTCGATCCATCATCCTCAATATCAGGCCCCTTGGTCACGCCATAGCCTGGACGCGTTGGCACGAAAACGACGTACCCTTTGCCAGCAAAGTATCTGGCAGTTCCAGTAAGTCGCATTCGATTTTCAGAAGGCGTATTGACAACTGGTCTTCCATGATTGAAAACGATAAATGGATGCTTGATATTTGCATCACCGTCACTGGGCTTAAACACGGTGACAACAGTTGGATGATCCTTTAAGGCCAGATATCTACCAGTTGCAGACACCGGAACAGTAATCACCTCCTCACTGATATCTGCCGCCAATGCTGGTGCATTCAGATATGCCAAGCACATTGCAAGAGACATGACAGTTCTGGCAAGCCGTTTCATTTTTCCCATGACCCGAGTCACTTACCTAAACACTGGCACGCTTAAAACCCAAAGCTTGGGGTTAGCAGTTGCGAAGCCGTGACCGTCACCCTGCGATGTGTTCTCCAAAGAGATGAACTGAATACCCGACTTGTCGGCGATCTCTTTGTAGCCCTCAGTTTGCGCATCCGTGAAGTAAGAGTCACGACTTGAGTACACCCAAGTCTGATTCTTGAACTTGGCACTGCTGTCTTTCAGCATTTGGGCTGTCATATTGTTCTTGTACTCACAGGCTGTCGTCCAGCCACCGCTGATGTTGATCGCGTATTCAACTTTGTCGGGATGACGAGATGCGTAATAGCTGCTCATAAATCCACCGCGTGAGTGACCCAGCATGATGACCTTGTCAACTTTGTACTCACTACGCACCCAGTCCACGAATTGGTCAACTTGTGGCTCGGCATCATCCACACCACGCATTTGATCCCCCCACGAACAGGTACGTGCATCCTCTTCAACAAACTTACCCTCGCTGTTGCCTCTCCCCTTTCGCATGAGCAAAAAGGTTTTGTAGCCTTTGGCTGTCAGCATCGCAGCGACACGGGGGAATTTCACCGTTGTCTTAACTCGACTTTCGTCATAGCCATTACTGCCATGACCACGCCCTGTAGAACCATGGTTCATCACAATAATCTTGCCATTCCAATTTATCGGCTCTGTTGCCATGACCTCTAACTTGATTTCGGAACCAGATCCAAACGATCCTTTTTCTTTGTAGGTAAACCAACGCTGCTCTTGGACCACCGTGGATTTCACTTTGGGATCATCGATATCAGCATTTGCATAGATTGAGGCAAAAGCCCAAACAAAACAAAAAGTTTTTTTGAAGAAATTCATGAAATTTAAGATTTCGATGTGTATGAAAAAATTAGGCATGCAGCAGCATCTTGTCCAAAATTTGCACTCTAACTTCCCTGAGAAATCCGAACTAGCCTCAGTCACTTACCTTCATCTGAAAGGTCTGTAACTAGCTTCTGTAAGCCTTCATTTTTAGGAAAAATTTGAAGCCCTCGCTTGGCCGCCTTAATCGCTTCATCTTGAAGTTTTTGAGATCTGAAAAAATTCGCAGCTTGGATGTATGCAGAAGGTGCGTCAGGCTTTAGTGACAACGTTTTGCGGAACAACGCCAATGCCTGTTCGTTTTGTTTCGAGTCTCTCATTGCACGTGCTTTAGAAAAGTACCCCCAGTACTTCTCAGGAGCTAATTCGATGATTTGCTCTGCCTGAGCAATCGCTTGCGCATACTCTTTTCTCTCTAAAAAAATCCAAGATCCAAGACTATGCGAAGGGGCAAACTTGGGATCAATAGCTTGCAGCCTCTCGTATATTGCCCATGCGGCATCCAGCTCTTTGTGTGACACATGGATGTAGCCCCGCAAGTTCAAAGAGTATTTGTCGTCGTTGGGGTTATCGTTGTTCAAGACCACCTCAATCATGCGTAACGCATTGGCCTCATCACGGTTTCGCCAGTAGATGGATGCGGCAATGTGAGGGTCAAACACTTCCATCATGCCCATCGCAGTTTGCTGCAAGACTTCTTGCGGGCTACCCTTGGCGATCATATCTAGCAGCGTGGCGTTGCCAGGGAGTTTTCTCAGGCGTATGTGATACGTGCGTCCGGTTGGGCTTTTGTCTTCGGGGTCTTGGGTATACGTGATGTCACCTGTGATACGGTGTTTTTGAATACCCAAAGCTTCTTGAATCAGGTCTTGGATGACTTTGACATCAGAGCTTTTGGCGCCCAATTTGTCGATTTCGTTTTCATCAGACTTGCCCAGCACGGACACTCGTTCTTTGGCAGACGAAGACTGTGTACGACTGTAGTTGCTGATTTCATCTAGCAAACGGGCTGTAGCAACTTCGGAGCTGAAGCCGAACTCTTCAAACGTGTTGGGGACTTTGAGAGGCTCCACTACCACAGAGTCTGAGGTCACCGCCCTGATGGCCCCCACTGTTCCGATGGACGCAGCCCCCGCTGTCATCAGCGCAATGGCGGTGTTCTTGATGCCTTGGCCGAGTTGAATCATGCGCTGCGTGTCGGGCAGCTCATAGTTAAGTAGTTTCATGTGGGTGGCTTGGTTGGTGGCTTATTGGGTGGGCTGTCGCATCCATTGGGAGATGCTGGCTACCGCTTCGCGCTCCATGCCGATAAATCCATGCCAGTGTTGGCCCGCGCATTCGTCGCCAGTTGGGTTCGCTCCGCCATCCACCACCATCAGCTTCTTGATGGGAGCGTTGCTCAGTCCCTTGATGATGTAGGGAGCTTCGCTGGCCTGACAGTGCTTGCAGGCATCCTTGGCATTGTGATACACCAGCACCGGCATACTAATGGTCTTGAGGTCCTGACGTGGCACCGCACCCGGTGTGGCATAGCGGACCACACTGGAGGTTAGGACCAACCCTGCTATGACCGGATCATGGACGTTTATCGCCATCGCCGTGGCCGAGACAGTGCCTCGACTGGTGCCCACAATCCACACGGGTAGGCCACTTTTCTGTTTCACGAACTCCAGCACTTTGGCAACATCGGTCATGTGCTTGGGTTCGGTTCGCTCCGTCCAGCCCAGCTCGTCCATGTCGTTGGGTCGCCCGAAGATTGCAACATTGAAGCCATTGGCTAGGAAGTACGGCGCGGAACGCACGAGGAAGTTACCTCCAGTGGCCTTGCCGTCCTCAAATTTGCCAAAACCGCCACCGCCTCCTGGAAAGAGAAACACTGTCGCTTTGGCGTTGGGTGCCACCTCCCAAAACAGCGTGGTGACGACACCATCGCGGGTGGGCACTTTGAATAATATCCCTTCGGCATGGACGGAGGTTACGAGACCAATTAACAACCCGGCAATCATCGCTCGGAACATCGTGGGTTACCCCCCAACCGTAATCAAACGAGGGCGACCGACAACGATATTCCAATCATCCAGCCCATGGAACTTGGCCTTATCGAAGCTGAATGCGATGCCCTTAATGTCACCTGCAGCATCCGCATAGAAGCGAATGTGCCCCCTACCGACGCCCTTGTAGTTCGGGCTGGCAATACTGCCCCGCTGCTTGCCCTTGGCCTCATTCTCATCGCGCAGCGCCGCATCACTGACGTATCGGGTGTCATCACGGCTTTTTGCCTCCTGGGAGGTGTCAATGATGGTGACTTCGTACTGATCTAGGCCATCCACCAGAGGCTTGCGGGGCTTCTCCAACTTCACGGGTGGTGAATCAATGAATAATATATGTCCCGGCAGGGTGTGGGTTACCTTCTCCGTGTAGAGCCAGGCTGCCACGTCGCCTGGCTTGATGTCCGTCACTTTCATGATGCGTATGAAAGCCTCTTCTTTTTGAATGCTGGGGTGCCAGTCAAAGATGCTGAATCGGGTCTTGAACTTCTTTGTCTTTAGCTGTTCAAGTACGCCAGACTTGGTGCGGTGGAACATGTCTTCCACGAAGCCGCCACAGTCCGTTGCAACCACGTACTCGGAGGCGAATAGATCCCCTGGCATGCGGGTGTAGATGTGGGTGTTGGAGTAGCTGTTGTTCTCCTGCTTGGTGTTCGCAACAAAGTCGCGAGCAAGTTGGAGGTACTTAGGCACGCTAGATTCTTGGGCAGCCGCGACAAACGACACTATGCAGAGTGCTGATACCAGCAGTGACTTTTGGAGGAGTTGGGAGAGCATTTTGCTTTTGATGATGGTGATATCACCGCGAAACAAGATTACCTGAATACATTTTAAAATGTAACTCATTAACTACACTTTCAAAAATAATTGAATTTTTAGTAGTAGTTTGCCACAAACTATACGTGTAGTTTGTGGACTCATAGACTGCGCGTGGGAACACTTCCCTGCATGTCTCGGGTCCTCGTCAACAAGCCGCAACCACTTGAACCTCGGTTCGCCAAAGAGCGCGACCGACTCCAAGTTGCGTTTGGCACTCGACTGAGAGGATTCCGTGTAGAAAAGCAGCTGACCTTAGAAATGCTCGGTGAGAGAGCCGACTTGCATGCCAACTACGTAGGTGCTGTTGAGCGCGGCGAGCGCAACCTAGCCTGTACAACATCTGGCAACTGGCACAAGGTTTAGGGCTTGATGCAGCAGAGCTGATGCAAGATTTGCCTCAGCGCAATCGCAAGGCATAACGCTCAGTCAATCGATTCGCTCTTGTTGCAAATCGGCAGCGATTTCTTCGATCAAACCATCAGGGACTTCCGAAACCGTTACGGCACATCTCAATGCCAGTAGCCTTCGCCTCAGCCCCTTGTGTTGTCTGAATCTGGCTAGCAAGAGCTTTTTCAGCTCGAACCGATACGTTTGCCCTGTGGCATCAGCAACAGATTGCTTGCGAACCTCCAAGGGCCATCCGTTCAACGCGGCGTGAGCGCGATAGGAATCATCAATCACAAATGGGTACGCGCTTCGGGGATGCAAATACCCAAGCATCGCGCTCGGGTCCTTAACAGTCACATGCCTGACCTGGCCAGCCTGCCCTTGCAGGCCAAATTGAATTGAGCCATCCAAGTCAGGGCGGTAAGTCAACGAATAGCAACCATACCCAAGAATGTTCAATGCAAGGCTGACACTCTGATACGCCTTTTCCATAAATGCCAAAAGCAACATGGGTTCAGCTTGATTGGCTCTACTTGTGCTGAGCCACTTCAAAGGACTTATGACATGACGGCGCTGGCAACGAGGAGCAAGCAAATCAACGTCCTGCAGATCAATCAGCGTTATGCGATAACCCAAATGCATGGAGTCCAAACCATCTAGCATCGTTCCGCTCTGGCAATGCATGTACCGCAGGGGTGAAGTACAGAGCAATGCGTGATGGTCAAAGTGCAATACAACACCGCCTGCCAATAAGCATCCGTCTACCTGACCGCATTGACCATCAGGGGGCTCCCATGGGTCAAGTAACTCGATGCGCTGTAATGTCTGAAAAAGTAACTCTTCAAACAACATAGGGCCTCGCTGAAAACGTAAATGACAGGCGATAGGTGGCCATGTTTATTTACCCGCACCTTTTGCCATTTGGCTCACACCAATAAACCAAGCCGGGGGTAACCCAACGAGATCAGCGCCTGCACGCATGTGTTGCTTGGTATCGATATGCGGGTATGGATCGATCACATAAGGCTGCGAGCTTTTGCCATCACTGGAACTATTTCGGTGGTACAGCACACAGCGGCCAACCTCCCAATCCTCGTCATATTGGACAAGTGCGATAGCCACTTCGGGCAGGTCTTTGTAAGAGCTGCACTCTTTCCACACCGTCGCAACGAGACCGTTCGCGGCCAAGACCTTCGCAATCAAATCACCATCTATCCACGGAAAATAAGGTCCTGATTTGGGTAAGCCGTGCGTCTCAGCTTGACGAAGCACCACGTCTAAGGTCTTGCCTGTCAGCATGGAGATCACCGCAAAGGTGTCATCGTGCCGGTCTTGCTGTGCAATACGTCGAAATGCAGGTTGCAAACTATTAGGTTGTGTTGGGCTGCTAGCCATCGGAAAGCTCCTATCTTGTAAAAGTGAAGAACGCGCACAGCAGCGTCAGCCTCCAATTCGTGAAAGAACGGAAGAAAAGCAATTCAAGGGGGAAAGAAACTGAGCCCTAAGGAATTGGGCTGATATGCGCGGGATACCAAAGGCTCAAGGGATGAGCAATGGCTTTTTTAGTATTGCCGTGACGCTTAGATAAAGCCAGTGCCATATAACTTTGGCAGAGCGCAAGACTTTGAAGGTAAAAGAGTAAGACTTGAAACTGGACAAAAAAAAGCCACGGCACAGTTAGCGCCATGGCTTTTGATAGTTGAATTGATATTTACCGATCGATCAGGATTTGCTAAAATAGCAAATTCTCCTTAAAAATCAATCACTTACCAAAACAAATTTGGCGGAAGCGGTGAGATTCGAACTCACGGAAGGCTCACACCTTCGCCGGTTTTCAAGACCGGTGCATTCAACCACTCTGCCACGCTTCCAGTTGAATTCAGCCAACATTGTAATGTGTCTTTGGCCTGCTTTTGCTTCAGACCTCAGACAAAAACAAAGATTGCAAATCACTCAAGAAGTCAAAGCCTCTCTCTGTGGGCACCACGCGCTGAAAGTCGCGTGTGACAAAGCCTTTGGCTTCGGCCTCGGCCAGTGCAGACCGAATGGCGGTCACGGGCAGACCAGTGCGTTCGGTGAAGTCGGCCAACGAAAAACCGTGGCGCAAGCGCAAGGCGTTGAGCATGAATTCAAAGGGCAAGTCAGCGCGTGGCACTTCGGTGCTTTGGGCCACGGCGCGGTCCGCGCGGCTGGTGTCAAGCGCGTGATCCATGAAGAGGCGTGGGTCGCGGTTGCGCACTTGGCGCAACACACGGTGAGCAAAGCTGAGTTTGCTGTGTGCGCCAGCGCCTATGCCTAGGTAGTCGCCAAACTGCCAGTAGTTGAGGTTGTGCCAGCAGCGGTGGTTGTCTTTGGCGTAGGCCGACACTTCGTAGCGGTGCAGGCCCGCAGCGGCAGTGCGCTCGGTGATGCGGTCGAGCATGGCGTAGGCGTCGTCGTCTTCCGGCACTTGAGGCGGGAATTTGGCAAACACGGTGTTGGGCTCGATGGTGAGGTGGTACACCGACAAATGCGGGGGCTGCAATGACAACGCCATGTCAAGGTCCTCATCTAACTGCGCTAGCGTTTGGCCGGGCAAAGCGTACATCAGGTCGAGGTTGAAAGTGTCAAACGCGTCACGCGCCTCTTCGACCGCAGCAATGGCTTGGGCGCGGTTGTGCACGCGGCCCAAGGCTTGCAAGTGTTGGTCGTTGAAGCTTTGCACACCCACTGACAGGCGGGTGACACCCGCTTTGCGAAAGGTACGAAAGCGGTCTTTTTCAAAGGTGCCGGGGTTGGCCTCCAGCGTGATTTCGCAATCGGCCTCTAAGCGCAAACGTGCGCGCATGTCGCTGATGAGGCGGTCAATCGCCGCAGGCGAAAACAAGCTG
>JACCDW010842069.1_pt1 | contig 11991 bp, 9 predicted proteins | sample 7449781 | NCBI WGS metagenome assembly JACCDW01 (sample SAMN15323449, study PRJNA562643) | freshwater metagenome | isolation source: river surface water | place: USA:Blue River Watershed | collected 2017-08-18
TTATCGTCATCATGAATCCGAAAGTCTGGAACTCACTGTCTGCTCAGGAGAAAGGCTGGATCACAAAAGCGGCCAGAGACGCCGAGCTGAAGATGCGCGCGGAAACGGAAAAAGACAACATCGAGGCAGAAAAGTGGCTCGAGCAGAACTCAAAGATGAAGTTCGTGCGACTGACTGATCAGGAACTTGCCGCTTGGAAAAAAGCGTCTGAGCCTGCTGTGAATGCCTTCATCAAAGACACTGGCGATGCCGGTGCCAAGTTGGTGCAGGCGATTCGAAATATGAAGTAACGCTGTCTATACCCGCGGGGTGACGCATGATTCTTAGGCGAATAACGGCATGGCTCGTTGATAAAGCCAGCTTTGTCTCGGCATTGATGGTGATCGTTGTGAGCATCATGCTCTGTTATGAGGTCATCGCGCGGTTTGTGTTTAACAGTCCAACGATCTGGGCTCAGGACTATTCGGTCCTGGCCCAGGTCTGGTTTACTTATCTTGCGATGGGCTATGCCCTGCGACGCGGAGACATGATCCGAATTACGATTGTCGTAGATGCGCTGTCGCCAGCAATGCGGGCGATCGTCAATCGAATGTCGTCGTTCATTATCTTAATTTTGTGCGTCATGGTCTGTGTGCTTCAGTATGACGTGCTGATGGAATCGATTGCGACTGGCCGAAAGCAGCCGACGATGTTGGCGCTGCCCCTGTACATCGTTGAATTTCCTGTCCTGCTGGGCTTTTTCATTCTAGGGCTTCAGGCGATGGTTCAGACTATCTGGCCAGAAGAAGCGCAAACCGCTGAGTTCGAGCCAACGACCGTGGGGCATTAAGATGACCGTGCTACTGATCATTCTCTTCACCACAATCGTCTTGATTAGTGGTCTGCCGGTGGCGTTCGGTCTGATTGGCGTGGCGACGGTCATGCTGCTCTTAAAGGACGTTTCATTGTTCATGGTGACCCAGAACCTTCTGGGAGCTATCGACAACTTTGTGCTGGTCTCGATTCCGATGTTCCTCTTTATGTCCAATATTCTGCTGAAAGGCGGGGTGGGCAAGAGTCTGTTTTCTGCCACGCAGGCCTGGGTGGGGCATCTTCCCGGAGGCCTCGGGATTGCCACACTGCTGTCCTGCGGGGTCTTTGCTGCGATTAACGGCAGCTCGGTGGCGACCGCCGCAACGATCGGCAGCGTCGCAATCCCTGAGATGTCTTCGCGTGGATATCCGCAGCGGTTTGCGGTCGGTATGGTGGCGGCAGGCGGAACGCTTGGCATCATGATTCCGCCGTCGATACCGTTGATCGTTTACGGGGTGATTACTGAGCAGAGTATTGGGGATCTCTTCTTGGCGGGAATCGGGCCGGGTATTCTGCTGATCGTGTTGTTTGGGGTCTACGCCTATGTCTATGCCCGCGTCACAAAGACCATGGCGAAAAGCGAGAAGGCGTCATGGTCGGAGCGAATCGCAGCGACGCGAGATTCGCTTCCCGTCTTAATCCTGGCATTCGCGATTGTTGGGGGAATTTACGGCGGAATCTTTACGCCAACCGAGGCAGCTGCCGCGGGCGTTGGACTTTCGTTGCTGATCACGAAGTTCTGGCTGAAGACGCTGACACTAGATGGGGTCTGGCAATCGGCAAAGGATGCGTTACATACGACCGTTGTCATTCTTCTGGTCGTGGCTGGCGCAAAACTATTGAGCCAGGCCATCACGATCTATCAGATACCGTCTGAGATCACGGCGCTTGTCAGTCAGACGATTGCATCCAAAGAGTTCTTCTATATCTTGATGTCGCTGATCCTGCTGGCCGTGGGATGCTTCTTGGAGCCCATCTCAATTATTCTGATCTTTGTTCCGGTCTTCTTGCCAGCGGCCATTCACTTTGGGATTGATCCCATCTTTTTGGGAATCTTCTTTGTCTTGATGGTTGAGATTGGGCTCATCACACCGCCGATTGGACTGAACTTGTTCGTGATTCAGGCAATCTCTAAATGTGACTTCAAGACCGTGACGATGGGATCGCTTCCCTTTGTGTTCATCATGCTCTTTGGCACGGTCATTTTGGTTGCGGCGCCTTGGATCACGCTTGGCATTCCGTTCGGCTTCTGATTCAGGAGAGCGCATGATTACATTGGTCGAAGTGGGTCCCCGTGATGGGCTTCAGAGCGAACCCAAGGTGCTGAGTCTCGAGGACCGTGCGGCCTACATCACGCGTGCCGTCGAGTCTGGTCTCCGTCGGATTGAGGCGGTAAGTTTTGTGAATCCCAAGCGAGTGCCGCAGATGGCTGACGCGGAGGGACTGATGAAGCGCCTTCCTAGGCGTGAGGGCTTCTCGTATTCGGGGCTTGCGTTAAAGGAGCGCGGGGCCGAGCGTGCGGTGGACGCAGGGGTGGACGAAGTTAACTATGTGGTGATCTCGACGGACACCTATAACCGTGCGAATCAAGGCTGCTCGACAGACGAAACGCTCGCCCAATGGGACCGAGTGGCCGAGATCTGTGCCAAGGCAAATATTCCCACGACGGTGACGATCGCAGCATCTTTTGGCTGTCCATTCGAAGGTGAAGTCGCTGAGAGAAAGGTCGCGGCACTCGCCGTGGCGATCGCTCGAAACGCTCCCAAAGAGATTGCACTTGCCGATTCCATCGGTGTGGCGACTCCTGTAGACATCACTCGGGTGGTGTCTGCGGTTCGATCCGCGTTACCCGATGTCGCATTACGGTGTCACTTCCATAACACTCGTAACACCGGACTTGCGAATGTCATGGCAGCAATACAAGCGGGTGTCTCGGTCTTTGATTCATCGATTGGCGGTATTGGCGGCTGTCCGTTTGCGCCGGGCGCGACAGGGAATATTGCGACCGAGGATCTCGTCTATATGCTGAAGCGAATGGGGGAGGCGCAGACGATTGATCTTGTCGCGGTCTGTGAGACGGCGGTCTGGTTGAGTCAGGTATTGGAGCATCCATTGCCAGGATCGGTATCGCGCACGGGGATCTTCCCGTTTGCGCCGAAGACGCAGGAGTCGCGCGTTGCAGCTTAAGGCCCATGCCCTCCGAGTAGGTGACGACATTGACACAGACGTTATTTTTCCTGCGCGTTATCTGTCTGTGCTTGAGCCGAAGGAACAGGCTCGTCATGCCTTCGAACCGTACGGAAAGGATTTTCAGTCCCGACTCATCTCAAGTCCGGCCATTGTCGCGGGCTGGAACTTCGGCTGTGGATCTTCGCGCGAGCATGCCGTGACCTGCCTGTTGGGACTCGGGATTCAACTGGTGGTGGCCAAGTCGTTTTCGCGCATTTTCTTTCGAAATGCAGTCAATAATGGACTTGCTGTCGTCGTGTGCGATCTCGCGGATCGCGTTCAGGATGACGAGCTCATTTCAGTGGATCTTGCCAAGGGCCAGGCAGACTTAGCGGGCGAATCCGTGCGGTTCACACCGTTAGCGCCGCCGCTGCTGAACATTCTTCAGCATGGCGGCTTGTGGAAAGCGCCTCGACTTGCTGCGGGAGGCCAATAATGGGGCAGACGTCTGCTGAAAAAATCATGAGCCGGATCGCTGGCCGAACCGTCTCCGCCGGGGACTTTATCGAAGGCTGCCCGGATTACACCTTCAGCCTAGATGATGGCATCGGACTTGTCGATCGTTACTTTCGGCTGCACGGGATTGACAAGGTCCGTTACCCCGAGCGGATTGCAGTGTTCTTTGACCACTACGCTCCGGCAGACACGCCGTTGCATGCGAATATTCATGGCATTGGTCGGGTACTCTGCCGTCGTTTTGGGATTGATAAGCTCTACGAGGTCGGCGATGGGATATCCCATCAGGTCTCCATTGAGTCAGGGCTTGTTCGTCCGGGACAGTTCGTGACCAACACGGATTCCCACACGATCACCTTGGGGGCGGTCGGTGCGGCAGGATGTGGGATCGGTGTGGCAGAGATGGCCTACCTGTGGGCCTATGGCGTATTGTGGTTTCAAGTGCCAACAGCATCGCGTGTGGTGATTAACGGTCGACTCACGCCTGGGGTCTATGCAAAGGATCTTGCACTGACCATTGTGCAGAAGCTCTCGGCACGTGGAGCGATCTATCAGTCGATCGAGTACTCGGGGTCAGCCTTTGACAGTCTGTCTATCTCGGAGCGGATGACGTTGTGTAACCTTGGTGTGGAGATGGGCGGGAAGTTTGCCATTGCACCGATTGATGCTGTGACCAGAGCGCACTACGCTCGTTTTTCGGATCAGTCGGTGGATGACTCGACCAATGCGGATCTGGATGCCCACTATGCAGCCCATTATCAGTTTGATGCGGCATCGATCGCGCCGATGGTGTCGTCACCCCATTCAGTGGATAACGTCGCGCCTGTGACAGACCTGCCAAATACTCAGATTCACCAGGCATTTCTCGGGACGTGTACCAATGGACGACTCGATGATCTCCAGGCTGCAGCAGCCGTGCTAAAGGGAAAGCGTGTTGCGCCTGGCGTACGATTCATTGTCACGCCTGCATCACGCGAGGTCTATAAGGCCGCCATCGAGACGGGAACGCTTGGGACACTTGTCGATGCAGGATGCGTCATCACCACCCCTGGCTGCGGCGCCTGTGCGGGGATTCATCAGGGCGTGCTTGCGGAGGGCGAGGCCTGCATCGCCTCATCGAGTCGCAATTTTCTCGGCCGGATGGGAAACAAAGATGCGCGGGTTTTCCTTGGCTCGCCGGCCACGGTCGCGGCCAGTGCACTCACCGGACGGATCACTGACCCTCGAACCATTTTGAGTGCCACCTAGTCCATAAGGAATGATCTATGACGGTTCAGGGAACGCCTGAGAATGGTGCGCTTGCAGGCGTTAGAGTACTCGAGTTAGGGCAGCTGATCGCGGGCCCGTTCTGTGGGCAGATGCTTGCGGACTTCGGCGCAGATGTCGTGAAGATTGAGTCGCCGGGATCGGGAGACCCGATTCGTGAATGGGGTAAAGAAAAGACCGGTGGTAAGTCCTTGTACTGGCCTGTGATTGGGCGCAACAAGAAATCGGTCACATTGAATCTGCGACTCCCAGAAGGCCAGGCGCTGGCCCGTCGACTTGCTCAAGAGTCCGACATTTTGATTGAGAATTTTCGTCCCGGCACGCTCGAGAAGTGGGGCCTTGGCTGGGAGGATCTAAAAAAGCTAAATCCGCGGTTGATCATGGTTCGGGTGACCGGCTACGGCCAGACAGGACCGTACGCGGAGCGTGCAGGATACGGTGCAATTGGCGAGGCCATGGGGGGGCTTCGTTATGTCAATGGGGATCCGTCGACCCCGCCTTCGCGCGTCGGTGTGGCGATTGGCGATACGCTCACGGGCTTACACGCAGCCTATGGCGCACTGGCGGCGCTCCAGGCTCGCACGCGAACAGGGCACGGACAACTGGTGGACGCAGCGATCTATGAGAGTGTGCTTAACATGATGGAAAGTCTGATCACTGACTATGACGTGGCCGGATTTGTACGGGAACGGACGGGGTCGATCTTCCCAGGGATTGCACCGAGTAATATCTACCCCACCTCGTGTGGCCGATCGGTATTGATCGGAGCGAATCAAGACACTGTCTTTCGCCGACTGTGTCAGGTGATGGGGCAGGAGGTTCTCGGAACCGATCCGCGTTTCGCCACCCATACGGCACGGGGCCAGAACCAGGGTTTATTAGATCGATTAATTGGTGAGTGGACGATTCAGCACACCCGCGAGTCCGTGCTGGCGATGTTGGATGAAGCAGGGATTCCCGCGGGCCAGCTCTACACCGCAAAGGAGATGCTCGAAGATCCTCAGTTTGCGAGTCGGCAGACGATCATCCGTGCACCGAGTGAGGAGCTTGGCCAGGTGGCGATGCAGAATGTGGCGCCAAAGTTGTCAGCGACACCGGGCGGTGTCCATCATGCGGGGGCTCGGCTCGGCGCTCATAACCACGAGATCTTTGTCGGTCGGCTTGGATTGACTGAAGAACAGTTTGTCGCCTATCAAGAGGCGGGCGTGATCTAACGGTTGATCAGCTGACGAATCTCTGGGATCAGCTCTGAAGCGGTAATCCCTACCATTCCCCCCAGACGCTCGGTGAGTTCCTCGGCGGCCTGCCCGTGGATTCTTGCACCTGTGGTGACGGCGTCGATGGGCGATACGCCTTGGGCGATGAGGGCTGCAATCAGGCCTGCGAGGACATCGCCTGTTCCCCCTGTCGCCAGTGCTGCGTTGCCCGTCGGATTGATCTGGATGGATCCATCGAGATGGGCGATGACGGAACTGGCACCTTTGAGCAATGTAATCGCGCGGAAACGTTCTGCGAGCGCGCTTGCCGCATGCGTTCTATCCGATTGAACGGTTTCGGTAGTCGTCTGAAGTAGTCGGGCCGCCTCGGCGGGGTGGGGCGTAATCACCGTGGGGGCTTCCCGACGGGCGATCTGCCGCGCGAGTGCGGGATCTTGCGCAATTAGATTGAGCGCATCGGCATCGACGACCATTGGTGCAGCAAGTCGGACACAGTCGAACACGATTTGGTGTGCCGCATCCGATTCTCCCAACCCGGGGCCGAGCAGCCAGGCGTTAATCGGACGGTGCCGACTCTGTGGCACATCGACAATCATGACCTCAGGGAAGAGGGGATCCAAGACGAACCCATCATTGAGATCAGGCCGAACAAGATAGACGCGTCCGCAGCCACTCATGACCGCACACCGTGCGGAGAGCGTTCCGGCCCCGACCGTGCCGCGCGCGCTGCCCACGATGCCCAGGGCACCGTGGTCCCCTTTGTGAGCGTCAGACTTGCGCGTCAGAATCGGCATCGACTTGCTTATTCGCGGGAATCTTATTGCGGCTTTAAGGCGCTTTTGATCTGCTCCAGCGCAGTGGGATCTTCAAGCGTGGTCAGGTCACCCGAGTCGCGGCCTTCTGCTAGGGCCTGCATGGAGCGACGCAAAAGCTTGCCAGAACGTGTCTTTGGCAGCATCGTGACAAAGTGCACTCGCGACGGCCGTGCGATCGCGCCGAGTTCCTTATCCACGGTCGACATAATCGCTTTCTCTTCCGCTGCACGTCCCTCTGGTGTCTTCACGACATCGATATTCTTGAGTACGCAGAAGGCCAGGGGCATTTGGCCCTTCAGCGCGTCCGCGACGCCGACAACGGCAACCTCGGCAACATTCGAATGAACTTGGATCGCCTCTTCGATCTCGCGAGTCCCTAACCGGTGACCAGCCACATTAATCACGTCATCGGTACGACCAAGAATGAAGTAATAACCGTCTTCATCTCGAGTCGCATAGTCAAACGTGGAGTAGAGCTTACGACCGGGAACTGCGGTGAAGTAGGTCTTCAAGAAGCGCTCATCATCGCCCCAGACGGTCTGCAGACACCCGGGGGGGAGTGGAGGAACGGCGCAGAGCATGCCCTTTTCGTTCGCACCGACCTCTTCATAGGTCGTCTCATGGATCAGTCGCAGGTCATAGCCATAGACCGCAAAGCTTGGGCTTCCAAACTTAGTGGGTGTCTCTTCAATGCCGTGCTGAGCGGCAAGAATCGGCCAGCCTGTTTCGGTCTGCCAGTAGTTGTCAATGATCTTCGCGCCACCCAGGGCATCCGAGATCCAGCGTGCGGTAGGTTCATCGAGCGGCTCACCGGCAAGAAATAATCGGCGCAGGCACTTGGTGTTGTGCTGGGTCATGTATTTTGGATCTTGTTTCTTCAGTACCCGTGCTGCGGTTGGAGAGGAGAACATGGTGGTTGCCTGGAATCGCTCAACGATGCTCCACCAGATACCGGGATCTGGATTGGTGGGCATGCCTTCGTAGACGATCGTGGTAGAACCATTAATGAGCGGGGCGTAGACAATGTATGAGTGGCCCACCACCCAACCGATATCGGACGTACAAAAGAAGACCTCGCCTGGCTTGCAGTCAAAAATATGGTGCATGGATGCCGCAAGCGCCACCGCGTAGCCTCCAGTATCTCGCTGCACACCCTTGGGCTTGCCGGTGGTGCCCGACGTGTAAAGAATGTAAGAGGGATCGGTGGCCAGCATCGGCTCGCAGGCAACAGACTTGCCCAGATGGGCGGTACGAAGTGTGGCGTAGTCCACGTCGCGTCCGTCGATCTGCGTCATCGGCGCAAGACCACGATTCACAAGCAAGACCTTCTTTGGCGGACGCTCCGCCAGCCGACAGGCTTCGTCGACCAGGTGTTTGTAGGGCACCTCTTTACCGTTTCGCATCCCTGCATCAGCAGAGATCATGACGACTGGTTGGGCATCATCGATTCGTGCGGCCAGTGAAGGCGCAGCAAAACCGCCGAAGACAACAGAATGGATTGCGCCGATTCGAGCGCAGGCGAGCATGGCAAAGATCGCTTCGGCGATCATTGGCATGTAGACCAGCACCCGATCTCCCTTTTTGACGCCGAGTGACTGAAGGATGGATGCCATTGCCTGCACCTCGTCGTGCAGCTGTCGATAGGTGTAGATTCGCTCTTCTTTGATTTCCGTTGAGATGTAGACCAGTGCCTTCTGATCTGCGCGTGTGGCTAAGTGCCGGTCAATCGCGTTATGACAGAGATTGATCTTGCCGTCCGGATACCAGCGGGCAAAGGGTGGGTCACCGAAGTCGAGAATGGCCTCGGGTGGCGTAAACCAGTCGACCAGCTTGGCCTGCTCAGCCCAGAAAGCCTCTTTGTCTTCGATCGAGCGTTGGTGAAATGCTGCGACGGTTGTTGCCATGGTTGTCTCCTTTACCCTTGGTCTTGTGGTATTCGAACCCAGCCTTCCATGAGGATACGCGCACTACGACTCATCATGACTTTTTTTACGACCCATTGGTCGCCAATTTTTTCTGCCTCCGCCCCGACACGAAGCGTCCCAGAAGGATGGCCAAATCGCACGGCAGATCGAGACTGTCCGCCGGCAGCACGGTGCACCAGCGTTCCTGGAATCGCGGCGGCGGTGCCGATGGCAACAGAGGCAGTACCCATCATCGCGTGATGGAGTTTCCCCATGGACAGTGCACGAACAAGGAGATCGATCTCTTGGCCGTCGACCGTTTTGCCGCTTGACGCAGTGTAGGTCTTTGGCGGCGCAACAAAGGCCACTTTCGGGGTGTGTTGTCGTGTCGCTGCTTCAGACAGGTCCTTGATCAATCCCATCCGCAATGCGCCGTGGGCGCGAATCGTTTCAAACATCGCCAGCGTCTTGCTGTCATTGTTAATCTGATCTTGTAGCTCGCAGCCCGTGAATCCAATCGCCTGGGCTTCGACAAATATCGTCGGGATACCCGCATTGATCATGGTGGCAGCGAGCGATCCGACACCGGGCACATCCAGGGTGTCCATCAGATTTCCGGTCGGGAACATCGCGCCTTCGCCCCCTTCCTCTTCGGCGGCAGGGTCCATGAACTCGATCTGGATCTCCGCAGCGGGGAAGGTTACCCCGTCTAGCTCAAAGTCACCGGTTTCTTGGACTTCGCCATTGGTCATCGGCACATGCGCAACGATGGTCTTACCAATGTTGACCTGCCAGATCCGGATGGTGGCGATCCCGTTCTGGGGAACAGTAGATGGGTCCACGAGTTGATTGCGAATGGCAAACGGCCCTACTGCTGCAGTCAGATTGCCGCAGTTACCGCTCCAGTCAACAAATGGTTTGTCGATTGAGACCTGACCAAAAAGATAGTCCACATCGTGACCTGGCTGCTGACTCTTTGAGAGGATGACGGTCTTACTGGTGCTCGACGTGCCGTTGCCTAGTCCGTCAATCTGCTTGCCATAGGGATCTGGGCTACCAATGACCCTTAGTAATACCGCATCGCGTACAGGCCCAGGGACTTGCGCCGCGGCAGGAAGATCCTCGAGTCGAAAGAAAACGCCTTTACTGGTGCCACCCCGCATGTAGGTTGCGGGGATTTTGATCTGAGGGGGAAACGACATAAAGGGTCCTAGGCTGCTTTTGATTCCAGAAAGTCTTGGGCAAATCGTTGCAAGACACCGCCCGCTTCGTAAATGGAGACTTCCTCTGCCGTATCCAGCCGACACAAGACAGGGACCTGCTCGGATATCCCATTCTTGCGATGGATGACGAGGGTGAGTGTGGCGCGTGGTGTGCGATTTCCGATGACATCGAAGGTCTCGGTGCCATCAATCCCGAGGGTGAGACGGGTTGTGCCGGGATGAAATTCCAACGGCAGCACACCCATCCCCACTAAGTTGGTCCGGTGGATACGCTCGAATCCTTCCGCAACAATCGCCTCGACGCCCGCGAGCCGCACGCCTTTTGCGGCCCAGTCACGGGAAGAGCCCTGGCCATAGTCGGCTCCTGCGATGATGATCAATGGCTGCTTGCGGTTCATGTAGGTTTCAATTGCCTCCCACATCCGCATGACGTTGCCTTCTGGTTCAACGCGAGCCAGTGAGCCCTGAACCACCTTGCCATTTTCTTTCACCATCTCGTTCAGCAGCTTAGGATTCGCAAAGGTGGCACGCTGTGCGGTGAGATGGTCCCCGCGGTGGGTGGCGTAGGAGTTAAAGTCTTCCTCCGGAAGCCCCATTGCTGCAAGGTATTCGCCTGCTGCGCTATCAAGCAAGATCGCATTCGATGGCGATAGATGATCGGTGGTGATGTTATCGCCCAGCACCGCCAACGGCCGCATGCCACGCATGGTGCGTTCGCCCGCAAGGGCGCCTTCCCAGTATGGGGGCCGACGAATGTAGGTGCTCTTGGGGCGCCATTCATACAAAGGGCTGACTTTCTCGCCGCCATCCAGTCGAACCTTAAACATCGGCTCATAGACGCTGCGGAACTGTTCGGGTTTCACGCTCTTGGCAATCACCGCATCAATCTCTTCATCGGTCGGCCAGAGATCCTCAAGATGAATTGGCTTGCCATCGGCGGTCTGACCGAAGCTGTCTTTTTCAATATCGAAACGAATGGTCCCCGCGAGCGCATAGGCGACGACCAAGGGAGGGGATGCCAGGAAGGCTTGTTTCGCGTAGGGATGAATGCGACCGTCAAAGTTTCGATTACCGGATAACACCGCCGTGGCATAGAGATCACGATCAATGATCTCCTGTTGGATCTTTGGATCTAATGCGCCGCTCATACCGTTACAGGTCGTGCAGGCAAATGCGACGACACCAAATCCAAGTTGCTCTAGCTCTGGAAGTAGGGCGGCTTCTTCCAGGTACAGGGCCACTGCCTTCGAGCCTGGCGCCAGCGAGCTCTTCACCCAGGGCTTTCGGGTTAATCCCAGACGATTGGCATTTCGGGCCAGTAGGCCTGCCGCCACCATATTGCGAGGGTTGTTGGTGTTGGTACAGCTGGTAATCGCAGCGATGATCACTGCACCGTCTGGCATGAGACCTGGTGTGGTCTCGACCTTTCCGGTGATGCCTTGGCTGGCAAGATCGGTAGTCGCCACGCGTTTATGAGGGTTCGATGGTCCTGCGATATTGCGAACGACTGTCGAGAGATCAAACTGCAGTACCCGCTCATAGTCGGCGTCTTTCAACTGATCCGCCCAAAGGCCCGTCTGTTTCGCATAGGTTTCTACAAGGCGCACCAGACTGTCATCGCGACCGGTGAGTCGCAGATAGCGTAGCGTCTGGTCATCAATGTAGAACATGGCCGCGGTCGCACCGAATTCGGGCGCCATGTTTGAGATGGTGGCTCTGTCACTCAGGGTGAGGGCTGAGGCCCCTTCTCCAAAAAACTCCAGATACGCAGAGACCACCCGTTGCTTACGCAGAAACTCGGTCAATGCTAAGACGACATCGGTGGCCGTGATGCCAGGCTGTGGGCGGCCGGTGAGGTGCACACCGACAATTTCGGGAAGACGCATGTAGGAGGCTCGGCCTAGCATGACGCTTTCCGCTTCAAGCCCGCCGACGCCAATCGCAATGACGCCAAGGGCATCGACCATCGGCGTGTGGCTATCAGTACCGACGAGCGTGTCGGGAAATGCCACATTGTCTTTGACCTGAA
>JACCDW011122885.1_pt1 | contig 11991 bp, 10 predicted proteins | sample 7449781 | NCBI WGS metagenome assembly JACCDW01 (sample SAMN15323449, study PRJNA562643) | freshwater metagenome | isolation source: river surface water | place: USA:Blue River Watershed | collected 2017-08-18
CCACTGCGCGGCAAGGTACCAAGGCCACGCCAGGGCACATCTTCCTCCCTAAAAATCTCACGAACCAAAGCTTGCGCGCCGAGATTGCCCTCTTCAGTCACGGCGCGACGGTATTGATTTTCCACGCGTATACTGCCTTTTTCCAAAAGATCGACGCACATGAGAATGCCCTCCAGTATATCGAGGGCTTCGAATCCAGTCACGACTATGGGTTTGCCATAGACTTCCGCCAGATCCTGGTATTCCTGGTAACCCGTCACAGCACAAACATGACCAGCGGCCAGCATAGCTTCCACCTCGCACTGGGGTTCTTCCAGGATGTAACGCAAGGCCGGTGGAACCAGAACATGGGACAGGAGCAAGGAAAAATTTTTCAGTTTCATCTGCGCCGCGGCATGGATCAGCATCGCATGGACCGGGGCTGTGGTTTCAAAACCCACAGCAAAGAAAACGACCTCTCGCTCGGGATTATGCCGGGCCAGATTCAAAGCTTCCAAGGGTTCGTGGACGAGGCGGATATCCGCTCCAGCCGCCTTCGCCTGCAAAAGATCATGCTTCGTTCCTGGCACCCGCAGCATGTCCCCATACGAGCAGAGGATAACCTTGTGCGCCAAAGCCATGGTGCATGCGGCATCAATTTTTTGTTCAGGAGTCACGCAAACCGGGCAGCCCGGTCCATGAATCAGCCTAATATGACCTTCAAGTGCCTGGTCCAAACCATATTTGACTATGCTATGAGTCTGCCCGCCGCATATTTCCATGATATTCCAAGGGCGGCTCGCACGAGCTTGAATCGCCTGCAAGACCTTCGGTATGTCGCGGGACTTTCTATATTCGCTAAGGTATTTCATCGCTCAGTATCTCTTTAAGATAAGCAAAGGTCTTCTCGGCCTCGTCAGCATGAATGCGGCTGATCGCAAAACCCACATGCACAATTACATAGTCACCGGGCTCTGCTTCTGGAACATAATTCAAAACAACTTTCTTCCGTATGCCATCAAAGTCTACGAGGCCTATTTTGAAAAGGTCGTCATCCTCTTCCAGGTGAAGGATGCGGCCCGGGATTGCTAAACACATGGCGAAGACTCCTTCCTATTCATCCAGGCCAGCTGTCCAACGGCAAGACCTGCATCATTGGGAGGAACAAGGCTATGATTCCACACATGATAGCCGAGTTCTCTGGCCCGCTGTTTCAAACTCTCCACGAGCAACTTGTTCTGAAACACGCCTCCGCTCAGGATAAGATCGTTGAGAGCCGTTTTCTCCAAAAGCATTTCAGCAGCCATAACAAGGCTGTGATGAAAGCGGGCTGAAATGATCGAAGCAGGAATTTGATCGCGTAGAGCACCCAAAATTTCGCAAAACATGGGGCGCCAGTCACAAAGCCAAATATCCCCCGTTTTCAGCAGATCCATCGTGAAAGGATGGAAAGCCAATCGGTCATCAGCACAAGCTTCCAGAAGCAACGCCGCCTGTCCCTCGAAGGTGCATACCTGCCGCAAATCCAGAAGCGACGCAACAGCATCGAAGAGTCTTGCTACGCTACTCGTGTTAAAAAAACCTTGGTGATGGTTTATCACGTTTCGCAAGAGGCCTTCTTCAAACTCTGGAAAACGACTCCTTATCAGGGAATCCATGTCGGCACCATAGATCACGGTGGCAAGGCCAAGCGCGCTGCGTCTTGGCTCACGCGCGACCCTGTCCCCACCGATCAGAGGAAAAGGATAAAGCGAAGCGATGCGCTGCAAATCCCTGGTCGCCGGATCCCAAATAAACCCCTCCCCACCCCATATCGTTCCATCCTCGCCCAGTCCCGCTCCATCCCATGCCAGTGTCAGCGCTCGGTTGGGTACTCGATGTTCCGCGACGCAGGACAACACATGAGCCTGATGATGCGGAACACCGATGATCCTGGGTGCAAAGGTGGAGGCCATTTGCGTGGAATGATATTCAGGATGCCGATCGTGGAGCGCAAGGTCTGGAGTGATCTGAAGAAGGCGGCAGAAACTCAGAATTTCTTCCTTCCAAAACACGCTGGTCGCATAAGTTCCGAGGTAACCGATATGCTGGCTGACCGTCACTCTTTGGTCCTTTTTCAAAGCAAAGCAGTTCTTCTCTTCCGCCCCCAAGGCCAGTTGCAGGCCCGTTTGCCCCGGTAAATCCAGAGTATACGGCGCCATGCCCCGGCCGCGCCGCAGCGCGAGAACTTGACCATCGACCATCCGCACGACGGAATCATCCGCGCGATGTACGATTTTGCGGTTATGAGTCAATGCAGCATCGGCCAGCTGCTGCAGCTCCTGCCAGTCCTCATCCTTCAAAATGGGATTGCCGGATAGGTTCGCACTGGTCATTGCAAGCGGCGCTTGGAGTTCCTGCAAAAGCAAATCGTGAAGAGCTGAACTCGGGAGCATGGCCCCCAAAAAAGGAAGGTCAAGACTGATAAGTTCGGAAAGCCGGTCACAAGATTTTCGCTTGAGCAATACGATCGGAGCTGCAGTGTCATTCAGGAGATCTCGTTCAGCATCATTCACAAAGCAAAAACTTTCGATGGATTTCAGATCTGGAAACATCACGGCCAAAGGTTTTTCAGGTCTTTTTTTGCGTTGCCGCAGTTTTCCCACCACCGCTGAATCCTGGGCCAGAGCAGCCAGCTGATACCCCCCGATTCCTTTTAAAGCCAGGATCCCGCCTTGCCGCAAAACTGTCACAGCTTCCTGAAGGGCATCCATCGAGTTTTCACGGGATCGACCCCAAAAGTAATGAAGGTTCAGGGTTGGGCCACAATCCGCGCACGAAATCGTCTGGGCGTGAAACCGTCGATTTTTGGGATCGGTGTATTCCCGCTGACAGGCCACACAAAGCGGAAATTCATCCATGGCCGTATGCTCGCGATCAAACGGCAGCTGCCGCAAGAGGGTGAAGCGAGGACCGCAAACGCTGCAACTGATAAAAGCATAGCGGTAACGTCGATTCAAAGGATCGCGAAGTTCCTTCAAGCAATCCACGCAAGGAGCCACATCCCAGGGAATTCTGGTGGATACCTGCCGTACTTCGCTGGCCCGAATATGAAAACCCTGGACGGCCTCTCCTTTCACCTCTTCGATCGTGATGCGATCCAGACGAGCCTCACGCGGTATGCCGGACTTCATGGTCTGAATAAGGGAATCAAGCGTATGCGGCTCGATGCCTTGAACCTCCCAAATAAGCCCGTCGCCCGTGTTCATAACAAAGCCTTGAAGCTCGGACGACCGCGACAGTTGATAAAGGTAGGGCCGGAATCCGACGCCCTGAACCAGACCTTCGAGTCTCATGCGATAGGATTTCGTTTCACTCGGCATAGGTGATTTCAAACTCATCCAATATTATGCTCTGAGCATAAGGCTCATACTCATCGTCTGATACTTCCACTTCGACCCGCGCCCCTTCCGCGAAGGTTCCCTGCGACGCTTGCTGAAAATGTTCCGGAAAATGTTCGCGTGAGCAGTGGGTCAGTGCCCCCACTTTGACTTTAAGAGCCGTGACGCGTTCCGCGCCTTGAGCTTGCGCCATACTCTGCAGTTGGCGCATCAGACCTTGAATAAGCGAAGCTTCATGCATCGTTCAGACTCCTTCCGTGATATTGGGAACCAGGTCCACAACCTCGACCAACGCTGACGCCACAGCTGGCGACAGCTGATCCCCGGGACTAAAATCTTCCCCTTCCACGCCAAGAATAAGACCGCGCTTCGGCATTTTCTGCAGGATACTTCCCATTTCCAAGGCTTCTCTCAGACTCAAAGCATGGGACGAGACCGAAGGCGCACCGGGCAGAACAAGTCCCTCCTCGACCTTCAAACAATGTATCGTTCCCGGTTTCGGATCGGGCATTCGCAAGACATCCAGGATTACAATGGATCGCTGATCCCAGCAGTCCAGGAGGTCAGCAGGATCACCGGAGTGCTTCTGATACTCGAATCGATCGCCGAATTTTTTGGACAACGCTTCAATAGCTCTTGGCCCAAAGGCATCATCAGACCGATAGGGATGTCCGAGACCGATCAGGAGAGTTTTCTCAGGTACACTCATCGGTTCATCCTCTCTCAACCCGGACATTCAAAAAATGGGTCGCGCACGAAATGCAAGGATCATAATTCCGTATCGCTTTTTCGCAGAAGCTGGCCACATCCGCATCAGCCTCCGGCATCTGAGCATTCAGGAAAGCCTGCAGATCCTGCTCGATCTGTCTCTGGTTCTGACTCGTAGGAGGCACGATTTTGGCTTCAAGAATATCGCCAGCGGCATTGAGTCGATAGCGATGATAAAGTAGACCACGCGGGGCTTCCGTGGCAGCATAACCCACACCTTCCCGCGGTTGTACCGTTACGCAGGGATCAAGCCCATCTTCATGCTTCTCGATAATGGCAAGGCTCTCTTCCAGCGCCTGCATCACTTCCAGAGTCCTGGCAATAATGCTGCGGTAGGGATTCAGACAGGGCTTTTCAAATTTCACGGCATTCAGGGCTTGCCGTACCGATTCATGGAGCTGGGCATAATTCAGCTGAATGCGCGCCAATGGTCCTGTGAGATAGGATCCAAAGCCCTTATGGATCGCATGCAGTGCCGTGGAATGGGGCACCTGCACTTCTTCAAAATGGTCTTCATAATCAGCAGCAGCGATGTCGAGCCCGCGATTGGAAACAATGCGTCCCTCATTGAAAGGGTAATCTTTGGGGTGCTGCAAGGCCACCAGCTCATAGTCCCCATTCCGTTCTGGAAAGGCAAAACTCGAAACCCAGCGCAATGCTTCATAACTGGCATCCCTTGCCCATTTCAGCTCTTGGACCAGGCTCAGAAATTCACTTCGGGGCGGAAGGGCGTAAAATCCTCCAACTTTCACATTGATGGGATGAATTTCGCGCCCACCGAGGAGCGTCATGATACGATTGCCCAATTTTTTCATCCGCAGACCCATTTCAACCTTGTCCTTATGGATTCGAGCCATGGTCATCGCGTCTGGAAATCCGAGAAAATCAGGCGCATGTAACATAAATATGTGAAGACAGTGACTGGAGATCCATTCTCCGCAGTAAAGCAGACGCCTCAGCTGGCGAATGTGTTCCGGTAAGGTGAGTGCAAATGCGGACTCGATCGCATGAGCGGTCGTCATCTGATAGGCCACCGGACAGATCCCGCAGATGCGCGCGGTAATATCGGGAGCTTCGCGGTACGAGCGTCCTTGGAGAAGAGCTTCAAAGAAACGGGGGGCCTCAAAAATTTTCAGCTGCAGATCTTCGATGCGACGTCCCTGCGTTTTGATCAGCAGCGAGGCTTCGCCCTCCACTCGCGTCAGATATCCAACTTTGATCGTTCGGCTAGGGCTCATGCCGTTTGCTCTCCTTGGCAAAGGGTTCCGCAGCGGCATTGAAATTTCGGAACAGCCGCCGCAGATCATCCCGCGATTCGCCTTGCTCCTTCGCGAAGTCTGCGAGCGCGTGGGTATTGGCATTCTCTTTTGGCCCGTAACAGCCATAGCAGCCGCGATCATAGCCGGGACATAAGGCCCCGCAGCCGGCATGCGTCACAGGCCCAAGGCAAGTCGTACCCTTGGCGACCAGAATACAGATCTGACCCCTGCGTTTGCATTCCACACAAACGCTCTCGTTGGCTATGCCCGGTTTTTTACCAGAAAGATAGGACGTGATGAGTTCCAGGAGCTGATGTTTGTTGATCGGGCAGCCCCTCAATTCAAAGTCCACCTTCACGTGCATGGAAATGGGCGTGGAACGATCCAGGGTATTGATATAGTCTGGCCTCGCATAAACCGCCTTCATAAAGGACTCGACACTGCTGAAGTTTCGCAGAGCCTGAATACCCCCAGCCGTCGCACAGGCCCCAATCGTCACGAGGTAGCGTGATTGGCTTCGGATCTCCTGGATCCTTTGGCAATCTTCAGCGGTCGTCACGGAACCTTCGACCAGCGAGAGATCATAAGGCCCTTCTTTCATTTGACTGGAGGCCTCGGGAAAATAAGCAATATCAATAAGGTCGGGCAAGAGCAAAATCTCATCTTCCAAATCCAAAAGGCTCAGCTGGCAACCATCACAGGATGCAAACTTCCAAACAGCCAATGTTTTATGAGCAGTCTGGTTCATAGTTCTTTAATCCGTAAATATCCAGCGATCCGGTCATAACGCAAAACCGGTCCATCCTTACAAATAAAGTGGCTTCCGTATTGGCAATGCCCACAAAAGCCCAGGGCGCATTTCATATTCCGTTCCATCGAAAGATAAATCTGCTCGGGGCTCAAACCAGCCTGGAGCAATTTATCGGCACTGAAGCGCATCATAATCTCAGGTCCGCAGATAAGGGCCTGCGTGGCTTCTGCTTGCCATTGAATCTGATCCAGGAGTTTGGTCACCACACCGACGGGCCCCGTCCACCCCACCCGCGCGCTATCGACAGTCACCAGCATATTCAGACCTCGCTGCTGCCACAGCTGGGCTTCCCCAGCAAAAAGAATATGGGAGGGATCACGGGTTCCGTAGAGGACGTGCAAAGCAGTCCAGCGATTTCGCTCCTCCAAGGCCTTTTCGATGACTGGTTTCAAGGGTGCGAGCCCCACACCGCCCGCGATCAAAAGCAATTCCTTTCGGGGTGCATCCAGTGGCCAAGGCACACCAAAGGGTCCGCGTAGGCCCAGGATGCCTCCCACTTTCAGACGAGCAAGAGCCTCTGACACCGCACCGACACGCCGCACCGTGAACTGCAGCGTCTGCGCTCCGATGGAACTCAGAGAAATCGGAATTTCACCGATTCCAAAAACATAAAGCATATAAAACTGTCCCGGCTGAGCCGTTCTTTCATAGGATTTCTTCTGGGGCTCCACCTCCAACGTAACGACCTCGGCATTGTCCTCGCGAACGCGGATCACCCGCCAGGGTTCTGGCGTCCAGGACGGCGAAGAGGACGTCTTATGCATGAGGATTCCTTCCATAGAGATCGAGCAGCTGCAGTCGCGTATCCTGAAGCCTTTGGGTCATGATGCGGGCAAAGTCTTTCATCAATCGATAACCAAGGCCATGATCACGCTCACATTTCTCTCTCAAGCATAATCCATCAAACGCAATGACAGACAGATCGCTCTGGGCTTTGATATCGCTCGTCCAGAAATAGGGAGGAAAGAGCCAGCTCCAACCAACAATGTCTCCTGCTTTCAGGGTTTGCAGGATCAGCCCCCCAAGCTGCGGCTGGTGAATTTCAATGCTGGCGACGCCCTGACGAATCAAATAGAAGGCCTGGGCGGCATCTCCTTCATGGGCGAGATAGTCCGAAGTTTTGAAGTGCCGCAGCGTCCCACACGCAGCGACGGTTCGTCGTTCCGCCGCTGAAAAGTTCCGAAAGAATTCATGTTCGCTCAGCAGATCGTCGATTGTCTTCACGGTGTGCTCCTGATTGCGGAGGCCTCTTCCGTCAGGTCAATGCCGACTGGACACCAGGCAACGCAGCGACCACAGCCGACGCAGCCTGAGCTACCGAATTGATCATGCCAGGTTGAAAGCTTATGCGTTAGCCACTGCCTATAGCGGGACTTTGTCGATTGGCGAACCTGTCCCCCATGAATATAACTGAAATCTGCGGTGAAACAGGAATCCCATTGCAGCCATCGTTCCGAATGCTCACCCTTCAGATCGGCAACATCATCTGTCCTCGTGCAAAAGCAGGTGGGACAAACCATTGTGCAATTTCCGCAACTCAAACAACGGTCGGCGACTTCATCCCACCGTGGATGCAGGGGTTTGGCTTTCAAAATCGCCGCAAGGTTTTTCGTATCCAGAGTTTTCTTCAATTTGGCCCGTCCGCTCCTGATAGTAGCCTCAGCCACTGCCTTCTGAAAAGAATCCGCAGGCTCCAGTTGCATGGTCTCCAGGATGGCTTCTCCCTGTGGACTGCCTGCACGGGCCACAAAGAAATGTTGGGTGTCCTGATAAACTTCCGTGAGCTGAAGGTCGATATGGGCTGGAATCGAAGCTGTGCCCATCGATTCGCAGAAACAGAGTTCGCTCGGTTCAGCACAATTTACCGCCACGATCAGAAGCCGACTTCTAAGCGCTGCATAATGCTCGTCGGTAAAACCCGCATCGAGAAAGACCTTATCCAGGACTTGAAGAGCGTGAACATCACAGGCCCTCAAGCCAAATAGAGCTATGGCCTCGACGGGTATTGGGGCTTCCTGAAAGCTTAAGGATTGTTGAGCCGATCGGCTGGCTTCCCACAACTTACGTCGCGCCGGATGCAGTATGCCTTTCAGTGATTGAGGACCCACAGCGTAGTGAAAGAAGGCGCCCGAAGTCACCTTCTCCAGGCGGTAACGCCCCGGGCCTTGGGTATCCTGATAACCACAAGGCAGGTCTTCGAAACGCTCCAGATAGCCGAAAGCAATGGCATTGTTCTGCAGTTTGGGTCCCGCCATGCGGAAACCCTTGTTTTGCAGGGTCAGAAAAAGATCACGCAGGCGGCTGGCGTCAAACGCCCCTGCAGTCCTATCCATGGCTGTTCCTTTCTGCCTCCATCCGTTTGACGAGCAGCGTGGTCTTCATGAGACTATCCGGATTCAGCGAAATACTATCGATTCCCGCCCGCACCAAAAATTCCGCGAATTCAGGATAATCACTCGGTGCCTGACCACAGATGCCAATCTTGGTGTTCGAGGCCTTGGCCTTTTGAATGACGTCCCGCACCGTCCTTTGGATAGCCTCGTTGCGTTCATCAAAAACTTCCGCGAGCAATTCCGAATCCCGATCCACACCAAGCGTCAGCTGTGTCAGATCATTGGAACCTATGGAGAAACCGTCAAAGATTTTGGCGAACTCATCGGCCAGGATCACGTTGCTCGGAATCTCACACATCACGTAAACTTCAAGCTGATCCTTGCCGCGTTCCAATCCATTCTCTTTCATCACCTGAAGGACTTTGCGCCCCTCCTCCAGGGTTCGGCAGAAGGGTATCATGACCTTGACATTCGTCAACCCCATTTCATTGCGAACGCGCTTGATCGCTTCACATTCCAAGGCGAAGCCGTCCTTGTAAAGTTCGCTATAATAGCGCGACGCGCCGCGGAAGCCGATCATGGGATTATCTTCAACGGGCTCGAACTGACGACCGCCCAGAAGGTTGGCGTATTCATTCGTCTTAAAATCGCTGAAGCGTACAATCACGGGTTTTGGGTAAAAAGCAGCGCCCAGCATGGCCACGCCCTGGGCCAGCTTATCGATGAAATAAGCGGCGCGGGAAGGATACCCAGCCGTCAAGGCTGCTATTTTTTCCGCATCGGAGCGATTCATCAGCTCATCAAAGCGCAGGAGCGCCATCGGGTGAATCTTGATCGCGTGATTGATGATGAACTCAATACGAGCGAGTCCGACGCCATCATTGGGAATCTGCGCCAGCCGGAAGGCTTCTTCAGGATTGGCGATATTCATCATGATCTGCGTTTGGGGCCGCTCCTCGACCATGGCGGCATCCAAGGTTTGCTCTTCAAAAGTCAATGCGCCGTCATAGACGTGACCTTTCTCGCCTTCGGCACAGGATATTGTCACCAACTGACCATTGCGCAGAACCTCAGTCCCATTTTCTGTACCAACGATGGCAGGCAGGCCTAATTCGCGGCTTACGATTGCCGCGTGACAGGTCCGTCCCCCGCGATTGGTGACGATGGCGGCCGCTTTTTTCATCGAAGGTTCCCAATCGGGATCCGTCTTTTCTGTGACCAGGACTTCACCTTGCTGCAATTCCCGCAGGTTCGCAGCATCCTGAATGATGCGAACTTTGCCGCTCGCAATTTTCTCCCCGACAGCGCGTCCTGTGGTCAGGACCTTACCCTTCTGCTTCAACTGATAAAGAGTGATCTTCAGCGTATTGCGATGCGATTGAACCGTTTCCGGACGAGCCTGCAGGATGTAAAGGCGATGATTGATCCCATCTTTGGCCCATTCCATATCCATGGGTGTGTACTGGCCTTTCAACTCCGAGAAATAATCTTCGATCGCAGAGCCCCATTGCGCTAGCTGCAAAATGTCGTCATCGCTGATACAAATCCGATCACGATCTGCCTGGGGCACAGGCACATTGCGGACCATGCGGCTGCCACCCAGATCATAAATGAGCTTATACTCCTTGGAACCCACCTGCTTCTGCAGAATAGGTCGCTTGCCTTCGCGAAGGGTTGGTTTGAAAACATAGATCTCGTCCGGCGTTACAGATCCCTGGACGATATTTTCTCCGAGGCCATAGGAAGCGTTGATCAGCACCGCATTCCTAAAACCTGTTTCGGTATCAATGGAAAACATGATACCGGAACAGGCAAGATCCGAACGCACCATCTGTTGCACGCAGATCGATAGAGCGATGGAGAAATGATCGAAACCCTGATGCTCCCGATAGGAAATCGCGCGATCGGTAAAAAGCGAAGCAAAGCATTGTTTGCAGGACATCAGGAACTGTTCTTCCGTGCGCACATTCAAATAAGTCTCCTGCTGACCGGCGAAGCTCGCTTCGGGAAGGTCTTCGGCCGTGGCACTGCTGCGAATCGCGACGCCTGCATCCCAGCGGCCTTCCATGAGTTCGCGAAAGGCTTCAAGCGCTGGCTTTTCCACAGCGGACGGCAGCTTGGAGTCGATGATGCGATGTCGAATGAGGCGCCCCGTTTTTTGCAGCTCATCCGGGTTTTTCAGGTCGGCGGATTGAATGTTGGATTTAATGAAGTCCCGGAGATTATTCTCATCCAGAAAGTGCCAATAGGCAGCTGCCGTGATCCCAAAACCATTGGGTATTGCAATCCCCTTGGCACCCAGCTTCTGATACATTTCACCGAGTGACGCTGTTTTTCCCCCAACCAGGGGAAGATCATTCAAACCGATATCCCCCAGCCATTTTATGTAGGGGGCTGCTGATGACGCTTTCATGGGGATACCTCCTCCCATTTGTTAATTGCTTTACAAACATCTGAGCTGTTCAGAGCAAAGATTATGCCTGCTCCTAAAACGTTCAAAGCCCCGGCCTCATCTCTCATCTCAACGAACGCTGCTCCTAAAGAGATAATCCCGGTGCGATCTGACTCCATCAACTTGCTGATATCACGCGTTGCATACCGCGGGTCGCGTTCCAAGGAATGGCACAGCGATTGCTTTCTTTTTGCCTGCTTAAGAAACTTCGATTGAGGCGTAATCCATGCAGAATATTGAGCAGTCCTTCATCATGCATGACAGGATTGCCGAGAGTTGACAGCCTCAGCAGGGTCAGAGGAGCAGCCCGAATGAAAGCCATGATTTTGGACCATCAAAACGATATCAACGAATCCCCCTTGCTGCTGGTTGATCTTGCGGCTCCTGTACCTGCTGAGCGCGAGATCCGCATTCGCGTGCACTGCTGTGCCATCTGCCGGACCGATCTTCACGTCATCGAAGGCGACCTCCCTGCTCGCAAAAAACTTCTGATCCCGGGGCATCAGGTGATCGGTCACGTCGAGGCCTTGGGACCGCATGCCACACGCTTTCCCATCGGGGCCCGAGTCGGCATCGCCTGGCTCAGGAAAACTTGTGGTGTCTGCCTATACTGTGAAGCGGGCAGGGAAAATCTTTGCGAAAGACCGGAATTTACGGGCTATCATGCGAATGGAGGCTTTGCAGAATTCGCCTGTGTACACGAAGATTATGCCTATGCCATCCCCGAAAGTTTCGATGATGCGGAGGCCGCACCGCTTTTGTGTGCTGGGATTATCGGCTATCGAGCACTCAAACGCGCAGAACTGCCCCCGGGTGGGCGTCTCGGCATTTTTGGATTTGGATCGTCGGCGCACATAGTGATTCAGATCGCAAGGCATCGCGGCTGTGAGGTCTTTGTCAAGACCCGCGGTGTCGTTCATCAGGCCTTGGCACGACGGCTTGGGGCGCGTTGGGCGGGTGGTCCCGAGGATGTCTTGCCCGAAAAAGTGGACAGTGCCATCATCTTTGC
>JACCDW011471271.1_pt1 | contig 11987 bp, 11 predicted proteins | sample 7449781 | NCBI WGS metagenome assembly JACCDW01 (sample SAMN15323449, study PRJNA562643) | freshwater metagenome | isolation source: river surface water | place: USA:Blue River Watershed | collected 2017-08-18
CGTCGGTGTTGCCCGACGTGCCCACCGTCAGCGAGTCTGGCGTGCCCGGCTATGAGGCGACCATTTGGCTCGGCCTGATGGCCCCCAAGGGGACCCCCAAAGACGTCGTCGACAAGCTCAACGCCACCATCAACCAGACCCTGCGCCAGGCCGAGGTGCGTCAGCAGTGGGCCAAACAGGGCGCGGTTCCCATGGTGATGAACCCGGTGGAATTTGAGAAATACCTCAACGAAGACATCCAAAAATGGGGCGCCGTGATCAAGTCGGCCAACATCAAGGTGGATTGAGCCCATGACGCAGTTGAATGTGCTCAGCGGTGGCGCCGCTCAGGGCTTGGTGGGGGCGTTGGCCGATGCGTTTCGTGAGCGCACCGGTTTGACGGTGGGTGGCTCGTTCGGGGCGGTGGGCGCGATGCGTGACAAGTTGCTCGCGGGCGAGCCCTGCGACCTGCTCATTTTGTCGCAGGCCTTGATCGATGGGCTCGTGCAGTCTGGCCATGCCGTGCCTGCGTCGGTGCGCCCTGTGGGGGTGGTCAAAACCGGCGTGGCGGTGGTGTCCGGACAGGCCCGACCGCCGGTGGATACGCCGCAGGCCTTGCGGGCGGCCTTGGCGCAAGCCAGCGCCATATATTGCCCCGACCCTGAAAAGGCGACCGCAGGCATTCATTTTTACAAGGTGTTGACCGACTTGGGCTTGGTGCCCGCCTTGGGCGATCGCCTGCGCACCTATCCGAACGGCGCGACCGCGATGCGGGCGCTGGCCGACGATGCCTTGCCCGGCGCCATCGGCAGCACCCAGGTGACCGAGATTTTGTACACCTCGGGGGTGGACCTGATCGGGCTGCTGCCCGCGCCTTACGAACTTTCCACCGTCTACACGGCGGCGGTTTGCACCCAGGCCCGTCAGCCGCAGGCGGCGCAGGCCATGATCGACCTGTTGACCGCGCCCGAAAACGCCGATTTGCGCCGCCAAGGCGGATTTGACTGAAGCCCGCAATTTCATCGCGCAGCGCAGGTTTGAAGGGGGTGACCGACCTACAATCGGAACTTTGTTTCCTCTGAGTCGGTCATGTTGACTTTTCAGCAAATCATCCTCAAGCTCCAGTCGTATTGGGACGCCCAAGGCTGTGCCTTGTTGCAGCCTTACGACATGGAAGTGGGCGCGGGCACCTCGCACACCGCCACGTTTTTGCGCGCCATCGGCCCCGAGCCCTGGAAGGCGGCCTACGTCCAGCCTTCGCGCCGCCCCAAAGACGGGCGCTATGGCGAGAACCCGAACCGTTTGCAGCATTACTACCAGTACCAGGTGGTGCTCAAGCCCGCACCCAGCAACATTTTGGAGCTGTACCTGGGCTCGCTGGAAGCTTTGGGGTTCGATCTGAAAAAGAACGACATCCGCTTTGTGGAGGACGATTGGGAAAACCCCACCTTGGGCGCTTGGGGCCTGGGATGGGAGGTTTGGCTCAACGGCATGGAGGTCACGCAGTTCACTTATTTCCAACAGGTCGGTGGCATCGACTGTCGACCCATCACCGGCGAAATCACGTACGGGCTGGAGCGCTTGGCCATGTACCTGCAAGGGGTGGACAACGTCTACAACCTGACCTGGACCGAGGGCCTGTGCTACGGCGACGTGTACAAGCAAAACGAGGTCGAGCAGTCCACTTACAACTTCGAGCACTCGGACGCCGAATTCCTGTTCACTGCTTTTGGGGCCCATGAAAAACAGGCCCAACACCTGATGCAGGCGCAACTGGCCCTGCCCGCTTACGAGCAGGTGCTCAAAGCCGCGCACACCTTCAACCTGCTCGACGCCCGTGGCGCGATCAGCGTGACCGAGCGCGCCGCTTACATCGGGCGCATCCGCGCGCTGGCCCGCAGCGTGGCCCAGAGCTATTACGACAGCCGCGAGCGTTTGGGTTTCCCCATGGCGCCACGCGAGTGGGTGGCCCAAATGCAAAAGAAGGCGGCCTGACCATGACGACGCAAAATCTGCTGGTCGAGCTGTTCGTCGAAGAACTGCCCCCCAAGGCCCTGCGCCGCTTGGGGGACGCTTTTGCTCAGACGCTGGCCACCCAGCTCAAGGCCCAAGGCCTGGCCGATGCCCAAGCCGCCGTGACCGCCTATGCGACGCCGCGCCGCCTGGCCGCGCACATCACCGGGGTGCTCGTCAGGGCCGCCGACCGCCCCCTGCGGCAAAAACTCATGCCGGTCAGCGTGGGCCTCGATGCCCAAGGTCAGCCCACGCCGGCCTTGCTGAAGAAACTGCAATCGCTGGGGGTGGACGCGAGCCAGCATGCGGCCGCCGTGGCGGCCTTGCAGCGGGCGCCCGACGGCAAGGCCGAGGCCTTGTTCTACGACAGCGTGGCGCCAGGCGTGGACCTGGCCGCCGGCTTGCAAAAGGCGCTGGATGAGGCCCTGGCCAAGCTGCCCATCCCCAAGGTCATGCAGTATCAGTTGCACACCGATTGCGAACTGCCCGGGTGGAGCAGCGTGAACTTTGTGCGCCCCGCCCATGGCCTGATCGCCTTGCATGGCGATCAGGTGGTGCCGGTGGGCGCGCTGGGCTTGCGCGCCGGTCGTCAGACCCGGGGCCATCGTTTCGAAGCCCTGCGCGAGGCGATCGACATCGCGCACGCCGACGCCTACGCCGACACGCTGTTGACGCAAGGCGCGGTGATCGCCAGCTTTGCCGTGCGTCGGGCCGAGATCGAGCGACAGCTGACTGCGGCTGCCGCGTCGGTCGGCGGTGGGGTGCGTCCGATCGAGGACGATGCCCTGCTCGACGAGGTCACTGCTTTGGTCGAGCGACCCAATGTGTTGGTCTGTCAATTTGAGCCGCAGTTCTTGGATGTGCCCCAAGAGTGCCTGATTTTGACCATGAAGGCCAATCAAAAGTACTTTCCGCTGTTGGACGCCCAAGGCAAGCTGACGCACCGTTTTCTGGTGGTCAGCAACATCCGACCCGACGACCCCAGCGCGGTGATCGGCGGCAACGAGCGGGTGGTGCGCCCGCGCCTGGCGGACGCCAAATTTTTCTATGACCAAGATCGCAAGAAATCGCTGGCCGATCGTGTCGAGGGCTTGGCGAAGGTGGTCTACCACAACAAGTTGGGCACGCAAGGGGAGCGCACCGAACGCGTGCGCGCCATCGCTCGCTCCTTGGCGCAGAGCTGGCCGCAAAGCACGCCGCCGTTCGTCGAACAGGTCGATCTCGCGGCCCGCTTGGCCAAGACCGATTTGCTGACCGACATGGTCGGCGAGTTCCCCGAGTTACAAGGCATCATGGGGGGCTACTATGCCCGGCACGATGGCCTGGGTGACGCGGTGGCGCAAGCCATCGAAGACCATTACAAGCCGCGCTTTGCGGGCGACGAGTTGCCCCGCAACCCCGTGGGCTTGGTGGTGGCGCTGGCCGACAAACTGGAAACCTTGGTGGGCCTGTTTGGCATCGGCAACCTGCCCACGGGCGACAAAGACCCGTTCGCCCTGCGCCGTCACGCGCTGGGCGTGATTCGGATGCTGATCGAGACCCAGCTGACCATCGGCCTCTCCGAACTGTGGCGTGCCGCCGTGCCCGCCTTTGGCCCCCTCATCAGCGACCCGATCCAGGCCCTGCACGACTTCGTGCTCGACCGTTTGGCGGGCATGTTGCGTGAGTCCGGCTACAGCGCTCAGGAGGTGGCGGCGGTGTTGGCCTTGCGCCCGGATCGTTTGTCCGATGTGTCCAAGCGATTGGATGCGGTACGCGCCTTTGCCGCCTTGCCCGAAGCGGCGTCGCTGGCGGCCGCCAACAAGCGGATCGGCAACATCTTGAAGAAAGCCGGTGACGCCGAGCAGGGGGTCGACGCCCATGTCAGCGAAGTGTTGCTGCAAGAACCGGCCGAAAAGGCCCTGTACGCCCGCATGCAAGGGGTGCTGCCCCAGGCCGACGGCCTGTTCGAGCAAGGCGACTACACCGGGTCGCTGCGGGCCTTGTCGGTGCTGCGCGCCGAAGTCGACGCTTTTTTTGATGGCGTGATGGTCAATGCCGAACAGCTTGATTTGCGCTTGAACCGACAGGGTCTGCTCAAGCGCCTGCACCTGGCCATGAACCGGGTGGCTGACTTGGCCCAACTGGCCGCTGGATAAACCCCATGCAAACCAAACTCGTCATCTTGGACCGCGACGGCACGATCAATGTCGATCGTGACGACTATGTCAAATCGGCCGACGAGTGGGAGCCCCTGCCGGGCGCGCTGGAGGCCATTGCCCAGCTCAACCACGCCGGGGTGCATGTGGCGGTGGCCACCAACCAGTCGGGCTTGGGGCGTGGTCTGTTTGACATGGCTGCTTTGAACGCCATGCACGCCAAGATGAACAAGATGCTCGCCGCCGTGGGTGGACGGGTGGATGCGGTGTTTTTTTGCCCGCACAGCCCCGAGGAAGCCTGCCACTGCCGTAAACCGGCCCCTGGTTTGTTCGAGCAAATCGCCGAGCGCTTTGGGGTGTCGATGAAAGGCGTGCCGGTGGTCGGTGACACCTTGCGTGATTTGCAAGCCGGGGTGGCCCTGGGGTGCGAGCCGCACCTGGTGCTCACCGGCAAGGGCGCGGCCCTGCGCGGACAACCCTTGCCCTCGCATTTTCCCCCAGACACCCGGGTTCACGAGGACCTGAATGCGTTTGTGGCGCACTGCTTGCATCTGGCCCCCGATGGCGGGCCCGAGGCGGGCCTGAAATGGCCCAAGGGGAATGCATGATCGCGACACTGCGTTCGGTCTTGCATTTGGTCTGGATGGGGCTGACCGTCGTGCCGTACTCGTTTTTCATTTTGGGTTTGGCGGCGTTTGGCGTGCGCGGTGAGCGCGTGTACCGCTTGGCCGTCGGCTGGTTGCGGCTCGCGATCGAGGGCGCGCGCGTCATCATGGGGGTGCGATATCGCGTCCACGGCTTTGAACACCTGCCCACCGGGCAGACCAGCCCGGCGATTTTGCTGGTCAAGCACCAATCGACGTACGAGACCTTTCTGATGCCGGTCATCATGCCGCACCCCTTGGCCTATGTGTTCAAGAAAGAACTGTTGCGGGTGCCGTTTTTTGGTTGGGGCATCGGCCGCCTGGACATGATCCACATCGACCGCAGCTTGCGCGCCCAGGCGTTTTCCAAGGTGGTGTCGCAGGGCCGTGAGCTGCTCGCCAAAGGGGTTTGGGTGATCATGTTTCCCGAGGGCACCCGCATCCCCCGTGGCGAACGTGGCCACTACAAAAGCGGTGGCACCCGACTGGCGGTCGAGACCGGCGCGCCGGTGATCCCGATCGCCGTGACCTCGGCCAAATGCTGGCCCCGCAAGGCCCTGATCAAGAAGCCGGGCGTGGTCGATGTCTCGATCGGCGCACCCATTCCCAGCCAGGGCCGCGACCCCGAGGCGCTGATGCGCGAGGTCGAGGACTGGATCGAGGCCGAGATGCGTCGCCTCGACCCCGAGGCCTACGACCCGGCCTGAGCCATGGGACTGGTGCAACTGGTGCTCGACCTGTTTGCGCCCACGGGCACGCCATCCACGCGGGCCAGCGAAGCAAGCCCGACGCCGCGATCTGACCCATGGACCTCGACCCCGAGCACCGCCCCGACGCATCCGCCCCGCGACCCTGCCCTCGGCCAGCGCATGCGCCAGGTCGTGTTGGGGCAGGAGCAGGTGCCCTATGTGTTGGTGCGCGCGCGACGCCGCACCATCGGCATGCTGGTGGGGCCCGATGGCCTGGAAGTGCGTGCCCCCCGCTGGGTCAGCCTGCGCGAAATCGAAGCCGCCTTGCAAGAAAAAGCGAGTTGGATCGTGCGCAAACTGGCCGAGGTGCGCGACCTCAAGCGACGCCAAATGGAGCAGGCCATCGATTGGCGCGAGGGCGCGACCTTTCCCCATCTGGGGCAAGCCGTGCGCCTGAACCTGGGTGCCGCCCCCATCGACGCCGATGGTGCGCGCATGCGCGGCCCCAGGTTGGTGACCGCAGACTCGGGTGAGCAGGTGTTGTACCTGGGGCTGCCCCCACAGGCTCAGTCCTCGCAGGTGCGTGATGCGGTGCAAAGTTGGCTCATGCGTCAAGCCAGGTCTTACTTCACCGAACGGTTGAACCATTACGCGCCGCAGGTGGGGGTGCGCTGGACCGGGTTGGCGCTCTCAGGCGCACGCACACGCTGGGGCAGCGCCAGCGCCGATGGCCGCATCCGCCTCAATTGGCGGCTGATGCACCTGACCCCTGCCCTGATCGATTACGTGGTGGTGCACGAGTTGAGTCACCTCCAGGTGATGGATCACAGCCCCTCCTTTTGGGACGCGGTGGGTCGGGTCATGCCCGACTATTCCGTTCGGCGCAAAGAATTGCGTGAGCACGCCCTGCACACCGACCTTTGAAACGGCGCAGACGGGTGCGTTCAGGTCGATGCAAAACGCCACTCGCCCTGGGCCCCCTGGAGTCGCCGCACGCGGCCCTGGTGCCAGAGGTGGTTCAGGTGGGCGATGGCCTCGCCCATGGCAAAGGTGGTTTGATGTGGGTCGAGGTCGCGTTTGAACAGCACCGGCAACACCTCAAAGGCGCTTTGTGGCGCGGCTTGGCACGCCTGAGCCAGCTCGGCCAGGCGTTCGGCGTGGTGCGCTTGCAGCTGGGCCACCCGCAGGTGCAGGCCGACAAAGGGCTCGCCGTGCGAGGGCAGCACGCAGGTGGACGCGGGCAAGGCCAGAAAGCGCTGGATCGAAGACAGAAACAAGGCCAAGGGGTCGCCTTCGGGTTCGGTTTCGTAGACCGCAACGTTGGTGCTGATGCGCGGCAGCACCATGTCGCCGCTGATCAGGACCGCACGCGCCTCGTCCCACAGGGCCATGTGCTCGGGGGCGTGGCCATGGCCGCTGATGCAGCGCCAGTGGTGACCGCCGATCTCGATCCCCATGCCGTCGAGCAGGCGCCGGAAGGACCCGGGCACCTTCGGCACCATGTCGGCGTAATGGTTGCCGCGGTCACGAATTTGCTGCAGATGTTCGGGTGCGGTCATGCCGTGCTGGGCATAAAACCCCGCCGCGGCCTCGCCACCAAAGCCACGGATGGCGCCCGATCCCAGACGGGCGTTCAGGTGGTCGGCGGCACTGATCCACAGCGGTGCGGCAAAGCGTTCGCACAACCAGTGCGCCAAGCCGATGTGATCGGGATGCATGTGAGTGACCACTACACGCACGATGGGCAAACCGTCGAGGTGTTGGGCGATCACGCCCTCCCAGGCGCGGCGGGCGTCGGGGTGGTCGATGCCAGTGTCGACCAGGGTCCAGCCGTCGCGTCCTTGAAAGGTGTCACGCAGCAGCCACAGGTTGATGTGGTTCAGTGCAAAGGGCAGCGCCATGCGCAACCAGCGCACCCCGGGCATGAGGTCGAGCACCCGGCCTGGTTCGGGGCGGGTGCTGAGCACGGGGCTCAATTCGCTGGGGGGGCTGTTCATGCAGAGGGATTTTCCTTCATAATTGACGTTTACGTAAACGTCAATTTGTCATCATGGCGACCACCTACACGATCAGCGATCTGGCTCAAGAGTTTGATTTGACCACGCGCGCGATCCGTTTTTACGAAGACATGGGTCTGTTGCAACCGACCCGTGGCGGACCCGGCGGGCGCAACCGGGTTTACAGCAGCCGCGACCGCACCCGGCTGCGCCTGACCTTGCGCGCCAAGCGTTTGGGCCTGTCGCTGAGCGAGGCCAAAGAGATCATCGACATGTACGACAGCCCGCGCGACACGGTGCCGCAGCTGCAAAAATTTCTGGTGGTGTTGGCGCAACATCGCGCGCAACTCGAAGAGCAACTGCGCGAGATCCAGGTCAATCTGGATGAAGTCAAAGTGCAGGAAAAGGAAGCCCGCGCCCTGATGTCGCGGCACAGCAAAAAATGAGTGAGAACCGCACACCGTCGGACCCCGACTTGTGGCAGCGTGTGGCGGCCAGTTTTGCCCGTCAGGGCCTGATGCAGCACCTGGGGGCCGAGATGCGCCGGGTGCATGCGGGACGTGTCGAGATCGCGCTGCCTTACAGCGAGCGCGTGACCCAGCAGCAGGGCGGCTTCCATGGCGGTGCCATCGGGGCCCTGGCCGACATTTGTGCCGGCTATGCCGCACTGACGGTGAGCCCCCCCGATCTCGAGGTCACCACCATCGAGTACAAAATCAATTTTCTGGCTGCCTTCCAGGGCGGCCATCTGCTGGGCCGAGGCGAAGTGGTGCGCGCCGGCCGTCGTGTGATCGTGGCCAGTGCCCGTGTCGTTCATGTCGACGATCAGGGGGTTGAGTCGGATTGCGCCTTGATGCAGACCACCATGGCCCCCGTTCCCAAAACCTACTGAGGTGACCCCATGAGCACATTGCCCGGATTGAATTTCCAACTTGGCGAAGACGTTGACGCGCTGCGCGATGCGGTGCGTGATTTTGCGCAAGCCGAAATCGCCCCCCGCGCGGCCGAGATCGACCGCAGCGACCAATTTCCGATGGACCTGTGGCGCAAGATGGGCGAATTGGGGGTGTTGGGCATCACCGTCCCCGAGGCCTACGGGGGCGCCAACATGGGTTACCTGGCGCACATGGTCGCCATGGAGGAAATTTCGCGCGCCTCGGCCAGCGTGGGTTTGTCGTATGGCGCGCATTCCAACCTGTGCGTCAACCAGATCAAACGCAACGGCACCGAAGCCCAAAAGCAAAAGTACCTGCCCAAATTGATCAGCGGCGAGCACGTGGGCGCTTTGGCCATGTCCGAGCCCGGCGCCGGCAGTGACGTCATCAGCATGAAGTTGCGCGCCGAGGACAAGGGTGGCTACTACCTGCTCAATGGCAACAAGATGTGGATCACCAACGGCCCAGACGCCGACACCCTGGTGGTCTATGCCAAGACCGAGCCCAAGTTGGGCGCGCGTGGCGTGACCGCGTTCCTGATTGAAAAAGGCATGAAGGGCTTTTCCATTGCCCAAAAACTCGACAAGCTGGGCATGCGCGGCAGCCACACCGGCGAGTTGGTGTTTGAAAACGTCGAAGTGCCCGAAGCAAACATCTTGGGCGGCCTCAACATGGGGGCCAAGGTGCTGATGAGTGGCCTCGATTACGAACGGGCTGTGCTGGCCGCAGGGCCGATCGGGATCATGCAGGCGGTCATGGACAACGTGGTGCCCTACATCCACGATCGCAAACAGTTTGGCCAGAGCATCGGCGAGTTTCAACTGATCCAGGGCAAGGTGGCCGACATGTACACCGTGCTGCAGGCGGGGCGGGCGTTTTGCTACACCATTGGCAAAAACCTGGACTTGCTCGGCGCCGAGCATGTCCGCCAAGTGCGCAAAGATTGCGCCAGCGTGATTTTGTGGTGCGCCGAAAAGGCCACCTGGATGGCGGGCGAGGGCGTGCAGATCTTTGGGGGCAACGGCTACATCAACGAATACCCCCTGGGTCGCTTGTGGCGCGACGCCAAGTTGTATGAAATCGGCGCTGGGACCAGCGAAATCCGTCGCATGCTGATCGGCCGCGAACTGTTTTCTGAGACCGCCTGAGCCGTTAAGATCACCCCATGGACGCTTCGCTGCAACACTTGTTTGACAACAACCGGGCTTGGGCGGCGCGCATGGAGCGCGAGACGCCTGGTTTTTTCAGCAGTCTGGCCCAACAACAAACCCCCAAATACCTCTGGATTGGTTGCTCCGACAGCCGGGTGCCCGCCAACCAGATCACTGGGCTTGACCCGGGCGAGGTCTTTGTGCATCGCAATGTCGCCAATGTGGTGGTGCATTCCGACCTGAACGCCTTGTCGGTCATTCAGTACGCGGTCGATGCGCTCAAGGTCGAGCACATCATCGTCGTCGGTCACTATGGCTGTGGCGGCGTGCTGGCGGCGGCGCGGGGCGCGCGCATCGGCCTGGCCGATAACTGGCTGCGGCACGTCCAGGACGTGCGCCTGCGTCATCGCCAACGGCTCAACCACCTGCCGCAGGACGAAATGGAAAACACCCTGTGCGAGATGAACGTCATCGAACAGGTGGGCAACGTGGCCATGTCCAACGTCATGCAAGACGCCTGGACCCGGGGCCAGAACGTCGCCATCCATGGTTGGATTTATGGCGTTTCGGACGGTTTGGTGAAAGACCTGGGCGTCACCATGCGCCACACCGCCGAGGTGGTCGACGTCTTTCGTGCGGCCATCAAGCGCTACCCGCGCATGCGTTGACGGGGGAGCCCATGAGCCCGACCCGACTGGATTCATCGTTGGCAGCCGAGATCGCTCAGGCCATGTTGGAGGGGTTCCATCGGCACTACCGACTGTTTCAGAGCGAATCGGCCAGCGCCAAGGCCCGTTTCGAGGCGCGCGATTGGCACGGGCAGCAACGTGCCCAGCGCGAACGCATCGAGTTTTACGATCGCCGTGTGTTGGAGTGTCACACCCGCCTGGAACAGGATTTTGCCGCCAGTCGCCAGCCCATGGAGGTGTGGCACCAGGTCAAGTTGCATTACATCGGTTTGTTGGTGGATCACTTTCAGCCCGAGTTGGCCGAGTCTTTCTTTAACTCGGTCATCACCAAAATCCTGGACCGAAGCTATTTTCAAAACGACTTCATTTTTGTCCGGCCGGCTGTCAGCACCGAGTACATCGAGAACAGCGAGCCCACGGCCCGCCCCACCTTCAAGGCTTGGTACCCGGGTGAAGCCCCGATGGCCGAGAGCCTGCGCGAGATGCTGCGCTACTTTGATTTGCAGTGTCCGTTCGCGCACCTGGACGACGACGTGGCCCAGGTCGAGGTGGAATTGCTCAAGACCATGGGCGATTTTCCGCGCCGTGCGAATTTTCAAATCCAAGCCCTGACCAGCCTGTTTTACCGCAACAAGGGCGCTTACGCGGTCGGCAAGTTGATCAATGGTTTTCGCGAGGTGCCGTTTGCCTTGCCGATTTTGCACAACGACCAAGGCGAACTCACCATCGACGCGGCGCTGATTGGCGAAGAGGACCTGCTGATGTTGTTCAGTTTTGCGCGGGCTTATTTCATGGTGGACATGGAGATCCCGTCGGCTTACGTGCAATTCTTGCGCAGCATGATGCCGCGCAAGCCCCGCGCCGAGATTTATAACGCGCTTGGGCTGGCCAAACAGGGCAAGACCCTGTTTTATCGTGACTTCCTTTATCACCTGCGTCACAGCACCGACAACTTTTGCATCGCACCCGGCATCAAGGGCATGGTGATGCTGGTCTTTCACTTGCCCTCGTTTCCCTTTGTGTTCAAGGTGATCAAAGACTTTTATCCTTCCCAAAAGGACACCACCCGCGAGCAGATCAAGGGCAAATACCTGTTGGTCAAACAGCACGACCGGGTCGGGCGCATGGCCGACACGATGGAGTACAGCAAGGTGGCTTTTCCGCTGGAGCGCTTTGACCCCGAGTTGATGGCCGAGATCGAGAAATTTGCCCCCAGCCAAATCGAATACGCCCAATTGCCCGATGGTCGCACCGAGCTGATCTTGCAGCACGTCTACATTGAGCGGCGCATGATTCCGCTCAACATTTACCTGCAAGAGGCGCTGGACATGGGCGGCGAGCGAGGTCAGGCGCGGCTCGAGCGCGCCGTGATCGAGTACGGCAACGCCATCAAAGATTTGGTGGCGGCCAACATTTTCCCCGGCGACATGTTGTGGAAAAACTTTGGCATCACCCGCAACGGCAAGGTCGTGTTCTACGACTACGACGAGATCGAGTACATCACCGACTGCAACTTCAGGCGCGTGCCGCCCCCGCGCAACGAAGAGGACGAGATGTCCGGCGAGGTCTGGTACAGCGTGGCCAGAAACGACGTGTTCCCCGAAACCTTTGGGCCGTTTCTACTGGCCAACCCCAAGGTGCGCGACATCTTCATGAAGCACCATGCCGAATTGCTCGACGCCGCTTTTTGGCGCGGGCACAAAGAACGCATCGAAGCCGGTCACATGCTCGATGTGTTCCCCTATGAAACCA
>JACCDW010164686.1_pt1 | contig 11979 bp, 17 predicted proteins | sample 7449781 | NCBI WGS metagenome assembly JACCDW01 (sample SAMN15323449, study PRJNA562643) | freshwater metagenome | isolation source: river surface water | place: USA:Blue River Watershed | collected 2017-08-18
AGGCACAGCTCGACGTTTAGCAAAGATGTATGTATATGAAATCATGGCTGGCAGGTATGAGGAGAGCCCTAATGCTACGGCGTTTCCAAATGACACAGAAGGAAAATACGAAGGCATGCTCGTGGTGCGTAGCGAGCTTAAGAGCATGTGCTCGCATCACCACCAACCTGTTACGGGTGTGGCTTATATTGGAATCATTGCTGGTCCCAAACTCATTGGTTTATCGAAGTACACCCGAATTGCGCAATGGTGTGCCCGACGTGGCACCCTCCAAGAAGAACTCTGCATGGATATTGCACGAGAAATTGGAACTGCCACTGGGAGTACGGATGTGGCTGTATACATCCAAGCTACCCACGGATGTTGTGAGAATCGTGGTATTATGGCTCATAGTAGTCTCACGCAGACAACTGTACTCAACGGAGCTTTCAAAACTGATCCGTCTGTGAAGAAAGAGTTCTTTGACAACATCAAACTGCAACAAGAGTTTGCCCCACGATGATTGTTATTTCTAACCGCACTGGTGATATACAATTGCCAGTTGAACCAGGCCTGCTGGAATGGCTGCAAGAACACTATCCTCATTCACAATATCATCTAACTAAAATATGAAATACAAAACATTAGAAGCAGCCGCAAAAGCAGGCGTGGCACCTTGGGACTTAAAAGTCAAGGAACTCAGCGACTTTCATGTTGCTGTATTTCAAGATCGATTTCCAGTGGCCAAAGGACACCTGTTGTTTGTGCCAATGGTTAACAACGGTGCTTTGATTGAAGATTGCTTTAAATCTGCATACTACCATGGTCAAAAGATGGTTGAAGAAGGTACATGGGAGGCGTTCAACATTGGATTCAATTGCGGCACCGCAGCAGGACAAACAGTGATGTATCCGCATATACATTTAATCCCCCGTAAAACCGGAGACTGCGCAGACCCAGTGGGTGGGGTTCGCAGTGTTATTTTTGGTCAGGCAAATTACAAGTCTGGCGGCTATCAACTACCAACATGACACTACCTTTACAAGCAAATTTAATTGGCATTGCAACAGCACCAGCTGACTGCGTCAACGATCCCAATAAAGATCAATTAGTACACGAGATCACTCGGCAAGTTGCTGGCACTGCTTGGTTAGAAGATGACCACGTTGTTCCTATGTTTCTTAAACGCTACCAAAATTGGATCAACAGCACTGAAATAAACAAAGTGTCTGGACTTGATGCATTTCCTAGTGTTCAGTATGCACAAGGCACTACAGAAAGTTTTGACAAGTTCTACATTCGCAATCACCAACGTAGATTTCGTTGCTATCGTGGAGAATATCTATACCACGAATTAAGTTGGAAAGCCAATGGATATAATTGGGCGTATATTGATGACGAGCCACTTGCCGCGGGAGATGCAGTAGTTTGCAGTTTCCCATTTGCTGATACAGGCAATCAAAAACACACACAAGAGTTGTTAGACGACTGTGCAGACTTAGATATTCCTGTGTTGTTTGACTGTGCTTTCTTTGGAATTTGTGCAGAACACAATTTTGATTTTAGTCACCCTGCTATCACAGATGTGTGCTTTAGTTTGAGCAAGCCATTCCCAGTGTATGGCATGCGCATTGGTATTCGCTTTAGTCGAGACACTACGGACGGCCTTAACATCTACGGCAACACACACTATGTAAACAAGTTTGGAGCCGCAGTTGGATTACGTTTGTTTGAACATCAGCATCCTGATGCAATTTATCAAAACTACCGTGATCAACAATTAACATGGTGCAAAGAATATAATCTAGTACCTAGTCAATGTGTGACATTTGGCATTGATCACGAACACAAGTACGACAATCATAATCGAGGCAGCAAAGATACCAACCGTGTATGCTTTGCTAAGTTCTTCAACAAAGGGTATCTTCCACTATGACATGGATGCCCGGGGGACACAATGATTGGTTCTCTGTTGACCCACACGGTGTAAACTTTCAGCTAAGATTCAATCGTCGGGCAACAACGTTGTACAAAGACTTCGACGATGCTGCCGATGTTGCTGCTCAATTACTATACAAAGAATGGGGCAGTCGACCGATATATTTGGCACTCAGCGGCGGTATTGACAGCGAGCTCACAGCAAGGATTTTACTTAAAAACAAAATTCCTTTTACCCCAGTGATACTTAAAATTGCAGATTGGAACAAACTTGAAAGTTGGTATGCTGAATACTGGTGTTATACCAACAACATCAAACCATTGATTTTAAATTATACCACTGAAGAGTTTTTTAAACAGGTGTTGAGACTTTTTCCTAAGTCTACGCAAATTAAAAACTTTCATCAAACCCCTATATTTTTAATATACGAGCATGTGCATCAGCTAGGCGGATGTTGTGTTTACTCCGGAGGAGATATTAATTTTGACAAAGATCGCCAAGAGTTTTATTGCGCTAGCCTTGACTTTATCAGTAACATTGTAGACGCTGGCAACCACCCAACTTCGTTCTTTATGTACACACCAGAGTTGGCATTGAGTTATGTCAATCAGTTTGACCTCTCCCATGACGAGCAGTATAATAAATTAAGTTTTTATCAAGTATCCCCAAGACCTAAAATTGAGTATCTTGTATCTTTGAGTGCCACTGAAGGATTTCAAAATATTCTAAATCGTTTTTGTTATATCTTTAAAATAGAAGAGTTCAAGGAATACTTTTGGTATGGCACTAAAGAACAAATCATCCGGGCACTTAGCCCATAAATATCCTTTTAAGCGGCCTGTCCGGCATCATCCCGCTATACAAACTCTGCTGCCTATGCTATAATACATAGGAGGACAATATGGCAAATCAACCAAGACAATACAAATATACCAGCACCAAAGAATATCACGATGCGTTTCCCTGCGCTTATCGTCAATGGCGTGCCGACAGTCACTGCAACTTAATTCACGGTTACAGTTTTTCAATGAAGTTTTATTTTGGCACAGACGATCTTGATGTGCGCAACTGGGCTGCCGACTATGGTGGTCTCAAGGAACTAAAGAAGACATTGGAAGATCAATTTGATCACACATTGCTTGTGGCACAAGATGATCCTGAGCTAGAGACATACAAACTACTACAAGAAAAGAAAATGGCCAAGCTCACCATCTTACCACGACTAGGATGTGAAGGCTTGGCAGACATGCTGTACAAGTATGTCAATGGAGTTTATGTACCTGACTTATGGGGGCCTGGTGAAGCACAACGACTATGGTGCTATCGTGTGGAAGTGCGCGAAACACAAAGTAACATGGCTTTCCGCGAAGGCCATAGAGAATGGAATGAGGATTTATTTGCATGAGCAACCCAAAATACGATATCGCTATCCTATTAGCAACTAGAGGACGCACAGACTCACTAGGTCGTAGTATTCGTACTCTAGTAGAGCTAGCTGACAATGTCAACAATATTCAGTTGATGTTTGCATTCGACAATGACGACGATGTTGGGTTTGGATATTTCAACAGCAACTTAAAACCTTGGCTCGATGAGCGCAAGGTAGCCTACACAGCAATGCGTTTTCAACGCATGGGCTATGTGAATTTGCACAAGTACAACAATGCCATGGCCAAGCAAACTGACGCACGTTGGTTGGTCATTTGGAATGATGATGCTGTGATGCAGAGTCAGGGTTGGGATACCACAATCATGAGCTACGAAGGGCAGTTCAAACTGTTGAGCTTCAAAACGCACAACATGCACCCTTACAGTATCTTCCCTATTGTGCCTCGCAAATGGTATGACTTGTTGGGGTACATCAGTCCTCACCCTACACAAGATGGTTGGGTAAGCCAACAGGCATACATGCTGGATATCTATCAACGCATTGAAGTAGACGTGCTGCACGATCGCTTTGACCTCACAGGTAACAACAACGACGATATTTTTGCCAATCGTCCTATGTTGGAGGGCAAGCCCACGGATCCCAATGATTTTCACAGTGTGCAACAAATAGACCTACGTCATAGAGATTGCTTTAAATTAGCAGCACACATGAAAAGCATTGGAATGAGTACTGAGTTTTTTGAGAACATCTGGAAAGGTACTCAAGATCCATGGCAACGATTAGCAGAAAATGACATCAATAGTCAAATGGTACAGTTTGAAAGTCCACACAAACATCTTATACCGAGTAAATAACCCATGAAACATAAAATAGCATGGGTGCAGCCCAACTTTCAACAAGGACCCAAAGAGTTCAATGCATATTACTTGCCGTATTCGGCAGGTGTGGTGTGGAGCTATTCGTTGGCAGATCCTGAAATCGAGCAACGCTTTGAAGTCACAGATTGGATCTGGAAACGCGATGTAGTAAAAGACACTGTTGAACGTTTGGCTAAAAACGATATAGTTGCATTTAGTACCTATGTATGGAATCACCGATACAATTACGAAGTGGCCCGCCAACTTAGAGAACTCAATCCCAATGTGCTGATTGTGTTTGGCGGTCCAGAAGTTGCTATCACAGATCCGAACTTGTTCGTTGACAATCCGTTTATGGACCTTGTGATTTGCTACGAAGGCGAAATTACCTTCAAGCGTGTGTTGAAAGCATTTGAATCTCGCGACTGGGAATCAGTACCAGGATTGCTGATCAACAGAGAAGGCAAGGCTGTACAAACACAAGATGCAGAACGTATTGAAACCCTAGAAGAGGTGCCAAGTCCATACCTGTCAGGTATCTTTGATGATTTGATTGCCAAGCACCCTGAAGTAACATGGCAAGGCACACTAGAAACAAACCGTGGCTGTCCGTTTGCTTGCACATTCTGTGACTGGGGTAGCTTAACATACAACAAGGTCAAGAAGTTTGAACTGCAACGTGTGTTTGACGAACTTGAGTGGATGGCCAAACACAACTTTGACTGGATCTCAATCACTGACGCTAACTTTGGTATGTTTCCAGAGCGCGACGAGTTGATTGCAGACAAGATTATTGAGTGTCAGGAAAAGTATGGCTCACCAAGAACATTCTCTGTGGCCTGGGCAAAGAATCAAAAGAAGGAAGTCATTGACATTGTTAAGAAACTGCTTAACAGTCGTGGCTTCAACCAAGGCCTGACCTTGAGTGTGCAGAGCTTAGACTTGGATGTGTTGGAAAACATTCGTCGCAAAAACATGGAAATGAACAAGCTCAACGAAGTGTTTGAATTGTGCGACCAACGCAACATTCCTGCATACACAGAACTGATTCTTGGCTTGCCAGGCGAGTCACTGGAGTCTTGGAAGAGAAACTTCTATCAGTTGTATGACCTTAACCAACACACTGGTATCACTGTGTTCCAGGCACAGTTGCTGGAAAACGCAGAGATGAACTTGTTGCAGAAAAAGCTGTTTAAGATTACCAGCCAACCTGTTACAGATTACTTTGCTGGCAGCTACAGTGTTGAGCATATTGAAGAAAGCATTGACGTTATCACAGGCACCAAAGACATGCCAACACCAGTGATGCTGGATGCGCAGATCTTTAGTTGGTTCCAAACAACATTCCATATCAATGGTTTTGCCACTATTGCGGCTAGGTTCATCAACAAGTACCTTGGCATCAGCTATGCTGATTACTACGATGATTTGTTTAAGTACGCCATGACCAACGAATGGTTGGCCAAAGAAGAACGAGAGGCTCGTCAGTATTTTTCTAACTGGATGACCACAGGCAAGATCAACCATCCTAAAATTGGTGTGGAAATACACGGTTGGAATATTATTCACAGAACGTCAATGAACATGCACCAAGAAAACAAAGTTGACGAATTGTACGACTTTTTAGAAAAGTTCCTGCAGCGTTATAACTTGCCATCTGATTTACTGGCTAGCTTGATGAAACTTCAAAGAAACTACTATATCAAGTACGAAGACAGAAACAACTATCCAATGGACCTTGAGTTAGATTACAACATCTGGGAATATCTGAGCTTTAACAAACCACTTGAAAAAACTGCCACAGCATATCATTTGGATTTCCCTGAAGACAAGACCATGAGCTTCAACCGCTTCTTGGAATTGTTCTATTTTGCACGTCGTCGCAACTTTGGTAAAGCCACAGTTGATTTAATTGGTGTAGAAGATTCTCAAGGTACCAAGCGTGGTCAAGGCGCAGCAAAAGCACAAGGTTCGTTCTCTGTAAAACAACTAGCTGACTGATGACACGACTGTTTGCATTTGGTTGCAGCTTTACAAACTATCGCTGGAGCACCTGGGCCGACTGCCTTGCCCCCGAATTTGATTATTTTGAAAACTGGGGGCAAGCAGGCGCAGGCAATCATTATATCTTTAACAGTGTAATGGAATGTGATCAGCGTAATCACTTTGGCCCTGGCGATACAGTGATTGTATGTTGGACTGGAATACACAGAGATGATTGGTATGTCAAAGGTAAATGGCAAACATTAGGCAACATGTACTCGTGTCCAATTTACAATCCTGAGTACTTAAAAACACACGTAGACGATAGAGGTTATCTAATAAGAGATTTTGCGTTTATCAAAGGCGTTAAAACATTGCTAGAAAACAGGTCAGGGATAACATGGAAATTTATTTCTATGAATGAAATTGCCAGTATGCCCTTTGCAGACGACAACACCAGCGAGCACAGAGATGTTATGCGACTATACGAAGATGTATTTCGTAGTATGGGGCCAAGCTATCAAAAAACACTGTTCCCAACGGGTTGGCCAGATCGCAACGGCGATCCGCATCCTAGTCCAGAAGAGCATTTGGCCTTTTTAGATGCAGTATTGCCAGGCTGGGTGACAAAAGAATCTACTCGTGTTATAATGCGTGAAGAGAGTATCAATCTAAATAAGAATCCCAAGAAGACGGGAATGACAAAGGTATCAAGATTATGAAATTCAAAGTAAGTGAACTATTTTATTCAGCACAGGGCGAAGGCCGTTATGTGGGCGTTCCCAGTATTTTCCTCCGCATGTTTGGTTGCAACTTTACCTGTTCAGGTTTTGGGTGCAAGCCTGGCGAAAAGAGCACAGAGGCAGACGAAGTGGCAAAGAATGTCCACTTGTACAAGACGTTTGAAGAACTGCCACTTGTTAACACAGGATGTGATAGTTACGCATCGTGGCACCCAGATTTCAAACATTTAAGCCCAACATACACAGCCCAAGAACTTGTAGAAAAAATGGCTGCATTATTGCCCAACGGAAACTGGGTACAACCTAATGGCAATCCAGTGCATTTGGTTATCACTGGCGGCGAACCGCTACTAGGTTGGCAACGTGCTTATCCAGAACTGCTGGACTTGTTGGCGGAAAAAGGCCTGCGACACATCACATTTGAAACCAACGGCACCCAACCATTGCAACGTGAATTCAAAGAATATCTACACAACTGGTTTGGTGAGATTACATTCTCAGTGAGTCCCAAGCTCACTGTATCTGGTGAAGTATACGAGGATGCTATCAAACCTGATGTTGTGTGGGATTACGAATCGTATGGTGTGACATACTTGAAGTTTGTTGTAGGTCACATTGACGATTTTACAGAACTTGATGTAGTTGTTGACGACTATCGCAATCGCGGCTTTGCGGGCCCTGTGTTTGTTATGCCATTAGGTGGTGTGGTATCAGTGTACGATGGCACACGTATTCACGTAGCAGACGAAGCACTAAAACGTGGCTATTGGTACAGTCCCCGACTGCATGTCGACCTTTGGGGCAATGGATGGGGCAAATAATGTTTGATTGGTTCAAGAAAAAAACTGTTGAAGAAACACCTGTTGAAACTGTGCCTGTTGCCCAGGTACCTACCAAGACTGAAAAAGAAATTGCTACCGAAGCAGGCGAACCTTACATTGCTGTGCTCAAAATGGATGTTGACCCCAACAATCTACATCAAGGTGCGTTTGAACTTGACTGGAATGAAATCTTTGTAGCACGACTGGTCAAAGCAGGCTACATGATGAAACCTGAAGACACTGACGCAGACATTGTGGACCGCTGGTTCCAAAATATCTGTAGACACGTTGTTATGGAAACTTGGGAACAAGAACAGGCTATACAAAAGTACAGCGGTCAATATGTAAACTCTAGAGACATCGGCGGGGGCCGGAGCGAAGTATCATGATTTTTAACCACATCAAACAGCTAAAGAAAGAAGGCAAACGAATTGGCATCACTTTCTCAACCTTTGACATGCTCCACGCGGGCCACATTGCTATGCTCAGCGAGGCCAAGAGTCATTGTGACTACCTCATCTGCGGGCTCCAAACGGACCCAACTATCGATAGGCCTGAGACTAAGAATCGCCCGATACAATCTGTTGTGGAGCGACAGATACAGCTTGCCGCATGCCGTTATGTTGATGAAGTTGTTGTGTACCAGACCGAACAAGATCTCGTTGATCTTCTACTAATCCTGCCCTTGGATGTTCGTGTGCTAGGAGTAGAGTACGAGGACAAGGATTTTACCGGTAGGCACGAATGCTACGATCGTGGCATTGAGATTGTGTTCAACGGTAGAGATCACAGTTTCTCGTCAAGCAGCCTTCGCAAACGTGTAGTGGCTGCAGAAGTAGAAAAGGAGTTGCTACGTGGAACCAATCAAACCACCTAAGATACTTAAAATATATCAGTTGATGCGGCAGACTGGCATGAGCTTTAGTCCAGCTGCTACAATTAGTTCTACAAATTTAGGCAATGGAATATTCCCTACCTTGCAAGAAGCTGAACACAATCGCACACTGGAAGTCCTCAAGGACACCACAACTGGAATCAACAAACCACGTTGGCATGTTTTTGAACTCGAAATACCCAACCCTGCCTACGAAGAATGAGCGATGAATCTAATTCAGCCAAGGGTCGCAACAGTTTTGACATAACCACTGGAAACACTCTTGTTAATTTTTTTAACAGGAATGTTACACCTTATGCAACTGAGTCCAGCGGTCCTAAATTTGATTTAGTTCCTGTTGAAAAGCAAAAAGACATCATGCTCAATGTTGCTCGCATGCATGCCGAGCAAGAATACAAACGCATAATGGATTTGGTCACAGTATTGCAAAAACAAGCTGAAGAAATCAAGCGTAGATTAGATGTTACAGATATGGTCCATGCTGCAAAATACGATTTTCAAATTGCACATGGCAATACATATTGGTTAGTATACGATCATAGAAAACAAATTACCAGGCTAAGTATCACAGGCCCAAACGACTGGGCCACAGGCATCCCCGAAGGATACGAATACATTACACAAGTCAAATGGCTCGGCGATTATACTTGGATAGAAGTAGAATGATATTATATGTAAATGGTTGCAGTCATTCAGCGGCTGCAGAAGCAGCAGTTCCTCACGCCTGGGCCTGTGATGATGGTGAATTGTGGCAACACGGCGAAGAGCCACATCCTGCAAATTTAGCAGTGAGTTACGGACAACATATTGCTGATGCACTAGGAGCAGAATTGATATGCCAAGCAAGTTCAGGAGGCAGCAATGCTCGCATCATGCGAACCACACAACAGTGGATAGAAAACAATCTGGATCTGCTCAAAGACACATTCATGATTTTACAATGGACTACTTGGGAACGTGAAGAATGGTTTCACAACGGTAAATTCTATCAAGTAAATGCCAGTGGCATAGACATTGTTCCACCTGAGTTACAACAGCGTTACAAAAATTATGTTATGAATGTAGACTGGAACGTCAAAACTCCTGAAGCACACAACAGCATTTGGAGAATGCACTTGTACCTCAAAACCTTGGGGATACGCCATTTGTTCTTCAGTGGACACAGCACGTTTAGTGATATTCAAAATCGTCAAGATTGGGGTTCTAACTACATGCACCCGTATTCACGGGAGGATTCCTACCATAATTGGCTAAAAAACAACGGTGGGACCTATGCAAATCCCCAAAGTTACCATTTTGATGCCAAAAGTCATTGCATTTGGGCAAAACATCTGTTACAATACATCAAAGACAACAACCTGTTAGAACCCAATGAAATACCTGCTGATTGACACTTCAAACCTGTTTTTCCGTGCCCGCCACTCTGCGCACCGGCAAAGTGACACATGGACCAAACTGGGTTTTGCCTTGCAAGTTACAATGATGAGCGCCAACAAAGTGGCTCGTAAATTTGGTGCAGATCACGTGGTATTTGCACTGGAAGGTCGAAGCTGGCGCAAAGACCACTACAAACCCTACAAAGCCAACCGCGCCGAAGCTCGTGCGGCACTGAACGAAGCCGAAGCCGAAGAAGATCGGCTGTTCTGGGAGACCTATGACGAACTGACTAAATACTTGTCTACTCGAACAAACTGTAGTGTAATCCGTTGCGCCACTGCTGAAGCAGATGATGTGATTGCTCGCTGGATTGCCCTGCACCCCCAAGACGAACACACTATTGTAAGCTCAGATTCAGATTTTGTGCAGTTAGTTGCACCCAATGTGCAACTCTACAATGGCATCACAGATCACTTGTTTACTGTCGAAGGTGCGTTCAACGACAAAGGTAAAAAATTGGCATTTGAAATCAAAAGCAACTCAAAGATCAAAGTTGGCAAAGCTGACGACGACTTTGTCACGCCGGAAGATTATCAAAAGTGGATTTTGTTTATGAAGTGTATGCGTGGTGATCCTGGCGACAATGTGTTCTCAGCATACCCTGGCGTGCGTATTGTTGGCACAAAAAACAAAGTTGGATTAACCGAGGCCTTTGCCGATCGTGGCAAAAAAGGCTATTCGTGGAACAATCTCATGCTTCAGCGTTGGACTGATCACAACAACGAAGAGCACAAAGTTTTAACAGACTATGAACGCAACTGTGAGCTTATTGATCTCACTGCGCAACCACAGCACATTAAAGACACAGTGGACACAGCCATTCGTGAACAAATCAGTCACAAAGACATTGGCATGGTCGGTGCTCATTTCTTAAAGTTCTGCGGCAAGTATGAGCTGATCAAACTCAGCGAACAAGCAGAACCAATCGGACGCTGGCTCAACGAAACATACAAAGGAGCATTGAATGAACATAGTAGCTAAACCAATCATTGACAAGCAATATTGGATACTCAAAAAAGACGATCAAAAGGTTGGCAATATACAGGCCACAGACACTGGTTATCAAATCACCATCGACAACAAGGTTGCTAGTTATAAAACTATTCCCATGCTCTGTCGTCGAGAGCATATTGAATTAGAAAAACCAGTTAAAACCACACCCGTGCCTGCCAACGTGGTGCATGGGTTTGAAGTCAAGGGCAAAGTGTACAATCCTCTATGGAATGTGCAGTTAAAATTACCCTTGTTTACCAGAGATACCAAAAGCAAATCTTGGTTTGCCGCAGGTTGGTATTGTGTCAAACAACATCGCAAGTGGAAGGTTGTAGAGAACCCCAAACTCATTACCTTGGAACGTTATGCGTATCAAGGTCCGTTCAAAACCCGAGAAGAAGCCAATGACAAATCCGTTTCGTGATCAAGAAAAATTTATGAAGGCCTGCGATCAAAGTGTCGCAGAATACAATGAAGAACAATACACCTTGTATTGCAATCTCATTCGTGAAGAGTTTCAAGAACTGCTGGACAGTACCACTGCCAAGGACGACCTTGACGCACTGATTGACATTCTTGTTGTCACAATTGGTGCCATCCATAGCTTGGGTGCTGACGCCGAAGGCGCTTGGAAAGAAGTCATGCGCACCAACTTTGCCAAGATTGACAAAGACACTGGCAAGGTGCGCAAACGTGAAGATGGCAAGGTGCTGAAGCCACAGGGCTGGACACCACCTGAGCTGGAACAGTATCTAAGCAAAACACACTTTATGAAGAAGTTTTCTTAATGCAACCACGCACCAAAGAAGAAGCTCGTGCCTTTATTCGTCAGGTCATGGGACCTCCTCGTCGCACACTAGAAGGAATTGAAAAGGAGCAAACACTGACCATGCTTGCCCTTATTGGCCCCACTGTGACCACTAACAATCAACATTCATGGAG
>JACCDW011870384.1_pt1 | contig 11979 bp, 12 predicted proteins | sample 7449781 | NCBI WGS metagenome assembly JACCDW01 (sample SAMN15323449, study PRJNA562643) | freshwater metagenome | isolation source: river surface water | place: USA:Blue River Watershed | collected 2017-08-18
GGATATAGCGGTCAAGGAAGTCTCCAAAGACGCTCTCAGTAACACACTTCTTGATCAGGCCATCCGGCAGTTAGGTTAAAACTATGTCAAAGCGTTTATTTACTTCTGAATCTGTAACCGAGGGACATCCAGACAAGATCGCGGATGCAATCTCTGATGCGGTACTGGATTCATTGTTATCTCAAGATGCAAAGAGCCGAGTGGCGGTCGAAACCTTGATCACAACCGGCCAAGTTCATGTCGCCGGAGAAGTAACCACTAATGGATACGCCGATGTAATGGGCATAGTCCGCGATACTGTTTTGAACATTGGTTATGACTCATCCGATAAAGGTTTTGATGGAAATAGCTGTGGTGTTTCGATTTCTATCGGCCAACAGTCACAAGATATTGCTCAAGGAGTAGATGATGCTTACGAGCACCGTGTTACTTCTGCGGTAGATCCGCTGGACCTTCAAGGCGCAGGTGACCAAGGATTAATGTTTGGTTACGCCTGCGATGACACTAAGGAACTGATGCCACTACCTATTTGGTTGGCGCATGCTTTGGCTCAACAACTAACCAAAGTCCGAAAGTCAGGAGAGCTTGCTTATCTTCGTCCAGATGGTAAGACCCAAGTAACAATTGAGTATGACGGTGATCGCGCGATCGCTTTGGACACAGTTGTCATCTCAAGCCAACACTCTGAAGATGTAGATGTGGCCAAGAAGTTAACTCCCGAGATCATTGAATATGTGATCAACCCAATTATTTCCACGATAGATTTACCGAAGAAGGATTTGCGTACGCTTATCAATCCAACAGGACGCTTTGTTATTGGTGGCCCAATGGGTGATGCAGGCCTAACTGGACGAAAGATTATTGTCGATACCTATGGCGGAATGGCTCGCCATGGTGGTGGAGCATTTAGCGGTAAAGATCCATCAAAGGTGGATCGCTCTGCCGCTTATGCGATGCGATGGGTTGCAAAAAATGTTGTTGCAGCCGGCCTAGCTCGCCGTTGCGAGGTCCAAGTTGCTTATGCAATTGGTAAAGCTCAACCTGTTGGAGTTTTTGTTGAAACCTTTGGGACTGAAACAATTCCTGTTTCAAAGATCCAAGAAGCGGTGCTCTCTGTTTTTGATCTTCGACCAGCCGCGATCATCCGCGATCTTGAATTGCTACGTCCGATTTATTCATTAACAAGTGCATACGGTCACTTCGGCCGTGAACTTCCGGAGTTTGCTTGGGAGCGAACAGATCGAGTTTCAGCACTTCAAAACGCAGTTAAGTAAAAGGTGGCAACACCTCGGCTATTTCGCCTCAAGGCGGAGCTTGCTCCAGCACCTTCGGGGCCAGTAGCCGATTCACTACCTGTCGCCAAGGTTCGCGTCGATACTGGTGTCTTTCACCTAGATCAACTCTTTGACTATTCGGTTCCGGAAAAGTTAAGCGAAATCATCAACGTTGGTATTCGCGTTCAGATCCCATTCGGCGGACGTGAAACTGAGGGAATAATCGTTTCTCGCTCCGCAAAGCCTGAGCGTGCCGGAGATTTGAAATCGATCACCAAGGTGATCTCTCCACACCCGATTGCAACACAGGCCTCGCTCGAATTATTTGATGCATGCGCAAGGCTTTACTGCTGCAATCCCTGGGATCTTATTCGTTCTGCAATACCTCCCAGAGTTGCCTCGGTTGATAAAGAGTTGGAAAAGATAACTCTGGACAAAAACTCTGTTGGTCAACAATCCGCACCTTTTTATCAGAGCTTTTCACCATTCCTGCCATCCCATGAACAAATGCCGGCTTTGATCAATGAGCTCAAAATCAAAGGTTCAATACTGATTATTGCCCCTGATGAAAAAGATGTGGAACTTCTTTACGGTCAATTCAAGGCATCCCATAACAATGTTTTGAAATTAACAAGTAATACCTCGCGCGAAGAAAGATATAGAAACTTTTTACTGTCAATGCGGAATGATGTTTCGATCGTGATCGGCACGCGTAGCGCAGTCTTTGCCCCCGTAAAAAACTTAAAGGCGATCGTGATTTATAAAGAATCTTCACCAGATCAGTATGAGATTAGATCGCCTGGTTGGAATACATCTGCCATAGCTAGGCTTCGTTCTAGCAATGAAGGTATTCAACTTATCTACACGGGATTTTCACCATCGAATCGCATTGCTTACGATATCGATAGGGGAGTTATTAAGTTTAGAAACCAAAGAGTTGAGGTTAAAGTTCAGGCATTTACGCCGCATGATGGAGCGTTGTTGCCAGGAAAGATCTACTCTGAGATCAAGAAGGCGTTGGTACAGGGTCCCGTGCTTTTCTTAGCCCCTAGAAAAGGTTATGGAAACGCACTTTTGTGCGCTCATTGTCGAAATGTTGCAGCGTGTAAGTGCGGTGGACGTTTGAGCGTTACAGCAAAGAATGTTGCACCAACATGTGTTCATTGCGGGACACATTATCCAGATTGGAAATGCACCTTCTGTGGCAGGGATAGGCAATACCTAGCAAGTAGAGGAATCGATCGAGCGGCAGAGGAAATTTCCCGAGCCTTTCCTGGATTTCCAGTTGTGCTTTCAGCAGGTGATGTCATTAAAGAACGAGTTGAGTCCAAGCCATCATTGGTTCTATCTACTCCTGGTGGACAACCTCTTGTCGATGGTGGCTACGCTGCGGTTGTCGTCTTGGATGCGACAAGATTCTTTTCTCACACCGATTTGAATACCCAAGAGCGGGCCAGAGAGTTATTACTAGAAACCTCATCGTTAATTGGAAAGTCCGGCAAGGTATTACTAGTTATTGATGAAGCTCACCCAATAACTTCGGCTATTGCTCGCTGGAACATTGCACCATTGCTCAAGCGTGAACTCGCAGATAGGGAAGAGCTGAAACTTCCACCGGCCGTCGCATCGGCGGTGATTGTCACAGATTCAGAGACCGCGCCTCAGATCGTTGCAGGTTTACGAAAAGCCTTTACTGATGGCCGGTTACCCGAATCAGCCCGAATCTACGGACCAACGTTAATGCCGAAGGATCAAGCCAAGATAGTGATTCATGGGGCCCACCATGAGTGGATTAAATTGGCCGATGTTCTTCACGAACTGCAACGTAGACGGAGTATCGCAAAGAAGGATTTACTGACGGTACGGATAGATCCATATTCTTTATAGGTAATTGATAGACTGGCAACATGTCGATTCAGGAAATTCGCTACTTTGGCGATCCAGTACTTACTACTCCTGCATCTGCCGTCGTAGATTTTGATAAAGAGCTTCGGGTGCTAGTGAAGGATCTAACTGACACCATGCTGGATGCACCTGGTGCAGGACTTGCCGCACCTCAAATTGGTGTTCCGCTTCGAGTCTTCGTATGGGATGTTGATGAAGCTCTTGGTCATCTGATTAACCCTGTTCTAACACTTAGCGAAGAAATGCAGGAGGGTGAAGAGGGTTGCCTGTCCTTCCCAGAACTTCGATATGAAACTCCTCGAGCAATGCGCGCAGTAGCCAAGGGGTTCAATATGTATGGGGAGCCCATCACTGTAGAAGGAACTGAGTTTCTCGCACGTGCGCTGCAACATGAAACAGACCACCTCAACGGAATCTTATTCATTGACAAGCTCTCAGCCGAAGATCGAAAAGCCGCCATGAAAGAGATACGTGAATCTGAATGGTTCAATTTGGCAGCGGAAAAAGGTCAATCCATACAAGTTAAGGATTCACCGCACTCAATTTTCGGACGGAACACGTAATGCGTCTCGGAGTTGCAGCTACTCCTGATGTTGCGATTCCAACTTTGGATTGGCTATTGGGAACTAATCATGAGATCTCGCTGGTTATCACCCAACCCGATAAGCCCTCGGGGCGTGGAAGAGTTTTAAAGGAGACGGTTGTTTCTGAATGGGCGGTAAGCCACAACATCAAAGTAATCAAACCTGCTTCACCCTTAGATTTGATTGCACATCTAGAAGATTTGGATTGCGTCATCACTATTGGTTATGGCGTTTTACTTCCACAAGTCGTTTTGGATATCCCGAAGCATGGGTTCTTGAACCTTCACTTTTCATTGTTGCCTGCGTATCGGGGAGCTGCGCCAGCTCAACGCGCGCTTCTCAATGGTGAAGTGGTGACAGGTGTGACAGTTTTTCAATTAGAAAAAGGTATGGATACAGGTCCGATTTACTCTCAGTTTCCGATAAACATCGATCCCAATTGGCGCAGCGTAGAACTTTTGTCACAACTAGCTCACCAAGGTCCGAACGCAGTTGCAACTGCAATTTCTATGATCGAAGCTGGCATTTCGCCAACAGCCCAGTCGGGAACATCATCTCTTGCTCCAAAGATCACCAAAGAAGAGGCCCGCTTAGATTTCTCCAAAAGTGCAGAAAACATCGTTAATGCGGTACGTGCATTCACTTATGAGCCAGGAGCTTGGTGTTTATGGAATAACGAATCATTTAAAATCACCTCGGCTTCTGTCGCCAATCATCAAGGGCTTGCTATAGGTCAAGTTGTTGTTTCTGAGAAAAGAGTATTTGTCGGTTGCGGTAGTGCTTCCGCGACTGAGCTACTAAATGTTGTACCAGCAGGCAAAAAAGAGATGCCTGCAATTGATTGGGCACGTGGTGCTCGTTTACTAGGTGGAGAAACCTTTGGCTGAAGCCCGCAGAAACACTTTCAAATCACCTAAACCTGAAGCCTCCCGCCTATTAGCTTTTGACTTGTTGACCGAGGTTAATCGCAACGAGGGCTACTCAAACCTGCTTCTTCCTCAAGCTCTGAATTCGAGCAAGCTTGATGAGCGAGATAAGTCGCTGGTGACCGAACTGCTGTACGGAACAATTCGTATGCAAGGTAAGCATGATTGGGTTTTAGCTCAAATCAGTGACCGCCCATGGACAGAAGTAGATCCAGGGATCGTTGATGTTTGCCGTATGGGTGTTCATCAAATTCATGAAATGCGAGTACCAGATCATGCCGCTGTGGCTTCTACCGTCGAGGTAGCGCGTAAGCAACTGGGCGAATCAAAGGCTAGCTTTGTGAATGCATTGCTTCGAAATGTTACTCGCAAGAGCCAAGAAGATTGGTTCGCACCTCTATCGGCTATTTCAGATCCTGTTGAAAGAATGTCGATTCAATACTCGCATCCAGAATGGATTGTTTCGGCGTACTTTGATCTACTCAAGAACTGGGACGAGGTTGAACAAGCCCTCGCAATCAACAACGAAGCCGCAACCCCCACCTTGGTTTCTTGGCCAGGATTATCAACGATTGAGGATTTGAAGGAAATCGGGGGAGAGCCAACAACTTATTCTCCATATGGTGCACATTGGAAAGGTAATCCAGGTGCTCTGGATCTGATCAAAGCGCGCAAGATTGGTGTTCAAGATGAAGGATCACAGCTTGTTGCTTCAGTTTTCGCTAAAGCATCGGCTGGCAAGAATTGGTTAGATATGTGCGCAGGCCCAGGTGGAAAAGCAGCGCTTTTATCCAATATCGCCCGAGAGCAAAAAATCGTTTTCACGGCAAATGAAGTTTCAGCGGTACGCGCTGATCTGGTTCGACAGGTTGTCAATGGAGACCGTGTTCTGGTTGGTGATGGACGCGAAATCGGTAATCAGGCGGAAAAGTTTGATGCGATTTTGATCGATGCTCCTTGCACTGGCCTAGGCGCTTTGCGCCGACGTCCAGAAGTTCGTTGGAGACGTAATCTTCAAGATTTGCGCGAGTTAACCCAGCTGCAACGTGAGCTTATTGATTCGGGAATCAAGGCACTCAATGTCGGTGGAGTCTTGGGATATGCAACCTGTTCACCTCACTTAGCTGAAACGACAATTCAGGTTTCGGATTTGAAGCGCAAACATCACAACATGGAACAAATCGATGTTGCCTCTTACCTTCCAGATAATCTGCAGGACTCTGAACGAGACCAAGCAATGGCGTTGTGGACTCATAGAACCGGGACAGATGCCATGTTCTTGGCACTCTTTAAAAAGGTAAGCGAGTAAAATTCTTCTATGAGCAGAGAAATTAGAATTACTCCGAGCATTCTCAATGCAGATTTCTCGCGTCTTAACGAAGAAATCGATTCAATTGCTCAAGTCTCAGATTTACTTCATTTAGATGTCATGGATAATGTTTTTGTTCCCAACTTCACCTTTGATTTTGATGCCGCATCCAAGATCATCACTGAATCTTCGCTAGCGGTAGATGCGCATCTGATGGTTGCCAATGTTGATGATATTGCCGTCAAATACGCCGAAATCGGTTGTGCATCTGTAACCATTCATGCTGAAGCAACACACAATATTCCACAAACATTGAAGAACATCAGGTCGGCAGGAGCACGATCGAGTTTGGGCATCAAACCCAATACTTCAATAGAGGATTACGCCCAATATGTAGATTTGGTTGATATGTACCTCATCATGACCGTTGAACCAGGTTTTGGTGGGCAGAAATTCATGGAGAACATGATGGAAAAAGTACGTCGCACCAGTGCTGTAATTGGAGACCGCCCCATTTGGCTTCAGGTAGATGGTGGAATATCGATGAATACGATTGAGATAGCGCTAGAAGCCGGTGCGGACACATTTGTCGTTGGAAGTGCTGTATTTAATGCCTCCGATCCAGCACAAATGGTTGTCGACATTAGAAAATTCGCAACGAGCAAGGTTGAGTCCTAGTAAACTTTGCACATGAAGAGCTTCGATGAACTTTGGGTAGAGCTGAGCGCAAAGGCGATTGAACGCCCAGAGGGCTCTGGAACTGTAGCGGCGCTAGATGCCGGGGTTCATTCCATCGGAAAGAAGATTCTTGAAGAAGCTGGCGAGGTTTGGCTAGCTGCCGAGCATGAGAGCGATGAGGCTTTGGCTGAAGAAATCAGTCAATTGATTTATCACTTACAAACATTAATGCTTGCACGCGGTTTGACTGTCAACGATATCTATAAGTTTCTTTAAGGAGTATCAATGTTACGAATCGCAGTTCCCAATAAGGGTTCATTAGCTGATAGTTCAATCGCTATTCTTAAAGAGTCTGGATACCGTCAACGCACCGATAGCCGCGATCTTGTCTTAATCGATCCCGATAATTCCGTTGAGTTTTATTACTTACGTCCTCGAGATATCGCCGTGTATGTTGGTTCCGGCGAGCTTGAAGCTGGCATAACTGGCCGAGATTTATTAATTGATTCAGCTGCAGATGCAGAAGAAATTCTTTCACTTGATTTTGGTGGCTCAACCTTCCGTTTCGCTGCGCCAACGGGCAAGGAATGGAAGGTCAGTGATATCGCAGGTAAGCGGATTGCGACGGCATATCCAGGATTGGTTGAACATAGCCTTAACAAATTGTCGATTACCGCAAAGATCGTGCGACTAGATGGTGCGGTAGAAAGTAGCGTAAGACTGGGCGTGGCAGACATGATCGCCGATGTCGTTAGCACCGGCAATACTCTGCGACAGGCAGGTCTTCAGGTTTTTGGTGAACCGATTCTTACAAGTGAAGCGGTTTTGATTAAGCGTGCTGGAACACAAACACCTGCAGGGTTAGAGGTTTTGATTCGTCGCTTGCAAGGGGTTGTTACTGCACGTCGTTATGTTTTGCTTGATTACGATTGCCCCAAAGAATTAGTCGAGAAAGCTTGTGCAATTACTCCTGGTTTGGAATCTCCGACGATTTCACCTCTTCAAAAGCAGGATTGGGTTGCAGTTCGAGCCATGGTTCTTCGTAAAGAGACCAATCGAGTTATGGATGAGCTGTGGGCGTTAGGAGCACGCGGTATCTTGGTTACAGATATCCACGCTTGCCGACTTTAGTTACAGAGCAATAATCTCTGCAACCGATGCCAGAGAAGGTTCATTGATCGAATAATCTGCAGCTGCCGCAACAATCGGCTTGGCATTGAAAGCGATGCTAATTCCAGCTATTGCCATCATGTCTAAATCATTTGCACCATCACCGATTGCGACGGTGTTTGCAATATCCACGTTGGCTTGTGCGGCAAACTCTTTCAGCGCAATGGCCTTAGCGGCTCTATCTACTATTTCTCCCAAGACTTTGCCAGTTAGGTGTCCATCAATGACCTCAAGAGTATTTGCAATGAAGTAATCGATCTTCAATTCATCAACGATGGGCTGCATGATGTTGACAAATCCGCCTGAAACTAAAGAAATGCAATGACCCTTTTGATGTAGTAGCTCCACCAGCTCTGCAGCTCCAGGGGTAAGGGAAATCTCTTTTCGCACCTGATCGAACACGGTTTCAGGAAGCCCCTTCAGAAGGCTGACTCGAGCAATAAGACTCTCGGCAAAATCCAGTTCGCCGCGCATTGCTGATTCGGTTATACGGGCAACTTCATCCAATACTCCAGCTTTAGCTGCCAACAATTCGATCGCCTCTTGTTGTATGAAGGTGGAGTCAACATCAAGCTGAACTAAACGTTTTGTCATTGACAGGGTACTTAGGCCAAAGAAACGATCGATTGAATTTCAGGCTCTAGTTGCGCAATGGCATTTGCGATTACATGTTCAGAAACCCCTGAAACATACACATTCAACGATAAGGGTTGGACGGAAATGCGATCAAATTTTTCGATGTTTCCTTTTGCTGTGTGAATAGCTGAAGTTAGCGCTTGAAGATAACTAGGCAACATCTTGGATGATGCGATATTGATGATGACGGGATTGGGGACATCAACAGGTGCGTCTGAACCGCTAAACAAGGATGCAATATCCACCTGTAAATCCTCTGCCAAAGTATTTAGATCAGCCTCGATAGCTTCCTGGTGAGAAGGATTCAGCTGAATTTGAACCGTCAAAATCAATCGTTGCTTAATGATGATTTGATCTATGTCGATAACAGAGACCGCAAAGGGGGATAAGGTCTCAAAAAGGGCCTTTGAGATCCCGGCCTTGTCTTCTCCGGTAAGCAGGATTAACCCTGAAAATACTTGGCTAGTTTCACTATTAGATGTCATAAGAGGGCAAGGTTATCGTGAATCACTAATGCTTTCGGTGAGGATTGCGGCGCTTTGAGCCCTTCAACCAGTATCTTTTACCATCTATGAGTAACTCAGTTTTAACTCTGAACGAGGTCTCGGTGCGCCGAGGAGACCGGGTGATTTTGGGACCCATTAACTTCTCAATCTCACAGGGCGAACGTTGGGTTGTATTGGGGCCAAATGGTGCGGGTAAGTCAACCCTTCTGCAAATTTTGGCGACAAAGATCTTTCCAACACAAGGTGTCGTGACTGTTCTGGATAAAGAGATGGGCAAGGTTGATCTCTTTGAACTTCGGACTCGGATCGGTTTGTGTGGCTCTGTCATCGCCGACGATATCCCACATGATGAAACAGTCAAAGATGTTGTGTTAACCGCGGCTTACGCCATCTTGGGACGTTGGAACGAGGCTTACGACCTTTGGGATGAATCTCGCGCTATGGCGTTGCTGACAAACTTCGGCGTTCGCGAACTAGGGGATCGCCTCTACGGAACACTCAGTGAGGGCGAAAAGAAGCGCGTTCAAATTTCACGTGCATTAATGACAGATCCTGAACTTCTTCTACTTGATGAGCCAGCCGCTGGATTAGATTTAGGTGGGCGAGAAGATCTACTTCGTCGCTTTGCCAATTTCTCAGCTGACCCATTAGCACCTGCGACAATTTTGGTAACTCATCACATTGAAGAGATTCCCGTTGGCACAACCCATGCATTGTTGATCAAAGATGGAGCTATTGCCGTATCGGGGCCAATCGATCAAGTGATTACCTCAGAACATGTGTCGGCTGTCTTTGGCACATCAATAACCGTTACTCCAGAATCTGGTCGGTTCTTCGCACGTGCCTCTGTTTGATCAACTACATACGGATTGGCAGATAGCACTTAAAGAACATCATCAAAAAATTGATGAGATTGATCAAATTATCCAAACCAAGGAAATAGCACCTCCTTATGAGCTGGTGTTTAGGGCTTTAACTTCCTCCTTGGAAAACACTCGCGTAGTTATTTTTGGTCAAGATCCATATCCGACACAGGGGCATGCGCATGGTTTGGCTTTTTCGGTTGATTCAAAAGTATCACCACTGCCTGCATCGTTGAGAAATATTTATAAAGAACTTGAGTCTGATGTGCAAGTGAAGAGAGAATCTGGAGATTTGTCTGATTGGACGGATCAGGGGGTCATGTTGATAAACCGAGTCCTTACAACCGACACAGGAAAGTCACTGGCCCATGAGAAATTAGGTTGGCAAGGGATAACTGAGACCGTGGCTAGGGTTCTTGGTCAAAGAGATGTAATAGCGGTGTTGTGGGGTAACTCTGCGCAAGAGTTACAGAGATACTTTAAGGATGAAAATGTAGTTTCATCAGTACATCCAAGTCCTTTATCTGCTTATAGAGGGTTCTTTGGCTCTCAACCCTTTTCGCAAGTAAATGCCAAGCTCCTTGCTAAAGGCTTTACTCCAATCAATTGGTAGCTAAAAAACTTCACAAAAAAGGCCCCCGGTTTCCCGAGGGCCTTTTCTATTGAAGTATTTATCCAAGCCAAGCGTTCAGTGGCGAAGACAAGAAGTAGACCATGAATAGTCCAGATACTAGGAGAAGCAATGGATGAATCTCCTTGCGACGTCCCTGAATCAAGCGGATCACTACGTGTGTAATGAATCCTGCACCGATACCTACAGAGATGTTGTAAGTAAATGGCATCAAGATGATTGTCAAGAATGCAGGAATTCCGATTCCTAGATCATCCCAGTCAATGTTCTTGATTTGAGTCATCATGAGGAAACCTACGATGATCAAAGCGGGTGTTGCAGCCTCGTAAGGAATGATCGCAACAAGTGGTGCTAGGAAAGTGGTCAAAAGGAATGCAATACCTGTGACAACTGACGCAAGACCTGTACGTGCACCTTCACCGACACCAGCAGCTGATTCGATGTAGCTAGTGTTTGATGAAATACCTGCAGCTCCACCTGCAGCGGCTGCTACAGAGTCAACCAAAAGAATCTTCTGGATGTTGTCAACATTTCCATCCTTGTCAGCAAGACCTGCTTCATGACCGATCGCTGTAACTGTTCCGACTGTGTCAAAGAAGTCAGATAGCAAAAGAGTGAATAGAAGAAGAATTGCTGCAATAAGAGAAACGTTATCTACGCTGAATGCACCCAACAGGTCGAACTGGCCTGTGAAATCAAACTTTGGCACAGAAACGATGTCGGTTGGAACGGTAGGAATATTTAATCCCCAGCCACCATCAACGATTGTTGGAGGATTTCCAGCTGTGAAGCCTGGAGCAATGTTGTAGATCTTCTGAATGATTACAGCAGCAACGGTTGCGCCGACGATACCGATCAGAATTGCACCCTTAACCTTGCGAACCATAAGTCCGATGATGAGAAGTGTTCCGAATACGAAAACAACGGTTGGCCAGCCAACGAGATTTCCATTAACGCCTAGACCAACAGGAACTGGTCCACTTGCAGTACGACGTACGAAACCAGCATCAACTAGACCGATGAGTGCGATGAAAAGTCCGATACCCACTGAGATCGCAATCTTGATCTGCGCAGGAACAGCCTTGAATACCGCTACACGGAAACCAGTAAGCACTAGTACCAAGATGATTAAACCTTCAAGAACAACAAGGCCCATTGCTGCAGCCCATGTCATCTTTGATGCGATTCCAACAGCAACGAATGTATTAAGTCCGAGACCTGTTGCAAGAGCCAATGGATAGTTTGCGATAGATCCCATAAGGATTGTTAGCAAACCAGCGACCAATGCCGTTGTCGCTGCGACCATTGCTGGTGCAGGCTGAGCGCCGCCGAACAGGAACTGACCATTTGCATCTGGTGAGTACGCCAGGATGATTGGGTTGAGAGCCACGATGTAAGCCATCGTGAAGAAGGTTACGAGTCCGCCTCGAACCTCTTGGGCAATTGATGAGCCCCGTTCAGAGATTTTGAAATATGAATCCAGCATGAAGTAGTGCC
>JACCDW011776309.1_pt1 | contig 11978 bp, 10 predicted proteins | sample 7449781 | NCBI WGS metagenome assembly JACCDW01 (sample SAMN15323449, study PRJNA562643) | freshwater metagenome | isolation source: river surface water | place: USA:Blue River Watershed | collected 2017-08-18
AACCGTCGATCGGTCCGGGCAGCGTCACACCTTCGGCATCCAGCATGCCGGCGATCACTTTCACCCGCCCACCACCGGATAATTCATGCACCGGAATTTCTTCGGGCAGGATATCGAGATAGGCCGCCGGCTTCATTTTTTCTTTGGCCGGCAGATTGATCCACAGCTGAAAGCCGCGCATCTTGCCCTCAAGCTGTTGCGGCATTTCTGAATGAATGATGCCGCGACCCGCAGTCATCCACTGCACGCCGCCGCTTTTCAGATCACCCTGATGGCCGAGGTGATCTTCGTGCCGCATATGACCGTCGAGAATGTAGGTGACGGTCTCGAAGCCGCGATGCGGATGCGCGGGAAAGCCCGCAATGTAATCGCCCGGATTATCGGACGAAAATTCGTCCAGCATCAGGAAAGGATCGAGACGGGTTCCCTAACCGCTGCCGAGGCTGCGTCGCAGGCGCACACCGGCACCGTCGGAGGTGTTGATCGCGGGAAGGATGCGGGCCAGCGGCCGCAGCGTGGCATCAGGATGGGACATATTGGTCTGGTTCATCGCGTTATCAGTAGCTGCCGATTTTACTCGCGTTCCGACCGGCTTTCAGTCGCCTATCCATGCGAGCAGCGGCAAATGATCGGACGCCGATCGGGCAACGGCAGTGCGATGCGCATGCACGCGGACCAGACGATCGCGTGGCCGGATCCAGATCCTGTCCAGCGCGAACAATGGCAGACGCGCGGGAAAGGTCCGCGGTGCGGGCACGGCCTGAAAATGCGAGACCAGCGTACGCAATACCCTGCCCCAGACAAACCACTCATTCACGTCGCCCATCAGGATGACACCCATCGCGTCAGTATCAAACGCCTGCAGTAATTTGCCGACCTGCGCGCGACGCTCCGCAGCGCGCAGGCCCAGATGCGTGGCAATCACGCGCAAGCGGTGACCATGACAATAGATGTCGGCATCCAGTGCGCCACGCGGCTCTCGGCTGCCGAAAGAGATATTGATGCGACGTGTCCCGACCAACGGATAGCGCGACAGAATCGCATTACCAAAGCGGCGACCGCCAACACTGAAGGTAAAACCATCGACACCCACGCAGTGCGTCGCTTGCTGCAACAGCGGAAGCAGATCCGGCCAGTGGGTGCCACCGAGTGGTACTTCCTGCAAAGCGACGATGTCAGCATTCATCTCCTGTAGTACCGCCGCAATACGCGCCGGCCGGAAGTGGCCATCACTGCCGATGCCGGCATGAATATTCCAGGTCGCGATGGTCAGAGGCCAGGGCGACGAGACGGCCGAGCGGCTCACGGTGCATCGCTCCGCTTTCGCGATAAGCGACGGACGGCCAGCGCAATGCCCACTAACAGCAGCAGCACGATCAGCAGAATGCCCATGGTCTGCGGGCTGGGTTGCCGGATGGCCAGCGCAAGATTGTGCGCAAAGGCGGTCGTCAGCACAATGCCGGGCGTCATGCCGATCACGGTGCCCAGCAGATAATCGCGAAAGCGTAAATGCGAAGCGCCGCAGACCAGATTGACCACGCCAAAGGGCGCGACCGGTAGCATGCGAATCACGATCATTGCTATCAGGCCGCGCCTTGCAACGCGCCGCGACAACTGATGCAGATGTGATCCAAGCAGACGCCGCACGAGATCGCGCCCGAGCACTGCGCCCACACCATAGCCGGCCGCCGCCGCGCACAGCGTACCGACCAGCGCGTACAGTGCGCCGGGCATCAGCCCGAACACCAGACCGGTCGCTGCGATCAGCAGCATCACCGGCATCATCAGCACGCAGCCAAGGACATAAGCCGCCACCACCAGCAAAGGCGTGAACGGCATGTCGCGCAGCTGTTGCGCGATCGTGATCAGGGCCGGCAGATTCCAGGCCTGACCCAGCGGCGTGCTGTGCCACGCAAACGCGAGAGACGCCAGCAATAACATCACAACCAACAGTGCGGCGATACGCGCTGACACCGCGGCATGACTGCCGGTCGGCAGCGATTGCGCGACCATGCGTTCCGGATCGATCGGCTGTTCCGGATCGAATAAGGCCTGCTCAGGGATCAGCGCATCCAGCTCCGGTGTCGGTAAAGGTTCGAAGTCCCGCAAGCACCGTGGCGGACGGGACAACGCATCAATCGCGCGAGATACGCTGTGACGATCGCGTATCGCTGCCAGCACACGATCGGCCGGACATCTCAGATGCTCAGCCAGCAGACGCGCGCGCAGGCGCGCGATTGCAATCGCAATCCGCTCTGCATGCGGGCCACAGGCTTCGACGCTCAGATGGCATTCGGTGTCGCAGGCCATCGACCGGCTCGATAAATTTGCCGAGCCGATTGAGCACAAGCGATCGTCGGCGAAAAATATCTTGCTGTGCACGTTCAGCGCGGCGCCCTCGCCGTTCAGTGCCGGGTAACACAGCCGAAAGCGTCGGCCTCCATCGGCCTTCCGCAATCGGTCGACCAGCCGGGCGCGCAGCACACCCATCGTCGCCTCCTCCAGCCAGCCACTCTGGCGGCGCGGGCTGATCATCAGCACCTCGGGCCCGTCGGCCTCAGCCAGGCGACTCGCCAGCGCATTGGCAATCAGTCCGGAGGTGAAATACTGGTTCTCGAAAAGTAGGCAGTCGCGCGCATTCCTGATCGCATCCTGATGCAGCGCCTGAATTTCCTGTACTCCGGTGCGGCCGGCATAGGCAGGCTCGGTACGTGAGATCGCGACATCGACGTCGGTGATATCCGGCACCAGCCAGCATGGCCAGCAGTCGCCACCGGGTGGGGTGCGGGCAGGCACATGACCGCTGGCGCGGCGCCAGCGCTCGCGGCACAGGCAACCCAGGTGCGCTGCTGCCTCACCGTCGACGGCAGCCTGCACGTCATGAAAGGGCTCGTAGGGTCGGCCATCATGACCGACACGCAGCGGATCCTGCGGAGCATGATCGCTGGTATCCCAGCGCGCGCCGGTCAGGTCGAGGCCGCCGACAAAGGCGATCGCGTCATCGACGACCAGAATTTTCTGGTGATGCGATGCACCGACCGGATGCGCATTGTCGACCGCAAAATGCAGATGCCGGCGCTGTGTCCAGCCCAGCCGCATCGCGGAGAGCCACTCGCGTTGCAGCGCGTACAGCATCGCGTAGTCCCAGTTCAGCAGCCAGACTTGCAGCGCGGGGCGCTCGTCCAATAGCGCGACCAGAAAATCGCCTAGCCGGTCCGGATAGCCGTCAGCGGCTCCTGCCGGCACCATGCGCATGCGACTGTCAATATCCCAGGAGAGAATGAAAATGCTATGGCGCGCTGCGCGCATCGCATCGCGCGCAGCGCGAAAATACGCATCAGCATCAACCAGCATCGCAAAGCGCCCGGCACGAGTGATACAGGCACAGTTGCGTCCGGCCAGCAGTACGGGTGATGAAGCCACCCGACGACGTTAATGAAAGAATTGTCCCGGCTGTTTGCGGTTCTGCAGCAGCTGCGCGAATTTGTCAGGACGCACGGGCTCGCTGAACAAAAAGCCCTGCGCATGGTCGCAGCTGGTGTTGCGCAGGTAACTGAGCTGCTCGAAAGCTTCGACGCCTTCGGCCACGACACGAATGCCCAGATCACCTGCCAGCCTGATCAGCGCGGAGGCGATCGCGCCATCTTCCGCATCGCGCGGCAGGTCACGAATCAGCGCCGGATCCAGTTTCAGCGTATCGACCGGAAACTGCTTCAGGCAGGACAGCGGCGACATGCCGGTACCGAAATCATCGATACCGATGCTGACGCCGAGGGTCTTCAGTGCCTCCATCACTTCACTATCGCCGGCACTGATTTTCACTAGCGTGCTCTCCGTGAACTCGAGTTCGAGCAGCTGCGGCGGGATGCGATAGTCTGACAGCAGATCGCGCAGCGACTTAACGAAACCCGGCATCATCAGATGCTTCGTCGTCACATTCACCGACAGCCTGAACTCCGGCAAGCCCTGCTCGCGCCATGCCGTAAGCTGCCGGCAGGCGGCATCGAGCACCCAATCACCCAACGCTGACGCCAGACCGATCTCTTCAGCGAGCGCGATCAGCTGCCGGACCGGCATGGCCTGCAGCATGTCATGCCTGGTGCGCAGCAAAGCCTCGGCGCCGCTGATCTCCATCGTCCGCAGGTCGATCTGCGGTTGAAAGGCCAGCTCGAACTCGCCGCGCGCGATCGCGCCGCGCAATAGCTCCTCCTGCTGTTGCCGCAACTGCACCTCGGTCAGCATCGCCGGCGAGAACGCGCGGAAACGGTTACGACCGGTAGATTTCGCGCGATACATCGCAAGATCTGCTTTCTGCAGCAGATCACCCGCTTCATGGCCATCCTGCGGGTAATAGGCGATGCCGATACTGGCGCCGCTGTGCACGGACTGCAGGTCGATTGCAAATGGCTGAGCCAGCTCGCGCAGGATATTTTCTGCGACACGTTCTGCCGCAGTCAGCGAACGCAGACGCGTCAGGATCACGACGAATTCATCGCCGCCGATACGCGCGACGGTATCGGTTTCCCGAACACACTGCAGCAGGCGCTGCGCGACCTGTTGCAGCAGCTGGTCGCCGGCATGATGACCGAGTGTGTCATTGACCGGCTTGAAACGATCGAGGTCGAGCAGCAGCACAGCGCAGCCGCTGTCATCCCTGTCTGCGTTAAGCAGGGCCTCCTGCAGCCTTTCGAGGAAGCGGGCGCGGTTTGCGAGCCCGGTCAGCGGATCGTGATTGGCCAGAAAGAATACATTCTGCTCGGCCAGCCGACGCTCGGTGTTGTCCCGCATGATCTCGACAAAGCCTTTGACCTTGCCGCTGGCATCATGTAAGGCGCCCAGCACACCGGTGCACCAGAAACGCTGACCATCCTTGCGTACGCGCCAGCTGTCTTCTTCGGAACGACCTTCCAGCGCGGCCTGTCCGAGCTGACGCATCGGTTCGCCACGCAACTGATCTTCGGTGGTAAAAAACTGAGCAAAGCTCTGGCCGATGATCTCGTCTTTACGAAATCCGAGTATGCGCTCTGCGCCGGGATTCCAGCTGACCACGCAGCCATCATGATCCAGCATGAAAATCGCATAGTCAGTGGTGCCCTCGACCAGCAGCCTGAAATGCTCTTCGGCACGCTGCAACTCCTGCAGTGCGCGATGGCTATCGGTCACGTCCCGAAAGACATCGACTGCGCCAATAATCCGGCCTTCAGCGTCCAGTAGCGGCGCGGCTGAGTGATTCAGCGTGACCGACAGGCCTCGCCGTCGGTCATACAAAGACAATTCATAGTCATTAAGCTTTTCGCCTTGCAGCGCGCGCGCCAGTGGATGCTGATGCCAGACGCGCAATCCGGCGCGCGTATCCTGTCCGTGGGTGTGTACGGCCTTCAGCTGAGATAGCCGGGTCAGCGGCTCATCCAGCTTCAGCAAAGCCTGCGCAGACGGATTCACCAGTAAAAGCTCACCCTTGGCATCGCAGACAATCACGCCCTCTCGCATGCTGTGAATGATCAGCTGCAGGATAGCCGTCTGCTGCCGCAGGGCTTGCTGCATCAATTCCTGCTCGCTGGTATCCGATGCGGTAGTGCCGTTCGAATGGGTGGTCATGGGCTGGTTTGGGAAAGAGAAAGACCTTCTCCGCCGAGCTTAGCCCAAGCGCTACGTGCTTAACTCCGCTTGCCTGACTTTTGCTGCTTTCCGCTATTGATCAACATCAAGATGACAGACGGAAGCATTTCTTCATCGTAAGAATGACGAATCGTGCGCCAGGATCCCGAATGTCCCGGGGTAAGATAGGGGCCTTACCAGGTTCACCAGACAGCAATGAAATATCCGGTTATCGATGGTTTGATCAGCCCAGAAGGCCCGCTGGAAGTCTTGTCAAGGCAGGAAATCGCCAAACTGCTCGATCATAGTGATGCCGGGCTTCACGAATTATTCGCTAACTGCGCACTCGCCGTACTGGCCTCCGGCCACGATATGGATGACGGTAAGGCACTGATCGAGGCCTATCCGGATTTCGATATTCGTATCGTTCATCGCGAACGTGGCATCAAGCTGGAACTGAAGCAGGCACCGGCCAGCGCCTTTGTGGATGGCCGCATGATCCGCGGCATGCGCGAGCATCTGTTCGCTGTGTTGCGCGACATCCTGTTCACCAGCACCGAACTCGAGCTGCAGGATCAGCGCGATACGCACGACGGTGTGGCCCTGACCGATCTGGTATTTCATATTTTGCGCAATGCGAACGTGCTGCAGCGTTCGCTGTCACCAAATCTGGTGGTTTGCTGGGGCGGACACTCCATTTCGCGCATCGAGTACGAATATACGAAACGCGTCGGCTATCAGATGGGCTTGCGTGAGCTGGACATTTGCACCGGCTGCGGTCCCGGTGCGATGAAAGGACCGATGAAGGGTGCCACCATCGGTCACGCCAAGCAACGCATCGCGCATGGCCGCTATCTCGGCTTCACCGAGCCGGGCATCATTGCCGCCGAGTCGCCAAACCCCATCGTGAATCAACTGGTGATCCTGCCGGACATCGAGAAGCGGCTGGAAGCTTTCGTGCGCGCCGGGCACGTGATCGTGGTGTTCCCGGGCGGGGTCGGCACAGCGGAAGAGATTCTCTATCTGCTCGGCATCCTGCTTCACCCGGACAACCGGGACATGCCCTACCCGCTGGTATTCACCGGCCCGGCGGAGTCAGCGGCCTATTTCGCGCAGATTGATGAATTCGTCGGCGCGACGCTCGGGCCCAAAGCCCAGGCGCTGTACACGGTGGTCATCGACGATCCTGCCGAGGTGGCGCGACTGGCGCGAGAGGGCACACAGCAGGTACGCGAATACCGAAAACATCATAGCGATGCGTATTACTTCAACTGGCGGCTGAAGATCGATGCAGACTTCCAGCAGCCTTTCATACCGACACATGCATCAATGCGCGCGCTGAACCTGCATCGGCATCAGCCCGCGCACCAGCTCGCCGCCCATCTGAGACGCGCTTTTTCCGGCGTGGTCGCCGGCAACGTGAAACTGCAGGGCTTGCGAGAAATCGAGCAGCACGGACTGTTCGAGCTACAGGGCGAGCCGGAGATCATGGCGCAGATGGACAGACTGCTGACTTCCTTTGTCGAGCAGGGTCGTATGAAACTACCGGGCGCGCAGTACCAGCCCTGTTATCGCATCGTGCTGTGAGCCTGAGTCACCGCAGGCAGCACTGTTACCGCAGCAGCGCCAGCTGCTCCGGTTCGAGATAGCACCACTCCCCTTCGTCCAGCGCGAGCGCGGCCAGCGTCAGCTGCCCGATCGCGATTCTTTGCAAAGCCGCGCAGTGGTTGCCGGCGGCGGCCAGCATGCGCTTGACCTGATGATACTTGCCCTGCTCGATCACAATTTCCATCTGCTGCGCCGCCACCTGCACACACTCAACTGCAGCCAGCGGCAAGGGTTCATCCTGCAGTACCACACCAGCGCTGAGTGCGGCTAACAATGCCGGTGTGACAGGATCGGCGGTGGTTGCGAGGTAGCGTTTGGGCACATGACGCTTCGGTGATGACATCGCATGATTGAATGCGCCGTCATCAGTCAGCAGTAAAAGACCGGTGGTGTCATGATCGAGCCGACCGATGGCCTGCACATCCCGCCAGCCGAAAGCTTCCGGCAACAGCGTCATCACGCCCGGATGATGGCTGGGCTTGCGCGAGCATTCGATGTTTGCCGGCTTGTTGATGGCGATATACAGATGCTCGCGCACGATCCAGTCATCATCAAACAGCGTGAAGCGCAAGCCGGTGGTATCGAGCACCGTCTTGTAGTCATCGACGACCACGCCGTCGATCTGCACTTCGCCGTCGGAAATCAGTTGCCGGCACCATTTTCGGGTGCCGACGCCCTGCGACTGCAGGATGCGATCCAGAGAGAGTTTTGCCATGGGGCGGCACTGTAGCAGAACCCGTGCCGCCCCGGTGCCCATACTCAGCGCGCAGGCTGGGTTGGCTCGGTGAATCGCTCATTGCCGGGTCGCTGCAATTGCTGCGTGCCACCCATCTCTTCTGACTCCGGTCCGCTCTTCCCCGCCCCGCCACCCGGCGCATCGCTGGTGCCGGAAGTTCTCCCGGAAGTCGCTGAAGCGCCAGAGTTGGTATCAGGAACGCCACCGCTAGTCTCAGAGGCTGACGTTCCGGCGGCGCCGGGCGTTGAGCCACCCGACGTTGAACCATCCGTCGATGTACCTGCATCAGACGAACCCGCGGGGCTGACGGTGTCGCCGAGTGCGCGCGCCTTCTGCTCAACTTCGGCCGCGCGTGACGGATCCGTGCTCTCACGGATATCGGTGCCGGGTGACGGCTGCGCATGTGCCCAGCCGACGGCCATCAGGGAAGACAGCAGCCACGGGCTCAAGGATCTCAAGGGATTTATAACGCACTTCATTTGAACCTCCGTACTTGATCTGAAACAGGAAGCGCGCGAACGCACGCCGACTATCCGGCCGTCCGCGCTGGCGATACGGCTGGTGTGCGAGTCAGACTGAGTCCGACCCTTGTAGTTTCATCAACGGGGGTGGTGAAGCGCGCACGATGGCGGACTTGCCGGTTGTGCAGAATTGCGAGAATGCGCGAAAAAGCGCTTAGTCTGCGGCGGGTATTGGCGTAGAGCGGAGTGTTGCCGCATCGTCGAGTGAGCGCGCTAACGCGCCGAATCCCTGAGCGCGCGCAAAGTCGGCGGCAGTCAGTCCGGCTTCGTTTGTCAGCAAAACATCGGCGCCTTCGGCCAGTAGCAGGCTGACCGCCTCATCATGCCCGCCACGAGCGGCCATCATCAGCGGTGTGGTCTTGTTCGGTGACTCGGCATCAATAAATGCCGACTCGTCGAGCAGGTGGCGAATGATGGCGAGACTGCCAGACGCTGCCGCGTAATGCAGTGCCGTCCAGCCGGGACGATTGATCTCCGCGCCCTTCGCGATCAGCGCGATCGCGCTGGCCGTATCGGACTGGAAAGCGGCAATCATCAACGCGGTATCACCGTTTTGTGAACGCGCATCGAGATTCACTTCAGGATGTTGCAGTAACAGATTGAATACCTTGGGAGATTTCTGCCGAACTGCAAGAATCAGTCCGGTATCGAAACGTTCAGGCTCGACAGTATTCGGGTCAAAGCCGCGCGCGAGTAATCCGTTCAGGCGACGCGGATCATCGAGGCGGATCGCGTCGAACCACTCACGATAGGAGTTCGGCTTTGGCAGCCACTGCTGCAGCAACGATTCCGGGTCGGGCAGTACCAGCGTCGCGAGCAGGTAGCGTCGCGCCGGGTCCGGTACCGCGCGCTGCTTCATCTCAATGCACTCCGAACAGTTCGCGGAAGTTACGCGTGGTCGCCTCGGCCAAGGTCGGCAGCGGCACGCCTTTGAGGTCCGCCAGATACTCGGCAACATGACGCACGAAGCCAGGCTCGTTGGTCTTGCCGCGCATCGGTACCGGCGCCAGATAGGGCGAATCGGTCTCGATCAGCATGCGCTCCAGCGGCACCGCTCGCGCGGCCTCTTGTAATTCTTTCGCGCTCTTGAACGTGACGATGCCTGATAAAGAAATATAAAAGCCCATGTCCATCGACGCCTGCGCGACCTCGAGCGATTCAGTAAAGCAGTGCATCACACCGGCGACACCGCCGTCGGCAATGCCGGCTTTTTCTTCCTTCAGAATGCGCAACGTGTCTTCCGACGCAGCGCGGGTATGAATGATCAGTGGCTTGCGACTTTCACGCGATGCACGGATATGCACCCGGAAACGCTGTCGTTGCCATTCCAGGTCGCCGGTCAGCCGGTAGTAATCGAGCCCGGTTTCGCCAATCGCAACAATACGCGGATGCGTGGCGAGCGCGACGAGTTGTTCGACGCTAGGTTCCTCGGTATCTTCATAATCCGGATGCACGCCGACCGATGCGTACAGATTGTCATGCGACTCGGCCAATGCCAGCACCTGCGGAAACTCGGGCAGTGTGACCGATACGCACAGCGCGTGGCTGACCGCGTTGTCCTGCATCTTTTGCAGGATCGCGGGCAGGCGTCCGGACAGCTCCGGAAAATCAATATGACAGTGGGAATCGATGAACATAATGGCGCGGATGAAAAGTCCGCGCCATTGTAGTTCAGATCGTATGCGTGGGTCGCGACGCGCCGAGCGCGGTGCCGAGCAGCTCTTCGATGCGGCGTTTCACACGAATACCGGTCTCGTCATCGGGAAACTGCACACCAATGCCGGCGGTTCGCGTCGAGCCCTGAGGCGTGATCCACGCCACCCTGCCCGCGACCGGATAGCGAGTGTCATCCTGCATCAGCGTCAGCAACAGGAACACCTCATCCCCGAGCTGGCAGGGTCGTGCGCCCGGCACAAACAGGCCACCGCCTTGCACAAACGGCATGTACGCGGCATACAGACCGGCGCGGTCGCGGATCACCAGTGACATGACCGAGGGCCTCAGCATCTGCGAATCATTCGGCAGGCCTGGCTCGGTCATGGTTTCCTCGCTATCTGAACAGTTTCGAATAATCGAGCAGCATGTGCTCGATGAAGAGTTTCGCCGACAGCGGATGATCGGATACCGCGCGTCGGGCGCCCGCATCGCGCAGCGCCTGCTGCAGACGCTCGGCCGGCACGCGTGCCGCGAGCCCGCCCAGTGCTTTCTGCTGCCGGGGGAAGTAGCGTACCCGACCACCGAGCTTCAGGGACAGCAAATCATAGATCCAGCGTTGCTGCCACGCGACCAGTTGAGACAGCGAGGCCTTCTGCAGTCGTTCGGCGACGATCAGCGGATGGATTGCATCGGGCTTCGCCAGATGCGCGAGTAATTCTTCTTTCTCCGGACCCGCCCCGCCCTGCGCTGCGTCAAGCGCAGCTAAGGGCGCGCCGCCCTGCTCAGCCAGCCAGCGTTCCGCATCATCCAGCCCCTGCTCCTGCAACCACGCCACAGCCACCGACGGCTCCGGCGCCGACAGGCCGATCTTGCGGCAGCGGGACAGGATGGTGGGCAGTAGCCGGTCGATACGATGCGTCACCAGCAGGAACACCGTCGATGGCGGCGGCTCTTCGAGCGTTTTCAGCATCGCGTTCGCTGACGCTGCGTTCAGCGCCTCGGCCGGATACAGCAACACCACGCGCATGCCGGAGCGATGCGTAGATACGTTCATGAAGGTCGACAGCGCCCTCACCTGCTCAATGCGAATATCTTTTGACGGCGTCTTGCTACTCTTCTTGGCGCTGCTGTCATCGCCTTCAGCACCGTCGTCGCTTGTATCTGTCTCGAGCGCATCGGGGCGGATACGCCGGTAATCCGGATGGCCGTATTGCGCGAACCAGCCGCAGGAGTCGCAGGTGCCGCAGGCATGACCTTCGGCGGCAGGCTGCTCACACAGCAAGGACGCGGCCAGATGCTCAGCAAACGCCACCTTGCCAGTACCTTCGGCGCCATGAAACAGAATCGCATGCGGCAAGCGCTCACGCATCTGCTGCAGCTGGCGCCAGTCATGCTGCTGCCAAGGATAAATCCGGGTGTTGCTGATGGTGTTGCTAATGGCGTCGCTCATGCGCTGACTCCGCACAGCGACGCGGCCAGCGCGTCGAGTTCGCGTGTGACATCCTCGATCGCGCGGGTCGAGTCAATCACACGGATGCGTTGCGGGAATTGCGCGGCGCGCTGCAGATACACCTCGCGCACGCCGGTAAAGAAATCATCCTGTTCCTGCTCGAACTTATCCAGCGTGCGGCTGCGGTTCAGCCGCTCACGCGCGACATCGAGCGGCACATCAAACAGCAGCGTCAGGTCCGGTTGCAGGTCAGCATGGACCCATTCTTCGAGCACGCGCAGCTTGTCCAGTGACAGCTTGCGGCCGCCGCCCTGATACGCAAAGCTTGCATCGGTAAAGCGGTCCGAGATCACCCAGTCGCCACGATCCAGTGCGGGCCGGATCACCTGCGCGATATGCTCGCGGCGAG
>JACCDW010206562.1_pt1 | contig 11976 bp, 10 predicted proteins | sample 7449781 | NCBI WGS metagenome assembly JACCDW01 (sample SAMN15323449, study PRJNA562643) | freshwater metagenome | isolation source: river surface water | place: USA:Blue River Watershed | collected 2017-08-18
GGCATCAGATGATAAACTGTCCCATCTCTATCAATCAGATAATGTGCCGAAACATTGAGTTGACTGGCGTTTTGTAGCTCTTTGCGGGCGTTTGGTAAGGTTGGAGAATTAAAAGCAAAAAACGATTTCTCGAAGGTCGGAATGGCCGTCCAGTGAACAACAACCATTTTAGGACGAATAGTTGGTTGAGATTGCTCAATTCCGTGGCGTTGTTTGAGGTATTCTACTGACAAAGCAATGCGAGTAGAATCCCACACAATTGGTTTTTCAACAATCTTTAGCTTCTGCCCAACTGACTGCAAGGCTATGAGCAACATTGAAACGATTAAGGACTTTCTCACGGTTGTTTTTTTGCGATTTTGTTATGAATAACAGGAATTTGCAGCATCGCAGCCGAACCATACCACGGATGCAATTCCATCATCAATGAGCCAGCTTTAATGGCAGGGTCAGTTTCACAGAGTTTTTGGGCTTCTTCAATCGTTTTTACATCAAAAACATAAATTCCTTTTAAATCGGTACTATCCGTAAATGGCCCAGCAACTACCAATTTTCCTTCATCGGCTAAGCGAGTGATATTAGCCATGTGTGCTTTTTGAAGGTTTGAAGCCGTTACTGAGTCAATCATCCATCGGCGTGGGCCTCGTTTCAAGAGTGCCATCACATAATTTTTCATGCCATATTCATCAGCATCCAGTTGTACAGCCAAAACACTATCAATGCCAGAACCTGCTTCTGTTGTGTCAACTTGGACTACTCGTTTTTTCTCTGGAACTAAACAACTATATGAAGCCGAAGCAATGGCAACGAATAGGAATATTTTGATGAAGGTTTGACGATTTATCATTATTACGAAAGGTTTGACTAAAATCTACTTTTCAAAGATAGGAATAAAATGTAGTATGAATAAAAAGAATGCAGGCTTAAAAACAAAAAAACTTCTTCTATTTAAAATCTGAGAAGAAGTTTTTTGTCGTAATATACTGTAGTTATCCAAGGTCAAAGGAATTGTATTTGAAACTCTCACAATGCTGTGGACTGTCAACTATTGACTGTGGATTACTAAAATTATCTTAGTTTCAAAGTTACCAAACAAGCTACTGCCAATACGATTCCGATAATCCAGAAACGAGTAACGATTTTAGCTTCGTGGTAGCCTTTTTTCTGGTAGTGATGGTACAATGGCGACATCAAGAATAAACGATTTTGCTGAGCAAACTCTAAACCTTTACGACGACGTTGGTATTTAAAATAACTGACCTGCATAATTACCGAGAGGTTCTCAATCAAGAAAATCCCGCACATGACAGGTATCAATAATTCTTTTCTGAGAGCTAAGGCCAATACCGCAATTACGCTTCCGAGCATCAAGCTACCTGTATCGCCCATAAAAACTTGGGCAGGGTACGCATTGTACCAAAGAAAGCCAATACAAGCTCCCACAAAGGCTGCACAGAATATAACGACTTCGCCCGAGTTTGGAATCATCATAAGGTTGAGGTATTGTGCAAAAACTTTATTGCCCGATAAGTAGGCAAAGACCGCCAACGTAATACCAATAATGGCTGAAGTTCCTGCGGCTAAACCATCAATTCCATCGGTGATATTTGCTCCGTTTGAAACCGCCGTGATGATAAAAATTACTACCAAAACATAAGGTAGCCAAGCCAAACTTTCGGGTAAGAAACTACCAAATATCTGATAATCAATCTCGTTGTTTTTGAAGAAGGGCACGGTCGTTGTTAAGGAATGTACATCGGTATATTTTTGAATCTCGCCAACGGCACTTGCAATTTTGCCCTTTTCGTACACTCTGATTTTTACGTAGTCGTTAAAGTAAAGCGTAAGCCCCACAATTAAGCCCAAGCCTACTTGACCAATAATTTTAAATCGTCCTTTTAAGCCTTCTTTGTCCTTCTTGAAAACCTTGATATAATCATCGGCAAAACCAATACCGCATGTCCAAAGAGTAGCGATTATCAACAAGACAATATATACGTTGTCGAGTTTTGCAAAAAGTAATACGGGAATCATCAAAGATGCCAAAATAATAAAGCCACCCATGGTTGGAGTACCTTTTTTTTGCATTTGCCCCTGTAAACCAAGGTCACGGATTGATTCTCCTATTTGGAGATTTTGCAATAAAAGAATGATTCGTTTTCCGAAGATTGAAGCAATCAATAGAGAGAAAACAATAGCTCCCATCGCACGGAAAGTAATGTATTGAAATACACCTGCTCCAGGGAAATCGAAAGCTTTGTCAAGGTAAGTAAATAAGTAGTAAAGCATAGGACATTAGAATTTATAGGAAAGTACTGGCAAAGATACTTTTTTTTGAAAACCTAAGAAATAATTGGTCAAAAAAAGTGAAAAATGAGCATAATATTTACGTTTTTTGTTTCAATTTTAAAGTCTACAGTCAACTGTCGATAGTCAACAGTTGTAAGTTTGTGGTTAAGACTCAATAGTAAGAAAATCTGTAGACTGTGAACCATCGACCGTGGACTAAAAAAACTATTCAACAAAACAAAAAACTTAATGAAAGCTCTTCTGTGTAAAGAATTTGGAATGCCCGATACCCTCGTTTTAGAGGATTTATCCGCTTTGAAAGCCGAAGCAGGCAAAGTTGTGATAAGTATCAAGGCGTGTAGTGTCAATTTTCCTGATACCCTCATTATTAGAAATCTATATCAGTTTAAGCCAGCTTTGCCTTTCTCTCCTGGGGGTGAGGTTTCGGGAATCGTGAAAGAAGTAGGAGAAGGAGTAAAACATCTAAAAGTAGGCGATAAAGTTTTTGCCATGACGGGTTGGGGCGGAATGGCCGAAGAAGTGTTGGTTGATGCCCGTCGAGTATTTCCGATGTTGCCTAAGATGGATTTTGTTACGGCGGCTTCAGTTATGTATAATTACGGTACATCTTACCACGCTCTGAAAGACCGTGCCGAACTAAAAGCTGGAGAAACTCTTTTGGTGCTTGGTGCGGCAGGTGGCGTAGGTTTGGCTGCCGTAGAATTGGGAAAACTGATGGGAGCAACCGTAATTGCGGCAGCATCGAGCGATGAAAAATTGGCTGTTTGTCAGGAAAAAGGAGCTGATTTTACGATAAATTACACAAGTGAAGACTTACGAGAAAAAATAAAAACCATTACCGAAGGTAAAGGTGTTGATGTAATTTATGATGCCGTAGGCGATAAATATGCCGAGCCAGCCCTTCGCTCAATAGCTTGGAAAGGACGTTATTTAGTGGTAGGTTTTGCGGCTGGTGAAATTCCAAAAATAGCTTTGAATTTGGCTTTATTGAAAGGCTGTGCGATTGTTGGTGTTTTTTGGGGACAGTTTGCCGAAAAAGAGCCCGCTCAGAATTTCAAGAATATCCAAGAACTGGCGGGGTATTTTATGAAGGGCAGTTTACGTCCGCATATTCATAAACTCTATTTACTCGCAGAAGCCGCCGAGTCGTTGAATGATTTGATGAACAGAAAAGTGGTTGGAAAAGCTGTGGTAGTGATGTCGGATGAAGTAAAAATGCCAAGTTATGAAGTTGCCAATATGCCTCAGCAGGAAGTAAAGCCCGTTATGGAGGTAAACAAAGTAGGTGAAATGTTGATTTTTAAGGATTTAACGGCCTTAAAAAAACATATTGGTAAAGAGCTTGGTACATCAGATTGGCAAACACTCACGCAAGATAAAATCAATGCTTTTGCCGCCGCAACTCTCGACGACCAATGGATTCATGTCGATGAAGAAAAAGCTAAACTTTCGCCTTTTGGTAAAACTATTGCTCATGGATTTTTATCGCTTTCGTTTTCTCCGAAGTTCATGTACGAAATGTTTAAGGTAGAATCTGCCAAAATGGGACTAAACTACGGAACGAATAAAGTGCGTTTTATTTCGCCTGTGCCAGTAGGTAGCCGTGTGCGTATGAAAGCGACTTTAAAAGAAGTAGAGGATATGCAACCGAGTGGAGCGAAACTCATCATTGATGCCGTTTTTGAGCTGGAAGGTTCAGAAAAACCTGCTTGCGTGGCGGAGTTGTTGAGTGTGATTTATGAGTAAAATTACTTTATTATGAGTAAATATGTTTCAATTGTATTATATCTAATTTCGTTTGCAGGATTCAGTCAAAAAAAAGACATTTTTGAGTTGTATTATAATCTTCCTTTGAATGCTTCTCATGAAGAAATTTTGTATGCGGCTTGGGAGAATTCCAATTTACAACCTGAAATACCTGAATTTAAAGGAAGTGCGAAGAAAAAAGAACGCGAGTTGGAAGCCTACAAAAAGGTATATCTTATTGGTAAAATAAAAAACCAAATTTTTGACGAAATTAAAACAGATTCATCAGGATTACTTATTACGACTGGAGAGAGGAGTTATAAGGGAGTGGTACAAAAATCAATAGTAATTTCGAGTTGGCATATTTTTAGAGACAGAGATGAAGATGCTACAAAGTCGTATGAATACTTATACGAATATCTGTCAAAATTCAATACGAATCCTATCTTTAAAGAGGTTGATTATGGTGAAGGGAAAAGTAAAGGTAGAAATTTTACCTATAAACACTTTATGAAAGATGGGTTCTATATTATTGAAGTGCAACGATTATTCAATAATACGTTAGGGCATTACATAAGCATGGAGTACTGGCGTCCAAAGTAGCGTTTTACCACAGGTCTGACCGATTTTAAAGTCAGACTTGTGGTGCATACTTTATTTTACCTCCCAATCGCTACACGTTTCAATACATTATCAATCACCTCGTGCGTCGTGAGCCCATCAGCTTCGGCTTCGTAATTTAGTATAATACGGTGGTTGAAAACGTCGTGTACAAGAGCCTTGATGTCTTCGGGTAACACATAATCACGCTCATCAAAATAAGCGAGAGCTTTGGCTGCATTGTAGAGCGAAATCCCCGCACGTGGCGAAACCCCAAATTGGATGTAACGAGCCTCGTCTTTCAAACCATATTCGGCTGGGCGACGAGTAGCGAAAACTAACTCAATGATATAACGCTCAAGCATTTCTGAGATTGTAATTCGATTGATTTCCTGCCCGATTGCCGCAATTTCTTCTTTATCAAGAATGGGTTTCGGTACGTAGTTTTCGTTGAGATTGGCTATTTTTCTTACCATTTCCAATTCATCATTTTTATTGAGATAATCAACAAAAACTTTCATCATAAAACGGTCAACTTGGGCTTCGGGTAGTGGGTAAGTTCCTTCTTGCTCAACGGGGTTTTGTGTGGCCATAACCATAAATGGGCGGTCGAGCTGATGAGTTTCGTCACCAATGGTTACTTGTTTTTCAGCCATCGACTCCAAAAGTGCCGATTGTACTTTTGCAGGGGCTCTATTTACCTCATCGGCCAAAATTAAATTGGCAAAAATTGGTCCTTTTTTTACCTCAAAATCGCCTGATTTTTGGTTATAAATCATTGTACCAACAAGGTCGGCAGGAAGCAAATCGGGCGTAAACTGAATACGATTGAAACCTAAGTCTAAAACTTTAGCTAAGGTGTTGATAGTCTTGGTTTTAGCCAGCCCTGGAACGCCTTCGAGCAGGATATGACCGCCCGTAAAAAGTCCAATTAATAAGCGATTTATCAATTTCTCTTGACCAATAACTACTTTTCCAGTTTCAGCAAAAACGTCTCTTATTTTTTTATGTAAAATTCTTGAGGTTTCCATATATTTTGTAGCACAATTTTCAAAATTGTGGAGTCTTTAAAACGTGAAGTTAGCAAAAAGCATCAAAAAGCCGCCATCATTCTCCATCTTTTTTATGAAGTACGGCACTCACGAATCTATCTTTTTGGTGAATATCCTTAATGATTTCAACTTCTGAAAAGCCTTTTCTTTTAAAAACATTGGCCGTTTCTTCGCCCAACGTTTCGTTGATTTCTACCGCCACTAAACCATTATCAGTAAGGTTATTGAATGCAAAATTGGCGATTGCTTCGTAGAAAATCAATGGCTCAGAGTCTTCAACAAAAAGTGCTAAATGTGGCTCAAAATCCAAGACATTTTTTTGCATTCGGTCAATTTCCTGCTTCGTTACGTACGGAGGGTTGCTGACTATAATGGTAAATGGTGAATGGTGAATGGTAAATGACGGATTTAAAATATCTACTTTTTCAAAAGTTACATCGGCTTTATTTAATTCAGCATTCTTTTTGGCTGTTTCGAGGGCTTTTTCTGAAATGTCGTAAGCCGATACCCTAAAGTTGGGCAATTCTTTCGCCAACGAAATGGCAATGCAGCCGCTCCCTGTGCCGATGTCGAGTAGAGTTCTGGGTTTTAAATTCTGAGTTCTGAGTGTTTTATCAACAACGTATTTTACCAGCTCTTCGGTTTCGGGTCTGGGAATGAGTACCGAGTCATTGACTAAAAATCTACGTCCGTAAAACTCGGTTTCTCCCAAAATGTATTGGATTGGTTCATGGGTGTTCAATCTATCAATAATTTTTGCCCAATCAATAGCTTTATCAAACGATTTATCGCTCAGAATATCAATTTTTCTTAGACCTAAATAAAATTCCATCAACCAAAAAACAATTTCTTTTGCTTCTTGGGTTTCGTAGGCCGTAATTTGTTGTAGTAATTTATCGTATAATTGTTTGCTCGATTGCATAAATTTGCGTTTGTGGAACGAACATCTTGTTCGTCTCACAAAAATATTCATTCATTCACTAATTCACTAATTCAAGATTGAATTCTGACGAAAAATACATGCTCCGTGCCCTACAACTGGCCGAAATCGGTCGAGGGAGTGTAAGCCCAAACCCAATGGTGGGCTGTGTAATTGTGCATAACGATGTGATTATCGGTGAAGGCTGGCACAAAAAATACGGCGATTGGCACGCCGAAGTAAATGCCGTTAACTCGGTAAAAGATAAAACATTGCTTTCGGAAGCAACTGCCTACGTAACGCTCGAACCGTGTTCGCACTTTGGCAAAACCCCTCCATGTGCCGATTTGCTGGTAAAGCACCAACTAAAAAAAGTAGTGATTTGCAACCATGACCCATTTCCGTTGGTAGCAGGAAAAGGCATTCGAAAACTGCTCGATGCTGGTATTGAGGTAGTTACAGGAGTTCTGGAAGAAAAAGGTCGGCAACTCAATGCTCGGTTTTTTACGGTTGTAGAGAAAAATCGACCATATGTTATCTTGAAATGGGCAGAAACGGCTGACAGTTTTATTGCGGGCGAAAATTTCGAGCAAATCAAGATTAGTAATGCACTTTCGCACAAGCTTTCGCACAAATGGCGGAGCGAAGAAGATGCCATCATGGTCGGAACAAATACAGCTTTGCATGATAATCCGAGATTAAACGTGAGAGAATGGACTGGCAGAAATCCAGTTAGGATTGTGGTTGGAAGTAGAAAAGCCCCCGAAGCGTCGGTCGTCCCCGCCCCCGATGGGGGAGCTTTAGTTGATAGAATAACTTTAAATTTACCAGATGTACATTCAATCATCGCAAAACTAATGTCGATAGCTCCCCCATCGGGGGCGGGGGGGGCTGGATTACAATCTATCATTGTCGAAGGTGGAACACAACTTTTGCAGAGCTTTATTGATGCCGAAGTCTTTGATGAAATCAGGGTTTTTAGAAGCCAAAAACAACTAAAGAAGGGTATTTTGGCACCAGTTTTGCCTAAAAAAATTACGATTATCGCTCGACAAAATCTATTGGGTGATGAACTAACTATTTATCAGTCAGATAAATAAGAATTATTTTGTAGTGAATAATGGTTTTGAAAGCCTATTTTTGTATTTTAAATAAAACTTCCTCCAAAGAAAATAGAACATGAAAATTGCCATTGTAGGTTGCGGAAATATGGGTATGGCGTTTGCTCGCTCATTTTTGCAATATGATTTAGTAAAAAAAGAAAATTTACTGCTTATCGAAAAAAGCCAAGAGCGAAGTGAAGCACTCCGAACAGCCAAAGAAGGAATGGTTGTGAGTGTAATTAACTCGCAAATTGCTGAATATGAGTTGATTATTCTTTCTGTAAAACCGCAGGATTTTGCTTCGGTACAAGACGAACTCCGTGCCGTTATTCAGCCACAACAAGTGGTGCTTTCAATCATGGCGGGTGTACCGATGTCGAAAATTCAAACCGTTCTCGACCATAAACTCGTGGTGCGTGCCATGCCAAATACGCCTGCAATGTTGGGTATGGGCATTACTGGTTTTACTGCCTCGCCCGAAGTTGACGCTCCGAAACTCCGCAAAGTTGAAAATTTAATCAATGCAACTGGTCGTTCGGTTTATTTGGAAGATGAAGGCATGATTGATGCCGTAACGGCATTGAGTGGTAGTGGCCCAGCTTATTTTTATTATATCGTAAAACACATGATTGAAGCTGGTAAAAAAATGGGCTTTGATGAAGGAATGGCCAGCTTACTCGTTAAGCAAACCATGTTGGGTTCGTATCACCTTATCAACAATGCCGAGCAGAGCCTTGATGATTTGATAAAAGCTGTTGCCTCAAAGGGTGGAACAACCGAAGCCGCTTTACGTACTTTTGAAGAAAATAATATTCCAGAAGGAATCATGAAAGGTATTTTGGCCGCTGAAAATAGAGCTAAAGAATTATCGAAATAGCATAAAGAAGGCTTCGGATTGGGCGTCTCCCTTGCGAAGCCTTCCTTCGTATTTGCGACTCTACACTTCAATAAAACCGTTTATCCATTTCTTATCACTGAATATACGAATCTTTCGTAAGATTGTTGTGTCAAAGCCACTATTGTAGCTCAATGGTTTGAAAAGCCTTGACCTCAGCATCTAACATTCGTATGAAATTAGCTAAAATTTTACTTTCAACTTTTTTTCTTGCCAATACAATCGCTTTCGCACAGTCTTCGTCTGTGTCGGGGAGTGGAGAACGTACTACTTCAACAGGAGAAAAAGTAACTTTGCAAGAAGCCATCGATTTTGCTTTGAAAAACAATCTTTCAATCAAGCAAAATAGCCTACAAGTAGAGCAGGGACTCAACACCCTCGAACAATCGAAATGGGCAAGGTATCCAACAATTAATGGCGGAACAAACTTCAACCTTTTCTCGGGTCGAAATATCAACCCCTATACCAATGGTATCATCACAAATACAGTTGGCTCAAATGGTTTTGGTTTGAATAGTGGCGTAACCCTTTTTGATGGTTATCAAACTCGCAACGGCATTGCTCTGAATCAACTGAATTTAGAAGCTTCTCGCCTTGATTTGCAAGCCATGAAAAACCAAATCACGCTCAATATTGTGGTGGGGTACCTAAATGTACTTTCTCAGCAAGATTTATTGGCGGTTGCTCAACGCCAAATGGAAGTAACGCAAACGCAACTCGAACGCACACAAAAACTCGTAAATGCAGGTTCGTTGCCCGAAACTAATCTTTTTGATATAAAAGCACAATTGGCAAATGACGAAGTAAGCGTTGTAAATGCCGAAAATGCCATTATTTCAGCAAAATTGACACTAAAACAACTCATGAATGCTGGTGCAGACCGTGATATTGAAGTTGTTAGAGTTGAGGTTCCAAATCCAAATATTCAACCATATCCGAATTCGGCAGCACAAGTTTACGAAATCGCCCAAGGATTTTTGGCTGATGTGCAAGCGGCTGATATGCGTGTAAAGGCTTCACAAAAATCGGTCGATATTGCTAAGGGTTTGAAGATGCCTATCATAACGGCAAGTGCAGGTTTGAATTCATCGTATTCGACTGCTGCCGAAAACGTAAGCGTTACACAAAAAATTGTTGAAACTGAAGCTGGTTACGTAAATGTAGGCGGAACTCGCTACCCTGTAATTGCTTTCTTACCGACGTCAAGCTCAACAAGTGAAAAAATCAATTATTTCCGTCAGCTCGGAGGAAATAGTAATGCTTCTTTAGGCTTGAGTGTTAGAATCCCAATTTTTAATGGTTATAGCACTAAGTTTAGATTGACAACTGCCCAAATAAACCAAAAACAAAGCGAGATACAAGCCGAAAACGTGCGTTTACGCTTACGCCAAGACATTGACCAAGCTTATGTAAATCTTACGAACTCGGCCAAAAGATATTCGGCGTTGGGTAATCAGGTAAGAGCTTTAGAAGAGTCTTTCCGTGCGGCAGAGTCAAGATTTAATGTTGGGTCGTTGAACGCCTTAGATTACAGTATCTCAAAAACTAACCTCGACCGTGCCAGAATCAATCAGATTCAAGCCAAATACGATTATATTTTCCGTATCAAGATTTTAGACTATTATCAAAATAAACCGCTTTCGTTTTAAAGAGTGGTGATTAGGGAATTTGTTACTTGTTATTGGTGCTACTGGTTATTAGTTAACCAATTTTCCAATAAGCAATTCCCCAATAATAAATAACCAAATACTATTACTATCGTCCATCGACTATGGACTAAATAAAATTTCTCAATGAAAAAATCAAATAGACTCTGGTGGATTTTGGGTGGCGTTGTTGCCCTACTCGTTATATTTTTATTAGTTGCCAAAAAACAAGGTTGGATTGGTAAAGAAAAACCAACTGAAGTAGAATTTGTAAAAGTTGGGAAATCAGATATTACCGAAACTGTTTCAGCATCGGGTAAAATACAACCAGAAGTGGAAGTGAAAATCACGCCCGATGTTCCTGGTGAAATCATTGCCTTATACGTAAAAGAGGGTGATTCTGTAAAAAAAGGTCAGCTTTTATTGAAAATTCAACCAGAAAACTATATTTCGATTGCTCAACGTGCAGAAGCTGTAGTAAATCAGACCAAAGCAAGTGCCGAGCAGGCAAAATCAACGATTGCTCAAGCAGAAGCTCGTTTGGTAAGAACCCAAGCAGAATATAATCGTCAGAAAAGATTATTTGATGAAAAAGTTGTTTCGGCAGCCGATTTAGAAATTGCGGAAACGAATTTGAAAGTAGCTCGCCAAGATTTGGAAGCAGCTAAAGCAAGCGTAGAGGCATCGAAATTTAACGTAAAAAGTGCCGAGGCGGGTTTGAAAGATGCTTCTGAAAACCTACGTAAGACAAGCATTTATGCACCGATGAGTGGTATCGTGTCGAAATTGGCCGTTGAATTAGGTGAAAGGGTTGTGGGAACTTCACAAATGGCGGGTACGGAGATTCTTCGTATTGCGAATTTGAATAACATGGAGGTTAGAATCAACGTAAACGAAAACGATATTGTACGTGTAAGTTTGGGTGATACTGCTATTATTGATGTAGATTCGTATGCCATGACTGGTAAGAAATTCAAAGGAATCGTAACCGAAATTGCTAATACGGCAAACGGTTCGGGAACAAGTGCGTTGGCAGCAGCATCAACCGACGCCGTAACAGAGTTTGAAGTAAGAATCAGAATTTTACCAGAATCTTATCGTGACTTAGTTGACCGTAAGGCTCGCAAAGTGTATCCATTTAAACCAGGTATGACAGCCACCGTTGACATCATCACTGAGAAGAAACTTGGCGTATTGAGTGTGCCGATTGCCGCCGTAACCACGCGTGGAGCAGACGATGCCGCCAGCACCGATACGAAGAAAGATAATGATGCACCAGTCGAAACCACGCAAGATCCAAAACCAACGAAGAAGGATAAACCAAAAGAAGTAGTGTTTATCCATGATAAAGATAAAGCGAAGATGCGTGAAGTGAAAACAGGCATTACGGATACTGCTGCAGGTACAATTGAAGTAATTAGTGGCTTGAAAGAAGGAGAAGAAATTATATCAGGGCCGTTTATTGCCGTTTCAAAAAAATTAAAAGACGGTGAGGTTGTAATGAAAAAAGAAGCTAAAAAAGACGATAAAGACAAGAAAAAAGAATAAATAGTGCGTTCACTTTAAACTATTTATATGGAAGCTGTTTAAACAAATGAAAAACATTCCCAAATAAGTGAGAATTTTGTGGTGTCGAATCATAAAATATCACTTAATGAGAATGCTGAGTAAAAGTACAATAGAGCAATGGATTATCCCACATTTA
>JACCDW010778577.1_pt1 | contig 11976 bp, 17 predicted proteins | sample 7449781 | NCBI WGS metagenome assembly JACCDW01 (sample SAMN15323449, study PRJNA562643) | freshwater metagenome | isolation source: river surface water | place: USA:Blue River Watershed | collected 2017-08-18
CACAGTTCCAAAGTGATGATGAGCGCTCAGGTCCGTGGTGCGCTCCGCGGGTATATCATGGATGGTCGCATAGTTTCGCGGAATTCGGGCAAGGAGTTTTAAGCCCTCCGTGCGTCCACCATGAACATGAATATCTGGATTTGCCTCAAGGTCAATCCGTTCGGCGACGGCATGTAGGCTCATAGAATCGGAGCGTCGTGCAGCCCAGGGGATTCGTGTAGGTTCCGGCTTTGGCCGGTCAACAGACTTGGCTTTTGCTGCATTCCAGAAGGGTGTAAATTTCTGGAACATTTTGCGACCGCCAGTAAGGATAGTTCCGGGCTCTGTTAAGTAAGTATCATGGACTAAGTTGTATTGACCTTTAGGGACAAGGGCTTCAGTCGCGACCTGTCTTTGTTGTGCAAAGGGTGTGTAGTCAGCGGTCTCAAAGATGTGCGCATCAGCCAAGTCGGCACCTAAATATTTCTTGAGGGCAGCCGCCTGATTTGCGCCGAACCAGAAGTTCATGTGGCGACCTGTGGCCTTGTCAAGATTGGCCAAGCTTTCAATCATAAACTGGATGGAGTTAGTGGATTTGAAGCGATTTTTTGCGGTAACCTGGACTTCAGTAAAGATAAATACCGGGAGTAACTTACAATTAAGTTCACGGGCTTTAGTGACAGCGGCTTCTAATGTCCTATTGTCAGCGAGCCGAAGATCACGATGAAAGATGTAAATGCAGCTTGGAGCCATTCCTACTATTTATGATGTAGTTGGCAGAAGCATTCAATTTTAACTAAAATCTTAAATAAGTATAGATATGGACGCAGCAGTCGCAAATATAGGTGGGCCAGCTGAATCAGAAGAAGCTATACGAATTGCCAAGCGAGCATCAGGACCCAAAGCAGTAGCAATGCGCATATTTTCTACAACTGATTATTCTACGGCAATAAAAGCCCATAATGATATGATGATAGCAATTGAAAAAGAGCCATTTGCAGAGTATGTTAAAATTCGTCAGCGACTTCGTGATAAAGGGCCAACCGCACCAATGCCAGAATTTGAGGGGGTTGTGGCTGTATTGACACAGGCTCTTTTTCAGGATCCTGAGTATCTTGCAGTTATTGAAGCCGATGATACACTTCAAAAAATGCGTGAGCTACTTGTGCATTCGCTCATGGCAATTCAAACTATCGGACGCTATATGTATCCGTACAAGGCAACAGTTATGGTCATTGAACAGATGTTAAACTTATGTGATGTTATATTGCGAAAATTAAATCCCGGTCTCGCAAATTATTATCATAATCTGCGTTATCGTCTTTACTTAACGCAGATTGTAGATGATGTCTTTCCTGATGCTTTTGTAATGCCAACAGTGCGTAATATTGGAACAACATTCTTAATTAAAACTCGCCCAGTTCCAATAATGTTTCTTGGCGTTGCACCAAAAGGCAGCCATGCAGACCAATATCATAATTCTCCAATTGATTTCTGGGCACACGATGTGCAGCATTCTCGCCGACTTTTACAGGAGAACCAGCGATATTATGATATTGTAGACAAGCATATATTTTACTATACTCGCAGAAGTCCATTTAATATCGTCACAATGGATGAATTTTATCTTGAAAGTGAACAATTCTCAAAGTCACTATACCCTCTTTGGACACCAGCAAAAGGCGATGATGAAAAAACGCTTGCCTATAAACAACTAAAGAAACTTATTATTTTTGAAGTTGTACATGAAAAAGCCTGGCCTTTAACAAAATTCAGTTTATGTCGCAATATTCCTCTTGGCTATGACATATTTGCTATTGAAACATTTGTTGAAAAAGATGGAAGATTAACCGTGGTAGATGAATCAGTTCGTGATCCGACAACTTTGAGCAATATGTATCATAAGTTACGCAAAGGATTTTATGATGCAGTAGACGCACCTGACCCAAGAATTGTGAACCCGAAGTACAGAACTGCACGCCATATTGCATTGGCAGCATTTGAACTATTAGGTGAATTAGGTTGTGAAGTTAAACATTCATTTGACAAAATATTTGCTTTGACACAAGACCCTAAGGGTGCTGAGGAATTTACTGAAAAGGAACTGACAATTGATGTACCCAATAATCTAAATGCTGCAGTTTTAGCAGCAAATCCAACAGAGATTATGCCATACTGGCAAGTGGAGAAAGAAGCCCCACTAATTAAAGGTGGTAAAAGGAAGACTCGTGTAACACGGAGGCGACAGGGTCGCAAAACAAGAAGGTATTAATAAGTAGAATGTTGTCATCTGACCATAAGGCGTTATTATATGGTGGCGCAATGGCATCAATTGATGTTGTGCAACTGGCAATTATTAAGGCGCTGCATTCGGGTATATTGACCAACTTTGCATGGATGGCGCTTCCGACGCTTGTATATGCGCTGCAACCTTGGCTCTTTTATGGCGGCCTTGAGCACACAAGTATGACGGTGTTGAACTTACTTTGGGATGTTTTATCCGATATTATGGTGACTGCAATGGGCCTTTTCTTTTTCAAGGAGAAGCTCAGCTTCAAGAAACATTTAGGGGTTATGTTTGCAATGATGGCAGTGTTTTTGCTTGGCTCCAGTGATGGGTCACATAAGTGAGGGGAAGCGAATCTGTCAATTTGAGGCAAAGTAATTGCATATAAGTAGAATGCTTTCTTGGCTTGGTCAGCGTGCGGCTAATTTGGGTGGGCGGGCTATTAATAGAACTAGAAACTTAGGGGGGCGTGCATATCAGTATATAACAACCCCGGTGATTTTTAAAATTAGCATTTCAACTAACCTAGGTTTACCTAGTATTCCAATTATTGGATTTACAAAGCGAAGTGCATCGAGAGATTGTTTAATATTAAGTGAGAGTGATAATAATACACTTGATAGAATAATTCGTGATACTATATTTGATTCCGGCGTTAGACCATTAGTATTTGTTAAAAATATATTTCATGGTGAGGAAACATGTCCAGGAGGTCACAGAATTTACACAGAACAAAATGGTGAGCGATATGTTGATATATTTTGGAATCTAGGGAATGGTGAACAGCAAAACGAAATTGCTGAAAGAATTATTAATGGTGCTTATACACAAGAACAGATTGCAGCTGTAAGGGAGGCGAATGCAGCGCGTCAACGGCAGCATGAAGAACAAAGGGCAGCGGCAGCGGCAGCAAATCACAGAGCATACTTAGAAAGAAGAGCAGCAAATGCAGCATTTAGGACTGCATTATACCGCCCAGGAGATGCTGAAGAAGCTTTATTTGAAGAGGGTCTTCAAGCCGCTGCTGATCAACCTGCAGCCGCCCTTCCTCCACCTCAAAATACAGACCCTATTAATACTATGAATAATGACCCATCCGCTCCACCATTAACATCTGGTCCAACAACTAGAAATACGAATAATAATCCAACTAATCAGCGCACTGGTGGGGGGCGCAGAACAAGGCGCCGTCATCGTCGGTTCGCCGCTCATTCGCGTCGTCGCAGCAGCAGAAATAGGAAAAATTGAAATCTCTGCAGCCCCAATGGTTAGCCACACAGCTAAGAATGACAAGCCTTTACGAGAATGAGGCCTTTATGGCCCAGGTCGGCGCAGCACAAGCCTATGTAACCTCTACTCTAGACCATGAAGTCTGGAGCAGAGATTTAGATGATAATATAGTCTCCTACGCATTCTGCGTCCCGCCGGCCGTGTACAACAATAAGAGGTTGTGCAGAGCTCTGCGGCGTTGGATCAAGGCCGTCTTTGCCTATTACGAGATTGCGGCAATAGCAACTTGGCGCCCATCCTCTGTTATGAATGAATATGGTTGCAGCATGTACGAGGCGGATTGGTGCGGGAGCCGAAGCCGGTCTGTGAATATTGGGCCGCACTTACACATAGAATTGGATGTAGCTGTGAGCCGTGGCGACCACCCTGGTGCACCTTTTGCCTCCAACTCTGCGTTGCAGAGTTCTCGCCAAGTACTTGGAGGCTCAGTACCGGGCACCCAGGTACCAATTCTACCGCTCTGGCACACTTATTGTATCCGTGAAGACTGTTACAATGATACAATAAGGGTTGTGGTGGCTGCTGACAAGGTGGAGCTGGATTTCATCAAAGCCAAGCAGCACTTCCTTGAAACAGTGGTCTGGCGTGCAACAACGGAGGGATGGCGGCGCTTGCACGGAAAAAGAATCCCAGTTGTGGCTAACTATCCGAATGACTGGTCGTGGCCAGAGTATGAATGGACTCGGATTTAATAAATCTAGCATAATAGTATAAATGGAGCCCGTCATTCCAGGTTCAAGAACTAACGCACCTGTTTTTTATGGAGACCAGCCTGTACCAGGAGTTATGGCGGAGATTGAACAACTTCAAAACGGAAGATGGATTGTAACATTTAATCATGTAGTACAACGTAGTCCAGCAATTACTGCAGCAATTCGTGCACTTGCTGGCTTAGGCCCGGCACAAAATGTTACTGCGTATGAAATTGGTCCACATGCGGTTCGCTTTCGCATTGCAGTGCCCCAGCCCATGGCAATGCCCCAGCCCATGGCAATGCCAGGATTTGGATTAGGCGCAGCGGCAGGTGCAGGTGGTCCTCCTGCCGCACCAGTAAATATTTACGCTGGTGCACCACACACAGGTACCCGTAATCTGCCAGCTAATGCAGAAAATGCAATTTTGTTTGAGTCAATTGCTCCTGGTACTGAAATGGTGGATTTCCACGGTGAATCTGGCCACGGTCGTTACTATACTCTTGATAGTTTCAGACAACTTCCAATGAAGATGTTTCAGGGTGTCGGCCGTTTCAAGGAGAATCCACAAACCCGCCAGCCGATTCGGCCTGGAAATGTGACGCGTTACAGAAAAACGGGTGGTCGCAGACGACGCTCCACTAGACGCAATCGTAGACGGGCTTAAAGCACCTGGCTAACTTTGAAGGCTATGGCCATAAGTGCGCCACCCCAAAGCGTATCCTGAAGTGCAAACATTAAGGGATACCGGGTCAGGGTTGCAAGATTGGTGAAATCATAGACTGCATAAGTGGCCGCACCTACTAAGGCCGCATGACGCCAGCTTGCCCCAGGCAAGCTTGAGGCGACTGTAAGTAAGTATCCAAGAGCAAAGTAAACAGGAATCGCCGCCCACATTCGGAACTGAAGCGGCGAACCCTGAATGGCCGCAATCATAGGCCGGAACTGACCACTCACTAACATTAAGTATGGTAAGTCAATAGCTGCAATAATGAGAGCATTTTTAATGACTTGTCCTAACATTCTAACTATGTGGCATATTTAGAATATCGGGACTTTAAGAGGTTACTTATCTGACTTATAAAGAAATGTCGGGCGGCGCGTTCGTACAATTAGAGGAGTTGGATGAGAGGCTTCGCGGTCGGCGTATACTTTCTTACTTAGGCGGTCGTGATGCGTTCCACTACATTCGCCTAATGGTCAGTAATGTTCAGGCAGGGGGTGAGCCTTTTCCGCGACTTATTTGTGTAACGGGTGCTGCAGTTAGTAGAGCTCAAGCTGATGGACTCGGCGCTACAATGATTATTGGAACACGAGATAATACAGATTGGTCACTTATTCTGACCGCAGTGGCTGCACATCCTGCGACCCTTGTTGTCGTTTTCCCTGACTGTAAGGCACCTGATGCATTTGTGGCGCGTCTACCGGCTTCTGCAACATTGATTCAATTCCGACCTTTAGAGGAGTCATTGGTGACACGCGGTTATGGGCTCTACTTTTTCCCGCATGTGGCTGATATGGCTGCGGCGGAAGTTGACCAAATTGTTCGGCGAATTACGGAGCTGGGGCCGTCGCAGGTCCCGGACTTGCGCTCCGTGCTAAAGGAGCTACGAATGGCTGGGGCTGGACTAGTTATTAGTCAGACGGGTGCACTTCATTGGTGGGATGCACGAGAGGAGATGCCGGTGCTTCGTCGGCGCCCGGATGTAAATGCTGCACTCTTGCATTTCCTCGCAGATACAATGGGTTAAGACCCAGCGATATAGTAGAATGTGCAATCATCCGGTCCATATTTTGAAAGAAGACGGCATAACAGTTAAGTGTATGCATTGTGGACAGACAGAAGAGAGGCGCTATTTAGTTCACTGTGAAACCTGTGCAGAGTGGAGACCATTATACAGCATGTCTAACGACACAATGTGCAATGTATATGTTAAATGCAGTTATTGTATGATGCCACACACAAATCCAACCCTACAAATGGAGATTACATGGAGGCACTAGAGGCACTAGAGCCAGAGGCAGAGGCAGAGGCAGAGGCAGAGCCAGCCTGCATATCAGCGCCGCCGCGCATACCCTTCTTGAAGAGCTTGAAAGTGCCCTTCTTGGCAACATAGCCCATCTTCTTGAGCTTCTTGATGGCCTTGAGGCCGGCAGTATGCTTCTTACGGCTGACGATGCGGCCGGCCTTCGTCTTCATGAGGTCCTTCTTGGTCAGGCCACCAGAAGTATGCTTGGCGGTACCGTGGTACACCTGGGCCTTGGAGCCAACGGCAGGCATGGCCCCGCCATACATCATGCGGTTCTTACGCGTTGCGTTGTTCTTGCGAGTATTGGCCATTTTGTTTTCTGTTTAATACCGAGAAAAGTAGAATGAACTTTCTGAGTCAAAAAAATTTACTTTGGCTTTTAGGCTTCCTGGTTGCCCTTTTAGTCCTTGCCTGGACTTTTAGGCCAAAGCCGAAGCCGAAGCTGCGTGCACCAGAGGCCCTAAAGGGTACAATTGTCTGGCTGATGAACTCTTATGTGCCGAATGTACGCGCCGGAGCTGAAATTACAGTCCATGCACTCAATCAGCAGCTTGTTGCAAGCGGTTGGCGGGTCATTGTTGTACTGCCGGACTGGCAACAAGCCGAAGTAGACGGCGTGGAATGCATGCGCTTCCCCAAATCCGGTAACCTTACTGATGCACCTCATCTGGCCGAAGTGTTCCGCGCAGCCAATGCTATTTTCTGCCAAAACTATGATGCCCAGCGTGCTATCCAACTTTTAGAGCCATTCGGTAAACCAATCGTCTTTTTCTTACATATTGAGCGAGAGAAGGCTGATATCTTGCAGCAGCGCTTTGCTGTACCAGTAGCAGTTGTATATAACAGTTTAACACAGAAAGAGCAGAATCCAACAATTCATGAATCAACTATTGTCAGACCATATGTCCCATACGGCGACTTTGTGCCACGCGACCGCCCTTTGCCCACAGGTCCAGTTACGCTGCTCAACTGTAATGACAATAAGGGCGGTGGCGTCTTGATTGAACTGGCTCGGCGTCTACGCTCTGTGGAATTCCTCGGTATCCGAGGTTCTTATGATAAACAGTTAGAGGATGTGGCGTTACGCAATTTGCAGTATAGAGCTACAGCGGAAGATCCGAGAGCTATCTACGCAAACGCGGGCATTGTCATTATGCCGAGCCGGTCCGAGTCGTGGGGGCGAGTTGCTCTGGAAGCCATGGCATCCGGTGTTCCCGTTATATGCAGCAAAACCCATGGTTTGGCCGAAGCTACTGGTGGTGCAGCAGCCGCCTATTGCCGCCCCGACGATATCGGATGCTGGACCGAAGCCATTCAGCGACTTCGTGCCGACCCGGCCGCCTACCGAGCTGCAGTAGAGGCTGGCAGGCAGCGCATTGCAACCTTAGCCGCCGAGGACGATTTCACTGAATTTGAGAAATGGATAACTAAAAAATGGGGTCAGACTAAAAACAATTAGGGTAATAAGTAGAATGGACTTACCGCATGTAAATCTCAGTAGTGACACATTTAGGCGTGTTAGATTTACAGACCTAGTTGTTGGCGAATACTACTTTATTAAAAGTCTGGCGGATGGGAAAGATAAGTATGCAATAATAAATGACAAAAACGAGGACCGCGTCACTTACTCAGTAATTCTACAGCGAAATTCTGGTATGGGTGATTGGGAAAACTTTGAGGAGGATGGTGAGGCGACACGCGCACAAATAAATGCTGGAAATGCAAATGCGGACCGAGTGCACTTTTATGAAGCGCTTTTGGACTTTAATAATAATGGCGCAAATGAATTTATGCCAAATGTAAATGCAATAGACCCTGCTTCCCAAGCCGCTATTCTTGCGTCTATGCCTCGGCGATTACAGCCGGGTCAGAGGTTGCTTCTAAATGTAGGAGCAAGACATGGTCTTCCTGCATTCAGAGTTGTAACACGGAATCGCCGGCGTGGCAGCAAGCCAACACAGCGACGCAAACGCAGAAGTACCTAATCCTTACCTTCTTGGATAACAATTACCTGTGCCCGCCGGCCAATAGACCTGCCTCGTGCTGATAGGCGGACTTTGACGGCTGCAATCTCGTCCTCAGTCGGATAAATTGCCGGCTCGCCGATATGGCTCTTCAAGTAGCGCCGCCGGCCAGTTTCTGAGTTAACAAGTTCCATGGCCAGCTGGATGGGTCGCGCAGCCTTGAGAATATCTAACCAGCAGTCGTATTCTGCTGCTGAATGCTGTCTGGCTCGGAAAAAACGAAGCACGGCACCAAGGTTACCAGCGACCGCGGCAGCCCGTAGATGGTCGGCAGCATCGGCGGCCAAGTCTGCTGCATATATTTTATCTAGTTGTTCTGGAATGACTTTGTAAGCGAGCACATTTAGGGCATCCTTGACTTCCGCCTCTTTTGGATGGGCATCAGGCAGCGTCGCCTCATCTACTTGAATTCCTGCCATGGCTGCCGCCAACTCTGCGGTCATCGGCTTTGCAGTCCAATTAAAATGTGCACAAACACGGGCATACAGAGCTTCTACTGCTGAATCCAAGTCCTCAAAGTCGGCTATTGATTCTGTGCCCGATGCCTGTAAAGTGAAGAGTGATTCTGGTGCAGTCACAGGACGGCGACTCAGATAGATGCGAAGTGGCGGGTCCGTGGCCGGCAACTTCGCGGCGAGGGCGGCACTTGCAACTACGAAGTGGCGAATATCGCGTAGCTTGGGCGCGTGGGCTTCCCATTTTTCCTGAACATGAATCTGTTTTGTTCCAACCCTTAGGAAGTGGTCTACGCCGAAACAGCAGTCGCCGTATGCCTGAACCAGGAGAGTTTCTTCCATTAACTCTAAGGGTTGATGCTGCTGTAGGCGGACGGTTATTCGCTTTTCTAGAAGACGACCTAGAATGGATGCCTGATGGGACATTTATTCTAAGTGTGGGATTACCTTTTATACTTCAGTTGGGCCTGCGGCGTAACTTTTAGGATTGAGCGCAAAGGCCCGAATCTGGTCGCGCGCCTTGAAAGCCTGATAGCCGGTGTAAATACTTGGGACCAAGATGACAGCCGGTAGATGCCAGAGTTTATTTTGCTCAAAGGCGAAAGCCAGGCCGGCGCCGAGCATCACATTACGGACTGGAGTAAAATGATGGAGCTTGATAAGTTGTGGAAATTTATCCTTAAGCATCATAACTGTTGCGGCAGCCATTTGCACTAAATAATATAAATGGCCTTAAGCTGTGGCCAAAAATATAAGTATGGAAGCCTATGCAGAATCACTATTAGGTGTACCGTATCGGTGGTGGCGCGCCGGCGACCTATGCATTGGCGACCAGCCGCCATTCTATGCAGAAGCCGGCCCACCGCCACTGCGGCCACCTATGCTGAACTGCGCCGGCTTCATTAATTGCTTGGCCCGGTTCGCCGGCCGGCCCATTCCCGGAGTCACGGACCAACTCTGGTATGCAGGCGGTACATATGCCTGGTATGAGGAGCTGGCGCATAAATGTGCGCCCATCGCGTCTATCGACGAACTACCAGTAGGTACTCTTCTGCTTCGCCGTTTTCGGGACGCGGCCGACCAAGGACATTTAGCAGTTGTTTGGACTAATGGGCGCATTATACACTGTTGGCCGGATAAGGGCGTTGTTATTGAAGTGCCGCCGGCTAATTACTTTGAGTACTATTGTAATGACTGGCTCGGCGACTAAATTTGAAGCGTGGTTATCACACTCTTTAAGCCATCCGCGATAATGCTTCCGCCGATTCCAAGCCGCTACACTTATGGGGCCACGGTGCCGCTATATGAGTCCAATCAGATAGAGTTCAAGGTGAGCACTATCTCATTTGACAAGTTGAAAAAGACAGTATGTGCATTCTTGAATACTATCGGTGGATATATCTTCATTGGTATTGACGATAGTCGCCAGATTTGCGGCATTGAGCCAAAGATGGCTGATAATATTTCGCTCATGGTGGACCAGATTATCTGCCTGAAATCGGTTACACGGATGGATGGTGCGGAGCTGACAATTAGGGAGGCAAGTGCGCAAATTGTAGATGTGGATGGGACAGCCGGCAAAGTCCTACTCATCATCAAAGTGCAGCCGGCTTCACTCTCTCAGGACTATATGTGGGACACGGGCGAGTGCTACTTCCGCCTCAATGCGAGTAATTACTGCCGCAGGTCAGATGCCTCTGAAATCATACAGTTACGGGGTGAGATTGCAAAGCTGAAGAATGATAAAGTTAAACTAAATGGATATATCAATATGCTGTCTGGTGAACTGCGGCGCTCTCTAGCAGCAGCGGCTTCTGCTCGGGCTAAAAGTCCTTGGATGAGTCTGTTTAATTGGTTAATAGGTGATTGTCTTGTTATAGGGTATGATAACGACCTACATCATGTCGGCGCAGGATACTTAAGTACGACTTATAAGTAAGGTACAAATGCAGGCAATGGCCTCACGGAAGCGCTGCAGAGAGGATGACCCTATTCAAAATATCATTGTTTCCGCAGTGGAGACTTTAAGTATAAGTAAAAAGAAGGCGAGGGCTGCCGAAGAATTAGTGACGGAAGATGGACCATTTGGCCATGAAGAGTATACTACCGTAAAGGGCGTGCGCCAGGGCACCTATAAATCCTATTTTCCCTCAGGACAACTAAAAGAGTATGCAACCTATGTGGATGGACAGGAAGAGGGAATTGTGCAACAGTGGTTTGCAAACGGTCATCCATACTTGTTATATACAGTTAGGGATGGTTTGCGTCAAGGGACTGCTGTGCGCTGGTACAGTAATGGACTAGTGGCTTCACTAGAAAACTTTAAAAATGGATTAGAGGATGGACGCGCCACTTATTTTTACGCAGATGGCCGAGTACAATGTGAGATAATGTTTGAAGGGGGCGAAGTCGTCAGGCTGCAGCACTTTGACTAGTTGATAAATCGCAGATTGACCTTAAGGTTGCGGCTAATTGCGCGAAGATAGCCGGCACCAGGAATTAGATTACCTGCCTCAATCTTCTTGATTGTATTCTTGGGCAGGGCACAAGCTGCATCGGCCTGCTCTTGCGTCTGACTGGCTGCAAGGCGGGCCTTCACCAGCTCAGCAATAGAAGCAGGGTCTACACGCTTCTGCTTATAGTCCACACTGTCTGCTTTGCGCTCAATTGCACGATTAGCAGATGTAGCTACCTGATGCTGAACCACTACAACTGCATCCTTAGTACTTTTTTTCTTCTTAGGACCTACAATAGTCCAGTTTCCCTCCTCTTCAGCCATCTTACTACTGAACAATTAGTAAGGAGCTTTATGTCCTTCTGGTACGGCGTAAGCGTCGTCTCCTTTGCCTTCTACCACCTCTAGTAGTATTGTTGCGAGTTGCTTCATTGTTATTTGCAGCAGCACCTCCGCCACCACCGCCTGCAGCAGCAGCTGCAGCTGCTGCCATTGCCTCATTATATGCCTTTCGTCTACCATTCAGCACCTTTTTGTATGCTATCATGTAGGGAAGTCGTCGCGTCATGGCGGCGCCAGGTACAGCTTCAATGAGACGCTGCACAGCAGCTTCATATGGAAGCTCTCCAATCATTCTATTGCGAGCTGCCTGTCCACCAGGCCCGAGAAGATTACTAGGAGGTCCAACACGGAGCCTTGGGCCGCTATATTCATATATTTTTGGCTTCTCGTCTATCTCACCGCGGCGTACATATCTTTGCCGC
>JACCDW010742512.1_pt1 | contig 11974 bp, 12 predicted proteins | sample 7449781 | NCBI WGS metagenome assembly JACCDW01 (sample SAMN15323449, study PRJNA562643) | freshwater metagenome | isolation source: river surface water | place: USA:Blue River Watershed | collected 2017-08-18
AAGGCCACCCAGCATCTGTAATGGATATGTCATTCTCAGATCAGGCGCTTACAGCTGAGTACCTCGTCAAGGAGGCGAAGAACCTTCCTGCCGGTGTACACAACGTTCCTACATATATCGATAAGGAAGTTGCCTCACTCAAGCTTAAGTCAATGGGCGGCAATATCGACACACTTACACCAGCTCAAGAGCTCTACCTCAATTCTTGGGAGCACGGTTCATAAATGGCACGAATTATGGTCGTCGATGACGACCAGGATCTGGCAGAGATGCTTGGAATTGTTCTGACAAGTTCAGGCTTCGATGTAGATCTCGTCAATCGAGGTGACGAGGCTCTGGAGGCATTTAGAAATAATCCTCCAGACCTCGTCCTCCTCGATGTGATGTTGCCGGGCTTAGATGGAATTGAAGTATGTACTTTGATTCGTAAGGAATCAGTTGTACCGATTGTTATGTTGAGCGCTAAAGGCGAGACTCTCGATATCGTGCGAGGTCTAGAGGCCGGCGCTGATGACTATATGCAAAAACCCTTTCGCGATGAAGCGGAGTTAATTGCGCGCATTCGCACTCGCCTTCGTCGAACCAATGCTGACATCACCGGTGTCTTGACAATTGGTGATCTCACAATCGATGTCACTGCACATGAGGTCCACCGCGGATCTCAGGTAATTACTTTGACGAGACTCGAGTTCGACCTTCTAGTCGCTCTTGCTAAAGATCCAGGTCGTGTATTTACTCGCGATGCTTTATTGAGCGAGGTGTGGGGCTATCGTCACTCTACCGATACCCGTCTGGTAAATGTTCATGTGCAGCGTCTTCGCTCCAAGATTGAACACGATCCAGAGCATCCAGAGATCGTCATGACTGTACGAGGAGTTGGATATAAGGCAGGCGGCGCCGCCTAAAATGACAAGACTCCGTCTTGCCTTTCAACGCTCACTGGGTGCAAAGGTTGTCTCATCAACAATTTTGCTCTCACTTGGCGTTGTCTGGCTTACCGGATCTGCGCTCGATTCAAGGCTCTCCGACGGTATTCGCACCGTAAACCTCAACTCATATATTGCAGAAGCACGTCTAGCTTTCTTCAATGCTCAGTATCAATTGCTCATTTCTCAAGGGAATACGATTAAGGCGCGTAAGGAATTGGTTGCTCAAATTGTCATCGATGCAACCACCCAGGGTTTAAGAGAACAGCCACGTGATGTCATAGTTATCAAAACTCCGACAACTAAGAAATCCAAGGTCTCTTATGAAATGAGCTCAAATGGAGCATTGGGGGAGTCAGTACCAACGGGGGTGCGCCAAAGAATTCTCAAGAGCTCTGACCTCGAATATGAGTATGGAGATGTGAAATATCTTTCCGGTGCAACCAGGGATGCACTTTTTGTTGGCAATAGAATTGATATTCCAGGCGGTGGCCGATATGAAATGTATGTCGTCTTCTCGCTTGAACAACAGGCAGAGACCATCTCCCTGATTCAGAATTCACTTCTCGTCACAGGTTTTGCTCTGATCTTTCTGATTGCTTTGATTACTTGGCTCGTGGTTCGCCAGGTGGTTCGCCCAGTTCGTGAAGCAGCCTCTGTCGCAAAGCAATTTACTCAAGGTGATTTCGATCTTCGTTTGCCAATCACTTCAAAAGACGAGTTGGCGACTCTTGCCATCTCCTTTAACGATATGGCAGCGTCGATTGAACAACAGATCTCTCGATTAGAAAACCTCTCCCGTGTTCAGCAGCGTTTTGTATCTGACGTTTCTCATGAATTGCGCACTCCACTTACAACCCTACGTATGGCATCGGAGGTCATCTATAACCACCGAACTACCTTTGAGGCGCCAGTTGCCCGAAGCGCTGAGTTATTGGTTGCTCAATTGGATCGATTTGAGCGTCTCTTAGAAGATTTGCTGGAAGTCAGCCGCTTCGATGCTGAGGTCGCGATTCTAGAACCTACCGACTTTGACCTTATTTCACTGATAAAGCGTTGTGTTGCAGACCTTGGAATCAATGGCGATGAGAAAACATCAGGAGTCTCGATTAAATCTGATAATTCAGTAGTAACGGTTAGAGCAGATATGCGCAGGGTTGAACGCATCATGCGAAACCTCTTATCAAACGCTCTCGATCATTGCGACGGAACGCCAATAGAAATTCGTATCGCGACCACAGAAACAGAAGTTGCGGTGGGCGTTCGCGATTACGGCAGCGGTCTCGATGAATCTTCATTGATTCGAGTCTTTGATCGTTTCTGGCGGGCCGATCCCTCACGTGCGCGAGTGCGTGGTGGAACTGGCTTAGGACTTTCGATCGCTCTTGAGGATGCCAGACTCCATAATGGTGAACTTGATGCTTGGGGTCGCCCAGGAAAGGGAGCGCATTTTGTACTCACTCTTCCACGGAGAGCGGGCGAAACCATCGAGAGTCGACCTATAAAACCAACCCCCGAAGATTTCCACGAGGAAACCTTTATCCAATAAATTTACAACTAATCTCGGGAAGCATGAGCTGGTGCAAATCTTCTCCACATTCTCCCAACTGATTTTTCCGAGCCGATGTATCTCCTGCAAGATCTTGGGAGATTCCATCTGTTCAAACTGTAAGAAATTTTGGAGCCCCAAGATTTATCGCTCCGCAGTTTCTCCAAATTCAAAGTTAACCGTTTACTCATCAATTCAATATTCAGACGTTGCCACGAAGATTCTCCTGGCTTCTAAAGAATCCAGTATGAAGAGCGCTGATTTCCTTCTCGCGGAAGCGATTTCACACTCGATGAGAGAATGGATGAAAGTGGGTTGGATTGATACATTGATTCCAATTCCATCTCGCAAGAGCATCGCTCGTAAGCGAGGACGGCAATTTTTGGAAGAGATTTGCCGTCTCGTTGCTCAAGAAACAGAACACCGCGTTGCTCCAATTTTGAGCCACTCTCGTGAAGTGCGAGATCAGAGCGATCTGAATGCTCAGCAACGTTGGAATAATCTCAATGGCTCGATGGTTGTATCGGGTAATCCACTCGGACTCGGCAAAGTCCTCGTGGTCGATGACCTCGTAACGACCGGCGCCACCCTCTCGGAAGCGGCCCGCGCCCTGAGATATGCGGGAATTGAGGTGATTGGGGCCGTAACAGCCGCTATTGCTCAGCCAGTAAGATAACGCTCTCAATCCGAAAGGTTGTTCCATGTCAAAGCTTCTAGACCGAATCATGCGCGCCGGCGAGGGAAAGATCCTTCGCGATCTCGCAAAAATCGTCGATAAGGTCAACTCTTTTGAAGCAACAACCACTCCTCTCTCAGATGATGCACTTCGTGCGAAGACTTCTGAGTTCAAAGAGCGTTTAGCTAATGGCGAGACTTTGGATGATATTTTGCCTGAGGCCTTCGCTGTAGTCCGCGAAGCCGCAAAGCGCATACTCGGTCAGCGCCACTATGACGTCCAGATAATGGGTGGTGCTGCGCTTCACCTTGGAAATATTGCCGAAATGCGAACAGGTGAAGGTAAGACTCTCGTTGCAACTCTTCCTTCATATCTCAATGCTCTTGCTGGAAAAGGCGTTCATGTCGTTACTGTTAACGATTACTTAGCAGAGCGTGATAGCGAATGGATGGGTCGCATCCATCGCTTCCTCGGATTGACTGTCGGTGTCATTCTCAACAATATGTCTCCAGCCGAACGTCGTGCTGCATATGCATGTGACATCACTTATGGAACAAATAATGAATTCGGTTTTGACTATCTTCGTGACAACATGGCGTGGTCAATCGATGATTGCGTGCAACGCGAGCATTTCTTCGCGGTCGTAGACGAAGTAGACTCAATTCTGATCGATGAAGCCCGTACTCCTCTCATCATCAGTGGTCCGGCTGATAAAGCAACCAAGTGGTACGTAGAATTTGCAAATATCGTCTCAAAATTAAATCGAGATATCCACTACGAAGTAGATGAAAAGAAGAAGACCATCGGCATCCTTGAGGATGGCGTGAGTAAAGTGGAAGAGCTTCTCGGAATCGAGAATCTCTATGAAGCAGCAAACACAACGCTGATTGGTTATCTCAACAATGCAGTCCGTGCTAAGGAACTCTTCAAGCGCGATAAAGATTATGTGGTCATGAACGGTGAGCTCTTGATTGTTGATGAGCACACTGGTCGCATGTTGGCTGGACGCCGCTACAGTGAAGGTCTCCATCAAGCGCTCGAAGCAAAAGAGCGAATCGAGATCAAGGACGAGAACCAGACTCTCGCAACAATTACTCTGCAGAACTACTTCCGTCTCTACCAGACTATTTCAGGTATGACCGGAACAGCGATGACTGAGGCAGCTGAGTTCCATCAAATCTACAAGCTCGGCGTAGTCCCAATCCCGACTAATCGTGAGATGCAGCGAATTGATCAACCAGATCTTGTCTATAAATCAGAACTCGGAAAATTCAATGCAGTTGTGCGCGATATTGTCGAGCGTCATCGCAAAGGCCAACCAGTTCTAGTTGGTACCGTCTCAGTTGAAAAGTCAGAAGAACTCTCTTCACTATTGAAGAAGGCGGGCGTTCCTCACGAGGTACTCAATGCGAAGCATCACGAACGTGAGGCAGCAATCGTTGCTCGTGCAGGCGTGAAGGGTGCCGTCACTGTCGCAACAAATATGGCGGGTCGCGGTACTGACATCATGCTCGGAGGTAATCCAGAGTTTATGGCTGACTTCGAACTCCAGCGTCGCGGAATATCTCCAGTCGATAATCAGACTGAATATGAAGCAGCATGGCCAGCAGAGATTGCGAAGCAGAAGGCTGCTGTTGAGGCAGAACATGCAGAGGTTATTGCTCTCGGTGGTCTGTATGTACTTGGTACCGAGCGACACGAATCTCGTCGTATCGATAACCAGCTTCGTGGTCGCTCAGGACGCCAAGGCGATCCAGGAGAATCACGCTTCTATCTCTCACTTCAAGATGAACTCATGCGCCGATTCAACTCAGCACTTGTAGAACGCTTTCTGCTTGCTGCAGGATTGCCAGAAGATGAACCAATCGAATCAAAGATGGTCTCAAATGCAATCAAATCTGCTCAAACTCAAGTTGAAGCGCAGAACTTTGAAATCCGTAAGAACGTGCTTAAGTACGACGATGTCATGAATCGTCAGCGCCTTGTAATCTACAGTGAGCGCCGTTTGGTACTCGAAGGAAAAGATATTGGGGATCAAGTTCAGGACTTTGTGGGTGAAACCGTTTCTGCCTATGTTCGTGCTGCGACCGCAGAGGGGTATAGCGAAGATTGGAATCTCGCAGATCTTTGGACTGCACTCAAATTGATTTATCCAATCTCTTTCACTGCTGAGCAGTTATTAGCAGAGATTGGTGGCGCAGAGGCGCTCGATGCTGAGTTCCTTGAAGCGAAGATTCTTGAAGATGCTCAAGCGGCATATGCAAAACGTGAAGCCCAACTAGGCGCTGAGGTTCTGCGCGAACTCGAGCGCAAGGTCTTGCTCTCTGTTCTTGATCGCAAATGGCGCGAACATCTTTACGAGATGGATTATCTCCAAGAGGGAATCGGCCTACGCGCTATGGCACAACGTGATCCACTTGTGGAGTATCAGCGGGAAGGTTACGAGCTCTTTGCGGCCATGATGGATGCAATCAAAGAGGAGCTCGCCAGCCTCGTATTCAATGTCGAAGTTACCGTGGAGGGTGATGGAAGCGCAATTGAAGCCAAGGGCATTTCCAACAAGCCAGCTCAAGTAACTCCACTTCAATACACAGCAGCTGATGAGAATGGCGTGGTTACCTCAGGGGATGTCTCCCGCAATAGCCCTTGTCCTTGTGGATCCGGAAAGAAATTCAAGCGTTGCCACGGCGCCGCGTAAATTTCTCACAGTAATTCGAGCGCGGTGCAGAGCCACCTTCCATCGATTCCCTCTGCCCGCAAGACCATCGCGCGCATCCGTTCTTTAAATCTCACGGTCAATGAAGATTCCACGATTCCATCTAATGGGAAATCTTGGTGAATCTTCACCACCTTACCCACCTCTTTGGCTAACCCGGCAGAGATTAGGAGTTCGGAATACACCACTCGATGAAGTCGCACTGCAAGTTGGGCAGGATTTCTACGACCGGCGAATACCTCAAGCGCGCTGATTGCTAATGACATTGTCCAGAGACGAACATCAGGGAGCACCGAAGTTGAAGTTGGTTGCGGCCGATCGTCATCATCAAAACTCTCACCAAAGAATGATGGCGTAGTAAATAAAAGTGCGCGCTGTGGTTGATATATCTCTCCTAACGGCGGAAAGAGATCAAGAGTGGGATGCGACCAGAGTTCTCTGGGGGTTGTACTAGATATTAAAGTAAGAGTCTCTCGATTTTCGGCTATTTTCATCTGCGAATAGTGGTTAAGACAGAGTCATATTCACATCATCAGAATAAATAAACTTTTCTCATACCTTTGTGTGATTGTGGAAAATGGGTAGCCACATGGCCGAGTCGATGTATTTTCCGCTGATGACTACAGAAATCGGAAAGAAATCAGAGAGAAGAATGGCAATTGCCGTGACCCTTTTTCTCGCATCTATTGCAACTTCCTTTGCCTTCGCATTCTTATCAAATCAAGGGAGCGCTTATTGGGTGGTTATATCTCCGCTACCAAAAGGGGTAGAGATTACGCGCGATGATGTTTCAATCACGCGGTTGAAGCTCTCACGCGCAACGAATGGCTATCTGGAGGGCAAAAATAATCCCATTGGAGTTATCACAGAACGTCCCTTTGCCAGAGGAGAACTACTCCTTAAGAGCGCATTAACAACGAGCGCAGATCAACTCACAGCAGAGAGGATTTCGCTTTCGATTCGTGCCGCCGACATTCCAACATCTCTGCTTCCTGGCGACCGAATCTCCATCTATCAACTTCATGATGCACGAAACGGTGAGGTCGCTATTGAGCCAGAGCTGGTACTTTCTTCACTCTTTCTCATCTCCATCGAGGGAAGGAAGGGTAATTTTACCGGGGAGATCTCAGTCACCGTCTCAATAAATCGCGATCAGATCCCAACTCTTCTAGCTGCAACAACGAGTGGAAGGTTAGTAATTGTTGCCACAGGTAGATAGCTCGGAGAATCGTGCAATCACGGCGATTAGAAATATTGCTCTTGAGAACAAGATTGCAGAATCACTGCACCGGATTGGATGGAAACTCATCTACCGGGCAACAAGTAGAGAGGAGCTCGATCGCATTCTGCTCTCAAATCCTGGTGCGACACTTATCGCCGCAGAGGATTTTCTTACGAGAGAGAATACTTTTGATCGGAACATTATTTGGGTAACTCCGACCACAATGCAGCACGAACTTGACAATGAATTAAGGAATCTCAATCAAATATCAGAACAGCCTCAGATTGCGATACCGCCTTTGTCAGGAATAGTCTCAGTCATTACAACAATTGATGCGGGGGTGGGCTGCTCAACCTTGGCAATCAATCTTGCCTATGAGAGTGCACGTATCGGGAAGAAAACGCTGCTCTTTGATTTCAATTCCACCCACCCTTCACTCTCTCGTTACTTTAATATTCAACGCATCAATCGAACCTTTGCGCCGACGCCCTTTGGTTTCACCTTGGGTGAGATCTCTGAGCACTCACAATTTCTGACTATGGCTCAAGCTGCACAAGATTTTGATCATGTGGTTATTGATCTTGGACGAACCCTTCCAGCAAGTAAGGTTGTTTCTGGCCAACGTATTCAGGAGTCTCTCGCTAGATGGTCACTTGATTCTGCTGATTATCTCTACCTCCTAGCCCGAGGCGATCATCATTCCATTCTCAATCTGAAGGAAAAGTCTGAGCAGATCCAGGTCGCTACCCGCCCCACTTCAATCAACCATGTATTGATCTCGCAATCAACGATCTCTAACAAAGAACGCCGTTCTTTATTAGAAAGCACCAGAAACAGTCTGCTCGGCGATTCCGTTCTTCTGACCAGGGATGTGAGAAGCCTTTCAAAAGCAACGATTGAAGCTGCACCGCTGGCAGTTGTTGCTCCAAAGAGCCCTCTTGTGCGAGAGATATCGCAGCTTTATCGAACTGTAATGAAGGGTGAGAGATAGACTCGCTCGAGCATATATTCTTCTCACATGCGCGTTTACCTAGCATCAACTGCCGATGAACTTCAAGAGTTTCTGGCGGAGAAGTCGTTAGAAATCAATGAGGTCTATGCGCCGACACCAATCTATTCTGCGACTCACCCAGAGATGGATGATGAAGAGATTGAATTCTCCCTTTCTCTGCTTGCTGCTGAAGATGCGTTAGAACTCACCGATGAGCACTCTGGCGCTCCGATAGTTATCGCATGTGAAATCCCGGAAGAGCAGATGGGTTCATTTGATGAAGTCTCAGCCAATCTCAAGAACCCACTTCTCTGGTCCATGGTCGAGGCTGTTTTCTTAGTTGGCGATGAACCGGAAGACCTCACCTGGTTCGCGCCACAGGAAGTCGAAGTCATGATTACCGAATGGCTTTCAAGGTAAGTCCGATGGCATCGATTGAAGAATATATTGAGGGCCGAGCACCTTACTCTGCTGAGGAAATCCACAAGCTCCGAGAACTAGTCGCTGATTGGCAATTACTTTCAGACCTCTCTTTCGCGGATTTAATTCTCTGGATTCCATTACGGAAAGATGACACCAGTTGGCCAACAGGATATATCGCGGTTGCGCATATCCGCCCCACAACTGCGGCAACCGTTTTTGCAAATGATGTGATCGGTAACGAAATCGCGTGGGGCCAACGCTTCTATATTGACCAAGCCCTTTCGAATGCAGAAATTGTGAGAAATACCGAGCCTGAGTTGCTTGGTGATGTCATGGTGAAGGAAGAGACGATTCCAGTGACAATGGGAGAGAAGGTAATTGCTGTTATCTCTCGCCACCGTAATGCAGATTTAATGCGCCAACCTTCTCGACTCGAACTCAATTACCGCGAAATTGCACATGAGCTATATCGAATGGTCGCGGAAGGAAATTTTCCATATCGGGATGCTGGTACTTTATTTGATCCCACACCACGAGTGGGTGATGGCTTAGTGCGACTTGATGTTAATGGCACAGTGAGTTATGCAAGCCCTAATGCTCGTTCTGCATTTAGCAGAATGGGTTGGAGCAATGAATTAGAGGGATATTCTCTCGGAGCTATTGCGGAGAGCGTCTCTCGAGAGAAGAGTGATGCGAGCGAGGAAGCACTCGTTACAAGTTTGAGTGGAAGGGCTCTTCGGCGCGTAGAAGTCGAGAATATTGGCGGCGTTATCGATCTCATTGTTTTACCGATTATCGCTGGAGCTAATCGAGTTGGTGCAATTGTGCTTCTTAACAACGTGACCGAACTACGACGTCGCGAGCGTCAATTAGTTACAAAAGATGCGACTATTCGCGAGATTCACCACCGAGTAAAGAATAATTTGCAGACCGTCTCGGCGCTCTTGCGTTTGCAGGCACGGCGAATTGAGGACCCTAGTGCGAGCCAGGCACTGCACGAAGCGGTGCGTCGAATAGCATCGATTGCCTTGGTACACGAAACCCTTTCGAGCAGCGCAGATTCTTCAGTTGAATTCGATGAAGTTCTTGATCGACTTGTTGCGCATGCCCTCGAACTCACCCCTCGAATGAGCGAACTTAATATTGGCCGCATTGGTTCGGTCGGCTTGCTTGAATCTCGCATCGCGACCCCGCTCGCCTTGGTGATTACCGAGTTAATTTATAACGCGCTCGAGCATGGCCTTGAGAGTCAGGGGAGCAAACTCGATATCAATGTCGAACGACAAGCCAAGAAAGTTGTGGTGACTATCTCCGACGACGGAGTTGGGTTGCCAGAAGGCTTTAACTTGGTGGGTTCATCGAACCTCGGACTGCAAATTGTTCGAACGCTGACTGAGAATGAATTAAGGGGCACCCTTACATTGACTTCTACTGACGGACTGACACGAGCAGAGCTCGAATTTCCAGTTAGTTAAGTCCGTTATCCATCAGGCGAGCACGGTTACGAGCTGCGCGGCGCTTGAGTGCACGCCGTTCATCCTCAGAGAGACCGCCCCATACGCCTGCATCCTGCCCTGATTCGAGCGCCCATGCTAAACATGCATCTTTGACGATGCAGCGATTACAGACCTTCTTCGCCTCTTCAATTTGCGTGATGGCAGGGCCAGTATTTCCAACCGGGAAGAAGAGCTCTGGATCTTCATCACGGCAGGCTGACTGATGTCTCCAATCCATGGGGAAGCTCCTTTACGGTCAGATCGGCGATTCTCACTATGCGTGAGTCTGCAATTCTCCCTGCTTGAGCGAAGTTAAACAAGGATGTACGGGAAAAAGATTTCGAATTAGAGGTGATTTATCTCGCGCTGTAAGAAAATGTTCAATCAAGGTGTGCCCCCGACAGGATTCGAACCTGTGCTCCTGCCTCCGGAGGGCAGTGCTCTATCCCCTGAGCTACGGGGGCCTGCGAAGTTGCGACCCAGAGGATGGATTAACCGACTATGAGCACTTCTGAATTTTCGACCGCATTCTTCGCTACTGGTTGTTTTTGGGGCGCCGAGCGGAGATTTTGGAATCTCCCTGGCGTTATCTCAACGCGAGTGGGATATATGGGCGGCACTTCAATCAACCCTACTTATGAAGAGGTCTGTACTGGCAAGACTGGCCACGCCGAAATGGTTGAAGTCAACTTTGATCCAACCAAGATTTCATATAAGCGACTCTGCGAAGAGTTCTGGGTGATGCACGATCCAACGTCACTTAACCAACAAGGTGGAGATATTGGAACGCAATACCGCAGTTCAATTTATTTCACCTCAGCTGAGCAAGGAATTACAGCGCATGCCACCCGCGATCTCTACCAGCGCGCTTTGAGCGCAGAAGGTATTGGGGAGATCGTTACCGAGATTCTTGATGCCACCGGCGTAGCTTTCTATGCCGCGGAGGAGTACCACCAACGATATTTGGAGAAGAACCCCAATGGGTACGACTGCCATTCAAGTACCGGCGTTGCATTTCCACAACAGTAATTTCGGAAGCTAAGAGATGGCTCGCCAGCAATACCAGGCAGTCACGCTGCGATAAGGGCGGAATTTCTCACCTTTTACTTCTAACGATTTAGGAGTGATCTCTTCCTTAAGTGAATAGATTTTTTCCCATCCACGTCGCACGCCGAGATCTCCTGTAGGCCAGATATCTAGACGGCCTAATTGAAACATCATAAACATATCTACTGTCCACGGACCGATACCCCACAAACTGGTAAGTTGATTAAAGATTTCTTCATCGCTATCAATTTCATGAAGTTTATTGATATTGATTCGTTTAGTGAGAGCAGCATCCGCTAAACCTTGTATCGCTTTAAATTTCGCACGCGAAACGCCAGCCTCTCGAAAATCAGATTCGCTTACCTTTGCAATTCGCGCCGGAACAATACGACCGCCTGCCGCCTGCTTTACTCGGGCAAAGATGGTGTCGGCCGCTTTGACCGCTAACTGCTGCGAGATCACTGATTCAACGAGGGCTTCGAAATGAGTGACAGGCTTTGGATTTCGCCCTATCGTACAGAGGGGGTGAGATGCAATCACCGCAGCGAATTTTTTATCGACTGCGCTGATTTCTCTCACAACTTTCTTCATCTCTTTCTCTGTAATCACAATATTGCTCACAGGACAATCATGGAGTTTCGCTTCACTAAGTGCAATACTTCACATCATGAGCGATTTTCACTTCGTCCCCCTTGCCGAACTACAGACTCACAAGAGCGAGAAGTGGAGAGGTTTTCCCTCTGATGTCCTGCCGCTGCCCGTAGCGGAGATGGATTTTCCAGTAGCAGAACCAATTCATCACACCATCATTGAGATGATTAACAAATCCGACCTCGGTTATCTAGGAAATATTCCAGAGCTTGGAGAGGCATTCTCTGAATTCTCCACACGTCGAGATGGCTGGACTCCAGATCCACTTCAGGTTCGT
>JACCDW010874808.1_pt1 | contig 11972 bp, 16 predicted proteins | sample 7449781 | NCBI WGS metagenome assembly JACCDW01 (sample SAMN15323449, study PRJNA562643) | freshwater metagenome | isolation source: river surface water | place: USA:Blue River Watershed | collected 2017-08-18
GCGGGTGCCAATGCTGGAGCCAATCTGGGCAATGGAGCGGGTGCCAATGCTGGTTTGAACAATGCCTCCAATGCGGCTGCAGCCGCAGGAGCTGGAGCACAGTCAAACTCTGGAAATGGAGCTGCCACTGTGGGTGGAAAGCGTCGTAGATCCCGTCGTAACAATAAGAACGGTATTCCTCGTGCTTCTAATCCTGTTGCCAAGGCAGAAGGTAACAATAACAACAGAAACAATCGTCAAGAAGGAAACACAAACGCCAGAAATGGAGTTCGTGCTTCAAACGCTGTAGCCAGTGCTGAAGGTAACAACAGCAACAATAACAATAACCGCATGGAAGGCAATACGGCAGGTGGAAAGCGTCGTGTTTCCCGTAAAAATCGCAAAGCCAATCGTAAGAATAACTCATCCCGCAAGAGAAAAAACCATTGAGTATTGATGTTTCCAGTTTTTGGGCAAAGGAAGCCGACTCCATCGTCCCTCTAAAGGATTGAACAATCCAACATAGCGAACCCGAAAGTTCATTTCTAATGCTATCCCTGCAGCCAGGGCTAACACCAGAAATGTCTGCGAGGATGATTTTTCTTCAGTAACAATACTCCAAAAAGTTTCTTGGCAGAAAAAATCTACCATCTCAGGCAAATATCCTTCTTTTTGAATCTCAAATCCTACTTCTGTTCCTGGTTCCCAATAATCCATCCATAAACTCATATATTTTTCCATCGTGTGTGTGTATTCAATAAAATCGCTCTCCAGAAAATAATCTTTAATATCATTGACTCTATACAGTGGAGCATTTCGCCCATGTGCCACTTGTTGCAATGTAGAGACTCTCCAAATATCTTCCAAAACGTCATGATTCGCCAGTTTCAAGTTGCTTATTTTCTTCCAACTCCGATACACTAAGGCTCGCCATTCTGTAGGAACAACAAACCGCGCTGGACGAATCTGAAATTCATGCAAATCATAGGTATCAAAGCGAAGAGGACGAAGTTGTCCACGGATTTTGGCGATGAAACTGGTGGCAGCTAAAAGTTCTCGCACAGTCCAAGGAAGATCTCGTTTTTCTGCCCATTTTTGGATCATGGCATAATCTACAGGAGGTGGAACACGAGCATTTTCTTCTCCTGAAAAAAATGTATAAAGAATCAACTGCAATTCATCTTTCCACTCATTCCAGAAAGCTTTGTCTTCAGCAAAGACTCGCAATGTGAAAAGTAGTCGTTCTGCAGAAGGATCACGATATTCTTCTTTGAATCGCAGTGTGACATACCGACGTGTCCATCCACGAAGAAACTCATAAAACTCTTTGACGCGATCCGATTTTCGTGTCCAGGCAGGGGCAATCCAACAATCTCCTTGAGGAAAAATACATCCTTTTTCAATCAGGGCAGAGTCCATCCAGTTTAAAATACCTAAGCGACGAAGTTCTTCATAATCGGCTGCGTCCAGAGAACTTACAACTGATTCAAAGCTTGGTGTGGATTCTCCTAACTCCGCTTCACTCAAGCAATACTTTGCCAATCCATGATACAATAAACATTTGTTCGGAATCTCTCGGATAAATCGGCTCAAATCACGCTCATTCTTTACATAGGAGAAGAACAAGTGTTTGCGGGCTCGGGTGATGGCTACATAGAACAATCGTCTTTCACAAATAATGTCCTCTTTCTTTTTACTTGCTGGAAACACATCATCGTTGCAATGAATCAAAAAAACATAATCCCATTCCAAGCCTTTACTCGCATGAAGTGTAGATAAATGCACTTTTTCAATAGTATCCTCTTCGTTGCTATTTGTCTTGGGGGTTTCACGAATAGAATACGGAATGTTTTTTGTTAAAAGATCTTCTTCAATGCGATACAAATCCATATTGGTGCGACTCAACACAGCAATAGAAGCATCAGGGGCTTGTTCTAAAATGTCTTCAATCGTTTTCACGACCCAAGATGATTCATCACACATGCGCCAGAAAAAACGGACTTCAGGGGGCTGTCCGTTCCGTTTTTTACTGCCCTGCATGGCTTGTTTCCATGGCAATGTTGGAATAAACTGCATCACACTGTTGGCGCACCGAATAATTGCCTCAGAAGAACGATAGTTAATGCGAAGTTGATCATCCACCAGTCCAGATAAAATCGTATCCAATCGCAAAATATAATCTACATTGCTACCACGCCATGTATAAATATTCTGAGCATCATCGCCCACAACAATCAATCGTGCTCCAGGATGTAAAATGGACTGAATCATTTTCCATTGTGCTTCATTAATATCTTGAAACTCATCAACAAAAAGGTATCGTATTTTTCCAACCCATTTTCGTCCACGCGTAGTCAAAAGCCATTGTGTTCCCATTCCCACCAATTCATCCACAAAATACAACGTTTTCAGTTGACTTGGAGAATAGCTTGCCAAAAGATTGCGTGCCAATCCATGAAAGGTTCCTGCCCAAAGTTTTGTCGGTCCGATCAAGTCTTCAATGCGTGTCATCATTTGTGTTGCTGCATTTCGTGAAAAAGTCATAAGAACAATGCTATCAGCGGGAATATTGTGATGCGTAATCAACCAGGCAATACGAGCAGTCAAAGTCGTTGTCTTTCCACTTCCTGCACTGGCTATAATGCGTTGATGACAATCGGGAGGTTGCTTTACTGCTTTGGCTTGTTCTTCATTGAGTGTGATCCGCTTGCGCGGGAATGCAAACTCCATTGACTATGTATCCTTCCAATGCTTTAATCTGCTTAAAATCCGTGAACGACAATACGATCTTTTTCGTGGGGCTCAATCACAGTTTGTTCTAAAAGAAAGGCACGCACATTTTCCCGTTGATCTCCTTGGAGTTGGATGACTTCTCCGCGATCTTCATCATTTACTACGTTTCCGTTGCAGTTGAAAAGTCTTCGCATGTGTTTACAGATTCGTTTTTGATCTAAATCATCATCAAGCCCTTCAATGCTGGTGATGCATTTTCGTCCATTTCGTTGTTGAACGCGAATGTGAACTTTAGATTTCTGCAATGAATGTTGTAACTGTCTGTCAAGTGTTGAAAAATCCATTCTTCCGGTTGATACAATCCTAACTCCACCGCTACATTCAATTTTATCACAAACAAGTAGGATGTCAAACTTTTCCTATAAGAGTCACCAAGTGCATTATAGTTCTGTGAATGGCGAATCCCGTCAGCAAGAGAATATAGTCAATATTTCTAAGGGAAAGGGCACAAAGACCGTAAAAATCACCCAGAATGGAAAAACACGCAAAGCCACGCGCCAGCTTACCGACAAAGATATTGGATGTATTCGTAATCACCAGTTTATTCCTGGTCTTTTTGCCGATTGTCTCAATGATGTAAATGTGCGGTTGCCTTCATCAAATACGAGACGCAGTTCAAAGAAGAAAGGTAAAGGAAAGAAATGATAGAATGGTTTTTTTTCCTAGCAATCGTCTTCATCGTTTTGGTTATATTTTATAAACAAGCCAATGAAGAGTTTACCATTTTGCAGTGCGATGGAACACAACTGGTAAGCTTATCATCATTAATCTCAGAAAAATATCCAATCGTTGTGAAACAAATACAACTTCCAGTCTTTTACACTCCAGAAACGATTCAGCAAAACAAACGGATTCAAACCTTTCCGATGCGGGAAACTGGAAAAACTCTGGCTGATGCGCTTTCCGATTCAACCCTTACTTTATCCCATGAATCTTCCAAAATCCTCGCGCAACAGATTGGTCTCCAAGTGTGGGCTGAACACAACTGGTTGCCCTATATTTCGTCATGGTCACTTTTGTATTCTATTCATGCATTTGCGCAGGCAGGAGAACGTCCTCTGCGAAAAACGACAGCTCAAACGACAATCATTGTGCCAACATCTCAGCCTATTGAAATTGCAATATTGACAGGGTCTCAAGAAAAGTTCTTTCCTGAAACTTGGCGGTCTCGTTTTCCCGAAACCTTTACTGCGAATGACACACCATTGGTGGGAAATATCAAGTTTATCATCATTAAAGTGAAACCTGGAACGGTTCTTTGTGTGCCTCCTCATTGGATGTATTCCGTTCGGGGAACAGATCCAAAAAAGCCTTTGCTCTGGTGTGTTATGGAAGCACATCATCCATTGAGTCGTATCAGTTCTCACTTTGAGGAAACGAATGAAAATTGAGTCAGTTTCTTTCGTAGGGACATCAATAGAAAATGGAGCCAGTTCTCCTGGAAGAAGAAAGTGATTTAGATTCTGTAGGCATTGAAGAGCTTTGTGATGCCTTGAATAAATCATGTAAACAGATTACGGAAGTCTACAATGATACGTATATGCAGTTTCGTGGTCTCCGTAAAAAAGTGAAAGATGAAATGCATACTATGGATTATCAGCCCCTCAAACCCAAAGCACACGCAAAAAAATGGATAGTAGCTCATGGGCTTTCGGACACCCCGAGTTTCCATGATTTCTTTGAAGCAGTTTGTAAAGAGTTGAAAGAGGAAGATCGCCTAAATATTACAGATCGCACATTAATACCGAACAAAGACATTGCTAAACTATTCAAGGTGCCTGTAGATCAGCCCATTCATATCTTTGATTTCTTGCCTCTGGTGCCCGAAGTATTTCAGTAATCAAAATTGACACAGCTTTGTTTTTTTATGTCGTGTATATGTCTGATGTCTGAAGATCCTCAAGAAGTAAAACCCAATGAAGAAATCAAGACGATTCAAATCCAACCGAAAAAAGGTCGTTTGCCTTCAGGATATGTTCCGATTCCTCTTGAATCCTTGAATCAAGAGCAACGGGAAGCCTTTGATGCAGTAGCATCAGGACAGTCTATCTTCATTACAGGACCTGGAGGCACTGGAAAATCCTACTTGATTCAAGCTCTCTATTCGCTCATTCCTGAACGAACTGGAAAACATGTAAATGTGACTGCCATGACAGGTTGCGCTGCGCTTCTTCTTGGGCGCTATGCCAAAACACTTCATTCTTGGTCTGGTATTGGTCTTGGGCGTGGTTCTACTGCACAACTTGCGCTACAGATTCGTCGCTCAGGACGATCTCTCCGTCGTTGGTTGTCAACTGATATTCTTGTAATTGATGAAGTGAGTATGATGACTTCTGAACTTTTAGACAAGCTGGATGAAGTAGCCAAAATCGTCCGTCGTGATACCCGACCCATGGGTGGATTGCAGATTGTCTTTGTAGGTGATTTCTATCAACTTCCACCTGTAGTAAAATCAGAGGAAGGCAATGGAAAGCGTGAGATTCCCTTTGTCTTTGATTCTCCTGTTTGGAAAGAGATTGTCAGCAAATCAGTCACACTCAAACAAATCATCCGTCAAAATGATCCTGAGTTTCAAAAGATTTTAAATGAAGCACGCATCGGTGAACTCAGTGAAGAATCCTTGGATGTCTTGCGATCCAGACAAGGTCTTGCATGGCAAAACGAGTTGATTCGCCCAACTCTTCTCTTTACACGACGCGTTGAAGTTGATGTAGTGAATGATAAGAATCTAAAAGCATTGAAAGGAGAACGCAAACTTTATACAGCTGAAACAGTCTTTGCTCCTCTGGAATCTCTTCGTGGATTGACTAAAGATCATCCTGACGTGAAACGAGCCATTGAAAAACTGGACAAAGATGCACCTTATAGTGTAGAACTTGTGTTAGCTGTTGGAGCGCAAGTCATGCTCCTGTCTAATCTGGATCCCTTTGAGGGTTTGGTGAATGGTAGTCGCGGTGTTGTTGTCGGATTTGACAGCATGGGTATTCCTCTTGTTCAGTTTCGTCATGGTCAACCTGTGCCGATTTCTGCAGGCTCTTGGGAATCCGAAGAGATTGAGGGTGTTTTTCGGAAACAGATTCCTCTTCGCCTTGCGTATGCAGTGACCATACACAAAGCACAAGGAGCAACCCTTGATTCTGCTCTGATTGATATCGGAACCAGCACATTTGAGTATGGTCAAGCCTATGTTGCTCTCAGTCGTGTTAAGTCATTGGATTCTCTGTATATTTGGGATGTTGAACCCACCGCTTTTAAAGCGCACCCCAAAGTCAAGGAGTTCTATAGCAAATAAATAAACCCTACAAAAATTGACACATTTTTTTGCTAGTTTCCAAATCACGGTAAAATGTCTCAGATTGTCTCTTCTAAAAATACGACGTCTCCGATGGAAGCTTCTGCCTCGCCTGCACTGAAAGCTAAGCGCGAACGCAAGAGTTCTGCATCCAATCAACAAGAGGCTTACGAAACACCTGCTCCTCCTCCGACTCTGGAACTTCCCGCCCCTGGAGTTACTTTCTCAGAGTCAGTTCTTCAACAGAATCCTGTCACTAAATCTTCTTCACGCCCATCTTCTCGTCCCTCCTCACGCCCTGGATCTCGTTCCCACACTCCCTCCAACAAACGTTCGCACACGGAGGCAGTCACAGAGGTTACTGCCCCTGGAGAAGCTCCAGCCCCAGCCCCTCTCCCTGAACCCCTCCTTCAGGGCAACGAGGATCGTTTTGTGATTTTCCCTATTCGCCATCCAGACATTTGGGCAAAATACAAGCAACACATGGCTGTATTCTGGACTCCTGAAGAGATTGATCTATCCAAGGACATGAAGGATTGGACAGAGAAACTCAACGACAACGAACGATATTTCATCAAGAATATACTTGGCTTCTTTGCAGGCAGTGCTGGGATTGTGATGGAAAATCTTGCCACTCGTTTTATGCGTGAGGTGCAGTGGGCTGAAGCGAAGTTCTTCTACACCTGCCAGAACATGCTGGAAGCCATTCATTCTGAGACTTATAGTCTCTTGATTGACACCTACATTCAGGACAAGGAAGAGAAGGCGAACACACTCCGCGCCATTCAGACGATTCCTTGTGTTAAGAAGAAGGCAGAATGGGCTCTCTCTTGGATTGATAGCAAGGATGCCGACTTTGCTACGCGCCTGCTTGCTTTCGCTGCTGTAGAAGGTATCTTCTTCAGTGGAGCCTTCTGTGCGATTTTCTGGCTCAAGCAACGTGGTGTGATGCCTGGCTTGACGCTTTCCAATGAGTTCATTGCTCGTGATGAAGGTCTTCACACAGATTTCGCTTGCTTGCTCTATAGCAAGATCCTCAACAAGCTCCCCAAGCAAAAGGCGCACAAGATTATCCGTGATGCTGTGAAGATTGAGAAGCAGTTCATCACCAAGTCACTCCCTTGTGATCTGATTGGCATGAATGCAAATCTCATGTCGCAATACATTGAGTTTGTGGCTGATCGTCTCTTGCTCCAACTTGGCTATCCCAAGGCGTATAAGGCAGCCAATCCTTTCGCCTTCATGGAGCGCATTAGTCTTGAGAACAAGGACAACTTCTTTGAGAAACGTGTCAGCACATATGCAAAGGCGACGGTCGGCAAGGATCGTGAAGAGATGAAGTTTGCTACCAACGCAGATTTCTAAAGAGTTTCATGATTGAATGAAAAATTGAAATATTTTAATTTGGATGTGCAGTTCAAGCATGTCTTCAACCTACACACGTCAATATCTTCAGAATCTTCCACGTGAGTCTCGCAAGGAATGGATTAAATCCATGTATTTTGACCCAGTCCGCGGAATTCATGTGACTGGACTTGTTACTGAAGCTGCAAAAGAAGGAGCTATTTGTGTTCTTGTGCCGATGATTGATTATGTCTCACGAAATAAGGGAGTAAGTCTTCATAAAACTCCTTCTTTCATGAAAGATCCAATCACACCTGATGAAGTAATTTGTGTTCTTCAAGAAAGCTTTCCAGATTCCAAAATCACATATGAAGAAAATTGGATCCAAACTTCTGCAGATAAGCAAGAGCTAAAGAAAAGAGTTTGCATTGATTGGTCATAAACAACGTAAAATCTAAAGCGAACAAAAGAAGAAGAAACAATGAGAGTTTTGTTCCGTGGAAAGTTTTTTTATTTTCATTCTGGACCAGAGTTTGTCACTGAGATCCAAGCAGAAGAATGGGTTGGATTCTGGAAACAAATAGATTTAACAAAACGAACAGAAATGATCAACACACAAGCAGTTACTGCTTTAGAAATTTATCCTGAACTCTTTGAAGTTCATCTGCACATGGAAGGAAGAAAAGTTCCTCGCATGTTCAAAATGGCAAATGAAACAGGCTATCTTCAAGTGGTAGAAATCCTTCAATCAGGATTGACTTTTTGAGCCTGTTCTTGTTCCAACTTCCTACGTCGTTCAGTCATGACTCTTGATTCTTCATACCACATTTCAGCACCTCTTGTTCTTCTATCCACGTTTAACTCACAGAAAAAATGAGAAATTGTAATCTGAAACGGAATATTTTTCAAATAGATGGCTAAAATACGTTCTGGATAGTTTGCTTTTTTAGTAAACAACTTCGGTAAAACAAGATAAATATCGGCTATATATTTACTTGTTTTATAATCGGCTACCCAAAAAATATCATTGAATCGGTTTGACAAAGGATAGTTGGGATGATTAAACCAGACATTATCTACAAGATGGAGATTTGCATCTGATTGTGCTAAGGCAGGAAGAAAATCAGTGGTGAAAAAATACAAATCAGAGCGCAAACGAATATAGAGATCATAATCATTGGGAACTTCTTGAAAACAAGAATAGATTCCATAAAACTGCTTCACGATATTCGGAGTGCAGTTAGAGTGGCTGGGAGGAACTTCATAGGAAGAATCCAGAAACTTGATGAGTTTCGCAGTTGGACAGAGCTGAAGAATATCTTCTTTTACAACGGGTATATTTCCGCTTGTGTCGCGGACATTCCAAATCACAAAGTAGAAATCAACAATATATTGGTCTGTAGAACGAAATATAGAACTATATTGTTTCCATGTTTCATTTAGATTCCGAAAATGACCAGCTATATAAACGGCGATTCGTTTCATAGGGTTTGTTTTTATTTCATATATCTTTTTTAAGTAAATTTACGATAAGAACTGAACATCCACTCGGAGAGGAATGTGATCACTGTATTTTATTTCTTGAAAGAACTTCACATCATTTACATGAAACTTTTTGCGATCTGAATAAAGACAAACAACGTGATCCAACTGTTCCATAGTGCTTGGAAACGTCCAGTCATCACGGTCATACATGCGGTGCAAATAATGATGTTCTTCTTGATTTAGATCTCCAACAATCAAAACAGGTCCACGCAGAGGTTTCGCCGCTTCTACCAGTTGTTTTTCTTGAAAGCGACGACAATGTCCATGACCTATCCGAAGAGGATAACATTCGGTCATATCAGCCACTAAATGAGTATTTAAGAGTGAAAAGAATACTCCTTCTTTTTCCAGCTGTAGACCAAAAAATCCTTTGCGAACTATTTTTTCAATGTAAGCTTCTACATTTGTAAAGGGAGTAAATGGAATCGTATTGATGAACGTTATATGAGGGTTCAAGAGAATACACAAGCCACTTCCAGAAGAAAAGGCATTCAAGCACATTCCAGCAAAGCAAGGATCCACAGGGAAAAACACTTGCCAATGCGCAGCTTTCGCTTTCATTTCAATAATTTCGCGATGGCGTTTGGAGAACACTTCTTGAAGGCAAACAACTTCTGCTCCACTTGAACAGAAAATCCATAACAAAATTTCATGAATGTGTTTTGTTCCCCAAGGCATTCCCCAAATATTGTATGTAAGAACTTTGACCTGCATCTGCTTAGTAGTTCGTTGAAAATTGAAGTTTATGTCCTCACTGGATGAAGTATTCAAATGCTTGTAAAACAGTTTCAAGGATTGTGGTTTCTCTATGATTCCAAAGAACATAAGGTATATGCCTATGAAAAAAATGCGATTGATCCACTTTGGCTTGGAACCGTAGACCCAACTACAGAAGTTGTGACCTTTCGTCCCGATTGGAAGCAGGCATATGAAGGAAAGCTCAATGAATACAGAACAACGGAGAAGCCCAAAAGTCGGATCCCCACTACGGCTTAAAAATTGAAAATAGTTTTCCATGCTGAAATAGCACCGTGTCCAATGAATCAAGATGAATCAGTGAGCAAAGTGAAAATACGAGTGATTGAGATTGATCGTAAGATTGCCTCTCATCTTGCTGATGTTTGGATTGATATGAAGGAAAGAATCAAGAGAGATCTTGCCTCCAAACGATGCAAAGAAGAAAGTAAACTTCGGAAAGAGATCAAACACGCTGAAGATTAAAAACCGTATTGTTTATTGCATCCTGTGCTTCTATTTTTTTGTCCTAACAAATACTGCATACGTTCATAGTCAGACTTGAATTTATAAGTATTACCAGTTACAGTAGCATTGGTAGCAGTATTGTAAGCTTGAACATACTCGTATACATTGTTGGCTGCATTCTGAACTGCTACACTCTCAAAAATGAATGGAGTGCTTACTTTGACTTTACACGACTGTGATTGCCAGGTGTTGCTCATTTCTTTTTAAGAGGAAGATTTCAAAAACTGACCAATCTGATTTGGGGAAAATCCATCGTCTTCCAAACGTTTTAGAGTTTCCAAAGGTCTTGCAGATAAAACATGAATCTGTTTTTGTGCATTTTTTTTCAACAAGGGCAGGACAAGGCTAAACATAGATTGAAATGCCCACCCCGCATGAAGAACATACGTAGATTGCAATAACTTCGCATGTTTTCCATACAAATAGTTTACAAGGTTTCGTAGATTTTCTATAGACAACATATGGCTTATTTTGTAATCAGAACTATCAAAGACCCAAACCCAAGGTTTGCCTTCAATCACCCGTAGATGTTCGTCAAAATAGCGAACAAATTCAGAATCATTTCCATCAAATCCTTCGGTTTTGCCCGGGCATGTATAGATAATTTCGTATCCTTGCTTGGTTGTTCCTATGTGATGAAAACTGTGCAACTTAGGATTTTTGCTACATTTGCTACAAGGCATTTATACTGAGATGAGAATCCATTAGTTCGGTGACACCGCGTTCCAGTTGGAAAAAGGATAGATTTGTGCATGAAGCTGTTGTCCTTGACGAAACTGGTTTCGCTCATTTTGATCCACATATTGGTAATAGTTCAATATTTTATTTCCTCCTGCTCGGAGAGTGCTGATATTACTATTGTAAGATTGAACGCGATTAAATGTATTCCAAGCATCTTTATAGATTCTAAACTGGATAGGTGTCATTCCACGAAAGCCACTTACATCAAAGCAGGCAAAAACACCAGTATCAAAAGCATTGTTATTTCCAGGAGTTCCGTTTGACATTCTTCTAATACGGAACAAGCCAAAAACCTTTGGACTTGATGACGCGTAGCTTATTTCCTCCAACAATGAAGTTAAAATGCATTAAAAAGGGTTCAGTGAGTGATTTCCAATGATCATCGCGTAGGAAACTACCATTCGGAAATAAAGCACGAGGAAAGGTTTGGAAATGAATATTTAGTTCAGCCATTTTCTTTTGTATATATTCTTGATCGTTATTGTCTTTGCATTGTTTCCAAAGATCATCATTCTGTGAGACCATATTTAAAAAAAGAGTTCGTGTTTGCTCGGAACCAACCCAAAATCCAATTACTCCTGTGCAACAGTTACCACATCCATTGTTGACTCGTGAACATATATACTCGGGATTGTGTTCATCGCATTGGAACCAAAGAGGATGTTCTGCCGTCAGGGTCGTTTGTAGATAGGAAAAAGGATCACGAAAGAGAACAATGTCAGAATCTAAATAAAATAAGCGTTGAATCTTTGGATTTTGAAGCAAATAGGTAAATGCAGATAACTTCAGTTTGGTGATCCGATTAAAATCTCCTGATCCGTGAGAAGCTACTTTTGTTGTATCACCTTGAAGTTGAAGACGAATATCAGGCAAAATAACAGAAGGAATGTTGGCGATTTGAGAGAAAAAGCGGTGAGATTCTTTGTCTAAGCAAGGGATGCAGAGTTTCCATGAAACATTGAGTTTTTGAATACTTAACCAAAGATTCAAAGTTAAAAACTTGTAACCATTGGTA
>JACCDW011113621.1_pt1 | contig 11970 bp, 6 predicted proteins | sample 7449781 | NCBI WGS metagenome assembly JACCDW01 (sample SAMN15323449, study PRJNA562643) | freshwater metagenome | isolation source: river surface water | place: USA:Blue River Watershed | collected 2017-08-18
GATCACCATTAACCCACAGACGACGGCCGGTCGCGCGGCTGAGGTTGGCGAGGATGCCGTACTCTAGGAAGGCGGTCTCGAAGGGACGTTCACGGATGTCATTCCACGTTGTCATCTCGCTCTGGTAGCGATTGGGCACACGCGAGGATCCGGTCCAGCCCTGCCCGATGTAGCCGTCGCATTCCGCGATGCTCGCGAGAGTGGATTCGGCGCTGATGACGCGCCAGTGGGCGTAGTTGATCAGGCTGTGAGTGGGCACGTAGCAGCGGACCGTGCGTCCAGTGGTGCGATTGTAGTCCTGAACGTGCCGGAAAATCTGCTGCAGGAGGCGACGAAAGAGATGCTGCTTGAGCCGTGAGGAGCGCCACTGCGCGTCGATTGAACCATGCGGTGGTTGCCAGGGCTCGCCGTAGAAGTCGCGCCACTCGCGTTTGAATGCCTCCTCGTAGCCCGTTTTGGTCCAGTACTCGCTCTCTTCGAGGTGCACTGCTTCGACGCCGGCGTCGAGGCCGCGGCGGATACCCTCCCAAAGAAACTCGCCGAAGCTGTGGGTCGGGCACATGTAGAAACCGCCACCCCCACCGGGGTGGGCCATCTTGCGGCCACTCGCGACCGTCTGGATCTCATCCTCATGATTTCGCCCGTCCCAACGGCCGTGAAAATAGTCGTGGTACTCGCCCCAGGAGGCGCCCGTCATCATGTGGACGATGTAGCCGCGGCTGCGCCACGTCCGGACACGCTCCGGCAGGGTGGGGTCGATGCCGTAAACGATGGCGACGTCGGCCGGCAGGTTGCCATTTGGATTCCACGGGGCGCCGGTTTGAAAGGCCGTGCGCTCTCGCGTCTGGTGCGGATCGATCGGAAACGGGGGCGGCAGCTTCGCCTCGGCAGCCTGAGTGTAAGCCAGCCCGACGGTACCGGTCAGGAGGAGGAGCCACGGAATGAGCTTCATGACGCAAGGCAGAGGGAGCTCGCGCCGTGGTCGCAAACGAAAGGTCGCAAATCGCTCACGGGCAGATGCTCGCTCGTCGTTGCCGCACCTCCGTCAGTCGCTTTCTCCCTCTGACTCGAACGAGCGGACAATCGGATCGCCAGACGTCGACGCCGTCGCACGATGACGAAACCGCAAAACTCCGCCGACGACGTGCGGTGGAGTGCGCGGCCGCGAATCGTCCCCTTCTTTCCCCATGACCCTCACGCGCGTTCTTTCTGCATTCGCTTGGTTCACGGCTCTCGTTGCGTCCGCGTCGCCGTCGGCGTACGCGGACGCGGCTTCGACCGAGATCGGCGCCGCGGCTCCGCTCGACTTCAGCGTCGAACAGGAGACGGTGCTGCGTCACGACGACGGTCGCTTTCTCTGGTATCATCCGCGTGCGGTTGCCGTGCCGGGCGACGATCCTTCGGCGCCCGCGGTGGTGATGACCCTCCAGCAGCATCTCCATGTTTCGGATTACTACTCCGGCATTCATGTGCTCACGCGACCCTCGCTGCGCGGCGAATGGGCCGGCCCGGCGGCGCCGGCCCCGTTGGCATGGCGGCGCGATGCGGACGGCGTGACGCTGAGCGTCGCGGATGTCACTCCCGGCTGGCATGCTCCCACGGGACGAGTGATCGCGATCGGCGCGCAGGTCCGATACAATCCGCAGGGTAAACAACTCGAGGACGTGCCGCGGGCCCACCAGACCGTCTACGCGGTGCTGGAGCCGCGGACTGGCGTGTGGTCGGCGTGGCGCGTGTTGGAGATGCCGCCGGGCGATGACTTCAACTTTGCGCGCAGCGGATGTGCGCAGTGGCTGGTGCGCCCGGATGGGACGCTGCTGGTGCCGCTCTACGTCGGACGAAACGCAACGGACCCGTTTCAAGTCGCCGTGGCGGAATGCCGCTTTGATGGCACCTCGCTGCAGGTCGTGCGGGTGGGGCCGCGTCTAAGCCTGCCGATCAAGCGAGGCTTGTATGAACCGTCGCTCGCTGCGTTCGCGGGCCGGTTTTTCCTCACGCTGCGCAATGACCTGCGCGCGTACATGGCGGTGAGCGACGACGGTCTGAACTTTGGTGAGCCGCAGCCGTGGCGGTTCGACGACGGTGAGGAACTCGGCAGCTACAACACGCAGGCGCATTGGATCACGCACCGTGAGGGGCTCTTTCTCGTCTATACGCGTCGCGGTGCGGCCAACGACCACATCGTCCGTCATCGTGCGCCCCTGTTCATGGCGCGGGTCGACCCTGTGGCACGGCGGGTGGTTCGGGCCAGCGAGCGCGTGGTCGTGCCGGAGCGCGGGGCCGAATTGGGAAATTTCGGAGCGAATGCGGTGACGGCGTCGGAGGCGTGGGTCACGGTTTCGGAGGGACTCTTCATGAAGGACTCGCGTGCTCGTGGGGCGGACGGGTCGACCTTTGTGGCGCGGATTACGTGGTCCCGTCCGAATCGCGCGGCGCTGCCGACCGAGCCTCTGCGCATCGTGACCTTGGGCGATTCGATCACGAAGGCGGTGCGGCCGGGAGTGACGGTGGAGGAAACCTTCGCGACGCGGATCGAGCGTTCGCTGCGCCGAGCGGGCGTGGACGTCACGGTCCGCAACGTCGGCATTGGCGGTGAACGCACCGATCAGGCGCTGCTTCGACTGGAGCGCGATGTTCTGGCCCAGCGTCCCCACCTCGTGACGATCATGTACGGCACCAACGACAGCTATGTCGACGTGGGCAAGACCGCTTCCCGGATTTCCGCGGAAGCCTACCGGGAGAATCTGTGTGAGTTGGTCGATCGGTTACGCGCGGCCGGGGTCACGCCGGTGCTGATGACGGCGCCTCGTTGGGGTCGGACGGCGAAGCGCAACGGAGTTGGAGAAAATCCTAACCTGCGGCTTGAGCCCTTCGTGGAGATTTGCCGCGACGTCGCAGTGGAGCGCCGGGTGCCGCTGGTGGATCACTATGCGGACTGGAGCGATGCGGAGCGGCGGGGCGAGGAGATCGGCGCATGGACGACGGATCAGTGTCACCCGAATCCGGAGGGCCAGGCGCGACTTGCGGGGCGTATCCTCCCCGTGGTGCGGGAGGCGTTGGGGTTGGGGTATTAACGAGAAAATTGGTGTCTCAGGTTCGGGCCGCGCGGGACGATGAGAGGGGACGTGTCCACGCTGCAGCCCACTCCCGCGATCGATTCCGCTGCGCTCCCCCCGGCGTCGGGTCTGGAGTCGGGTGGGGCTGCCCCCGGCGCGCTGTCGTCCAGTCCAGAGCTGACATTTACCTATGACCTCGTTCAGGCGGAACGAGTTGGGACGCTTTCGGAGCGGATTTGGCACCGCTTGCGCAAACGGGCCCTGGAGGGTCTTTTGCGCGATGCAGGGGTACTGCCGGGGCGGGAAACCCTTTTGGACATTGGGTGCAATGCGGGACCCTTGCTGCTCCATTTGGGGGCGTTGGGGTATCGGATTTCCGGGGTGGATTTGAATCCGGAGTTGGTTCGGAAGGGACGGGAGTATCTCCGTGAGGCGGGACTCGATCCCTCGAGTCTGATTCTGGGGAATGCGAGTCGGCTGGAGTATGCGGATGGCTCGTTGGACTGCGTTTTGATGATCGACCTGCTTGAGCACTGCGTCGAAGAGGAGGCCTTGGTGGCGGAGGCGAGCCGGGTTTTGCGTCGCGGGGGACGCGCGATCGTGGCGGTACCCTGTCCGTGGCACCCGGTGTGGCATCCGTGGCTGAAGAAAGTCCTCAGTGGCCGTTCCGCGTTGGATATCGATTCCCATCCCGATCGCTTCAAGGATGGGAGTGATCTACGGCGGCTCTTTGCTTCTTTCCGACGCTTGCGCGGCGGAGTGAGGGTAGGGGGAGCGTGGATCGTCGGGGTATTTGAGAAGCGATGAGCTTCCGGCTGGAGTTGGCGCCGGAGACACTGCTTCGGCTTTATCGGACGTTGGTGGTAGCTGTCGCAGCGCTGTCGGCGGCGTACATGGTGACCCTTCCCTTGGGTGTAGAATGGAAGGCAGCAGGCCTAGTGGCGCTGGCGGTGGCGCTGGGACTCACGCTCCACCGCCTGCGGGAGATGCGAGAGCAGGCGCTCTTTTCGCCGGTAGTCGTGAACGGGTGGGCCGTGCTTGCGCTGGTGGTGTTTCTTGTCCTCTCGCACGCCCGGATTTATCATGGCGAGGCTTTCCTCGGTGACTGGGCCAAGCATCGGTCGGTCTTGCTCTCGTTGTATCATGAGCCATGGGCGCCTTACGCCTCGGGTTTCCTTTATGATGAGCGTGAGCCGGATGCGCCGATTCCGATTCTGTATCGGCTAAATTACTACTATTTACCCTACCTGCCACCGGTGTGGGCGGCTGCTCCCCTGCACTGGCTGGTGCCGCAGTATGCTCCGGATGCGACGGCGCGGGTGCTGGCGGGGTTGCTCAGTCTCAGCAGTCTGATTTTCCTCCTCTGGGCGGTGGTGTTGATGCTCGGAGCGATCCCGCAGCTCTGGCGCGGAGCGCCGCAGCCCTTGACGGAGCGGTCCGCTAGTCTGGCGCTCCTCATCCTGCCGACGTGGGGTGGGGGCGAATTCTTTTTGGAATGGATCAAGCGGGGCGAGTTACCGCCATTCGGTCCGCACTATGACGGCGTGTTTTATACGTTCTTCCCCTTCCAGGTGCAGAACACGGTGAGTCTGTGGAATTGGGTCCCCTCGCAGTTATCGGCGGGGGCTGTCGGACTCGCACTCCTTCTTCCCTTCGCGCGGTCCGTCGACCGAGCGCCATGGGCTTTGGTGGTCGTCTTTTTGATGGGAAGCGTGCCCTTCGCTCTGTTTGGCCTCGGAGCGGTGGCTCTTTTGGCGGCTCTCCAGTTTCAGGAACGATTCCGCTGGCCCTGGATGCGCTCAGGAAGCAGCAGCCTATTGCTGCAATTGACTGTCGCAACGATTCTCGGTTTTCAGGCGCTGGCCTTCTTCGCGGGCAAGACCCTGCAGGATGGGTTCCGCAACATTCTTACAGTCAATGACAACCTAGCTTGGTATGCCGTCTCGGTCGGACGCGAGTACGTCCTCGTTGCGCTGATCCTCGCGGGATTGGCTTGGCGAGGACGGCTGACCTGGTGGGCCGCGACGGGATTTCTTATCACCCTGTTGGGTATGAGTTTAGTCTATTTGGGGCACCTTAATCCCTGGGGTCTGAAGGCGACTATTCCGGTCTCCCTGTTGATGCCGTTTGCGCTGGTTGCGCTGGTCTCAGGAGGAGCGAGGCGCGGCTGGCGGGTAGCCGCGCTGGCAGCGGCGATGGTCTATTTAGTCCCTTCGTTCGCGTACGAAGTCTACTTTGCGTGGACCGACGAGTCCCACCAAGTCGTGTTGGAAAAGACGAAGTGGATCGTGGATCAGTACCTCGGCCTCACTAACGACAGTAAATAGCAAAAGCTAGGGATTAGTTTTCATCATCCTGAATTCGCTCGCGATGAGTGGCATGTAGCGATTTTGTCACCATCGTTCAAAAGTCGTGCGGCGTAAGTAATTACTCCGTCACGTTCACACCCAAACCATAACCACACCACCATGATCCATCGTCTCCGCACGAAGGCTCGGTCTTCCCTTACCCTCGCCCTAGGGTTGGGAGTGCTGGCTTCGATGAGCGCGTATGCTCAAACCACGTCGGCCAATTCGTCCTCCAAGAAAGAAGACGAAGAGGTAAAACTCGATAAGTTCGTTGTCACCGGCTCCCTCATCCCGATGGCGGCCGACACGCCGGCGATCCCGGTGTCCGTCATCACGTCCGTCGATATCAAGAACTCGGGCGTCAACAATGACCTCTTGCAGGTCCTGAAGAAGACCGAGCCGTTCTTCTACGGCGCGAACAACATTGGCTCTGACAACGGCAACATTTCCTCCGGTTCCTCGAACGGTGGCTCGGCGGTTTCGCTGCGCAATCGTGCGACGCTGGTGCTGATCAACGGCCGTCGTGCTGCGGTCTCGCCGGTCACGGCGAGCGGTGGCGCGTCGTTCGTCGACGTCAGTCTCATCCCGATCGCTGCGGTTGAGCGCCTGGAGATCCTCTCTGACGGTGCCTCCGCGACGTACGGCTCTGACGCCGTGTCGGGTGTGGTGAACGTCATCCTGAAGACCAACTACCGCGGTGCCGAAGTCGGCGGCCGCTACGGCTTCAGCCCGAATGACGGCAAGTATTCCGAGCGCAGCTATTTCGGCGTGTTCGGTGCCGGTACGGACAAGACCCAGGTCACCATCTCCACGGAGTGGAAGAAGAGCGACCCGCTCATCCAGTACCAGCGCCCGTGGGCCAAGGGCATCTATCGTACGCCGACGTACGCGGGTGTCGTGAACATTGGCACCGTCTGGTACTACCTGAACCCGAGCCTCAACGCTCCGCCGCTGAACCTCGACCTCACGCCCGAGCAGGCGGTCGCGCAGGGCATCTACAAGGGCCCGCTCGACCAGACCGGTGCGCAGCAGTACTTCGACCTCGCGTCCTACCCGACTATGCTCATCTCGGCTGCTCGCCGCAGCGTGGTGGCCGCGATCGACCACCGCCTCACCGACAAGACGACGCTCTTCGGTGACTTCATCTACTCGACGACGAGCACGGAGTCCGTGCTGAACGCCCAGCCCGTCTCGGGCGCCGTCTTGGGCGCCACGCCGTCCAACCCCTTCAACGTCACCGTCACCGCCCGTAACCGCTTCGTCACCCGTCCGCGTATCTACGGGAACGAGACCGTTGCGACGCGTGGCGTCGTTGGCATTAAGGGTCCGCTGGTTGGCACCTGGAACTACGAGGCTGCCGCCAACTTCAATCGTACGGTGAGCAATTTCCGGAACGACAATCTGATCGACGCCGCGGCTTACTCTGCCGCGACGCTCAACGGCTCCTACAATCCGTTCGCGCGCCAGCAGGCTCCGGGCGTGATCGAGGGCTTCCTCGGCACCAGCTTCCGTGACTACACCAGCGAGCTGATCGGTTTCGATACCCGCATCACTGGCGAGCTGTTCGACATCCCGGGCGGCCCGGTCTCCGCGGCCCTCGGTGCCGACACCCGCCGCGAGGCGCTGTCGTTCACCAACGATCGCTACGACCGCTCCGGCGGCTGGCTCCAAGCCACCCCGCGTCAGCCGTACTCCGCCAATTCCAGCACCGACGGTTTCTTTGCCGAAGTTCGCGTTCCGATCTTCGACAAGGCCAACTCCCGCCCGGGCTTCAAGGTGCTCGATCTTTCGGTCGCCGCTCGTAAGGAACTGTACAACAAGACGGACGATCCGTTCGTGCCGAAGTACAGCCTCCGCTGGCTGCCGTTCAATGACGAGTTCGCCGTCCGCGGCACGTACTCCGAGTCCTTCAGCGCTCCGACGCTGTTCGACCTCACGGGTCCGGTCTCGCAGGGCTTCACGTCCGGCATCAATATCTTCCGTTACAGCACGACCGGTCAGGCACTGGGCACCACCACGGGTTCCCGCCAGTACCGTTCGTCCTCCGGCTCGAACGCGAACCTGAGCCCCTCCCAGTCGCGCAACTGGACCGCCGGTGTGGTCTGGTCGCCCATGGGCAAGCTCAAGGGCCTCGAGGTGTCCGTCGACTGGTTCAACATCGACGAGCGCGATCTCGTCTCGAGCATCTCCTCCTCGCTCATCGTGAGCTCGGTCGAGCAGTTCGGTCCGGCCTCGCCGTACGCCTCGCTCGTCCGCTTCGGCGAGAGCGCCGCAGGTGAAACCTACTTCGGCACGGGCGCTCCGGTCACGAGCCCCGGCCAGATGTCGAGCCGCCCGTCCGACTCCGTGTGGATCACCAACCAATTGGTGAACATCGCGGGTGTCTGGCAGTCCGGTGCCGACGTCAAGGTCTCCTACACCTACGACACGCAGTCGTGGGGCGTTCTCTCCACTCGCCTCTCGGCGGTCTACCTGAACGACTACAATGTCCAGAGTCTCCCGACCCAGGACCCGTATGACTACGCCGGTTCCTACTCCGGTTCCAGCCTCTACGCCCGCTGGCGCGCCTACGCGCAGCTCGGCTGGCGCTACAAGAGCTGGAACGCCGGCGTGAACCTCGTGGTGATCCCGACCGTCACCGACGTCGCGACCCCGAACGAGCCGACCGTCAAGGCCTACCGCACCATCGATCTCCAAGCCGGCTATAACTTCTCCGGCTCGAAGAACCGCTGGCTCGAAGGTCTGTCGCTGAACATCGGTGCGAACAACGTGTTCAACGTCGATCCGCCCTTCATCGCTTCGGAAGGCAACCAGAGCCGCGACATCAATGCGTACGACCCGGTCGGCCGGTTCTACTTCATGGATGCCCGCTACAAGTTCTAAGGTAGCCTGAGCATGCATCCGCCGCATCGCGGCGGTTGACTGAAAAGGCCGGGTCCTTCGGGACCCGGCCTTTTTCGTGCTGGAAATCTGCCCCCTTCACCGCACGGTTTTCCCATGAGGCTTTCGTTCCCCCAAGTCGGCGGCTCGTCCGCCCGCCGGTGGCTGCTTGCCGCCACCTTGTCCGTCGTTTTCTCCCCCGTCGGTTTCAGCGAAAAACGCATTCCGTTGCCTGAGGTCGAGGTGCGGACCCGCGAGCTGCTGCCGATGAACATCTTCTTCGACCAGCAGTCGATCGAGAGCGTCGTGATCTCGCCGGATGGCTCGAAGGTCGCCATGATCGCGCCGAACCAGGGTCGCTACAGCATCGCGGTCAAGGACCTCGCGACCGGCAACGTCACCGTGCCGGTGCACTTCACGGACGAGAACATTCGCAGCGTGTTCTGGAAGGGTCGCGATCGTCTGCTGTTCACCTCCGCGATCGCGGGCCACGAGGTGCCGCTGCTGGCTTCGGTGGACCTGCAGGGTCGCTCGTTGCGCCGCATCCTCGAGCCACGGCGCACGCAGGACGATTTCTCTCTTTTCTTCGGCAATCTCGTGGACCCCTTCCCGGAGAGTGATGACCACATCCTCATCTCCGGCTTCACCGAGGAACACGACGCACGGCGCATCAACCCGAGCGCCCCGCGCAATCCGACGCCGAGCATCTACCGCGTCAATGTGAAGACGGGCCGGCGCGCGCCGGTCGTCGGTCTCGACCGCGGCGTGAGCGCGGGGTGGTTCGACCGCAACGCGGTGCAACGGCTCACCACCGAGTTGGAGGGTGCGACGACGCTGTTCCGGATTCGCCAGCGCAACGACCAGCCGTGGCGCACGATCCAATCCTTCCCGGCGGCCGATGAGCGCTGGGAGATCGCCGGTCTCCTCGCCTCAGGCGACACGGCCTACATCATCGACCAGACCACGGAGGATCGGGGCGTGTTGCGCGCCCTCGATGTCCGCACCGGCGAGTTCGTCTCCGATGTCTTCACTCCGCCCGCCGGTATGATTCGCCGCGCGGTGATGTCCCCGAAGCGCGACCGCCTGCTCGGCGTCGTGTACGAGGACGTGCTGCTGCGCACGCACTGGATCGACCCACAGTGGGCCGCGATCATGAATTCCATCCAGGGCCAGTTCCCGCGCCATCTCCTGCTCGTGACGTCGATGGCGGACGACGAGAAGCGCTTCGTCATTCGTGCGTTCTCGGACCGCGATCCGGGGCAGTATTTCCTCGTGGAAATGAGCTCCGCCGGTCTGCGCCTGCAGGCCATCACCGCGGCTCGCCCGGCAATCAAGCCGGAGCAGATGTCGTCCATGACGCCGGTCGTCTACACGGCGCGGGATGGCATGAAGATCCACGGCTACCTGACCAAGCCGCTCGGTCGCGAGAAGGACCGCGTGCCGCTGCTCATCATGCCGCACGGCGGACCGTTCGGGATCCGCGACACCTGGGGCTTCAATCCCGAGGTCCAGTTCCTCGCGAGCCGTGGGTATGCGGTGTTCCAGCCCAACTACCGCGGTTCAGGCGGCTATGGCTGGGCCTTCGAACGCGCCGGCTTCAGCGAGTGGGGCGCAAAGATGCAGGACGATCTCACCGACGCGGTGAAATGGGCGATCGCCGAGGGACACACCGCCTCCGACAAGGTCGGGATCATCGGGGCCAGCTACGGCGGCTATGCCGCGCTGGCCGGCGCGACCTTCACGCCGGACCTTTATCGCGTCGCGGTGAACTACGTGGGCGTCTCCGACCTCCGCTTGATCACGCGCTACGACCTGATCGGCGGGAGCGTCGCCGGGGCGTGGCTGCGGCGGGCGGTGGGAACGGATCCGGCCGTGCTCGCGGAGCGCTCGCCGGTTGAGCATGTCGCGAAGATCCAGATTCCGACGATGCACGCCTACGGTCGCAATGACCCGCGCGTGAAGTTCGAACACTGGGAAGTCCTCGAACGCGAACTCAAGAAGCATGGCAAGGTCTACTCGGCGCTCATCGAGAACGAGGAAGGGCACGGCTTTGAAAAGGAGGAAACGGCGTTCGGGTACTACGGCGCCGTCGAACGCTTCCTGACCAAGTACTTCCCCGCGGAGTGATCCGACGGAGCGGCCCGGTCGCCAGTCCGGTCACCGGGTCCGCTGCCCGCGTCCGAGCGGTGCCGGCATTCACTCACCTTGGCAAACGCCAGGCCGCGCGGTCAGGGCGCATGCCCCGCCGACTCCCGGCCGCGCCCGTCGGGGCTGTTGGTTGGCGTCACCCACGCGTACCCGCCGGGTGAGACGGACCTGCTGGGCGTTTACGGGAGTCGCGGGACTCCGCCGTGCGCTTCGCTCATGGTCCGACGTAGGGCCAATGTCCGGAGGGGCCGACGGCCGATGGAGCTTCATGGCTGAAGCCCGTCCGCCGAGCCCTCCGTCTCAGCGTGATCCGGCGCGGCGCACCCGCACGCGCAGGGCCGCCTCGGGGATCTTCAGGACGTGAGTCCCCAGAATGCCCGGTCGCAGAATGACTTCTGGCGAGGTAAGCACGGGGCCGCTGTAGCTACCGGCTTCGTCCATTTCCCAGACCTCGCCGTTTTCGAGCACGAAGGAGCGTCGGCCGTTGAAGGAGCGGAGATCGCCCTTCAGCCGGGTCGCCACCTCATCCGACGCCGCAGCCGGCGCCGCCTTGGGCTTTCTGGGCTCTTCGCCCTTGTCCTTCAGGAAGGGAATCCAAGAGCGTACCGAACGATTGGCCGCCGCGGCAGCCGACGGAGCGGGGGCCGAGGTTGTGTGGCTCGCATTGCCGGCAGCCGCGGTGGCGGTTGCCGCGGACGCGTCAGGCGTCGCGGGCGACCCCGCCTGACTGATCCCCGCCGTTCCGGCATCGCGATTGCCCGACGGGGTCGATTGTTCCCGGTAACGTTCCACGACCGCAACGAGGGCCGCCCGTTCCTCGGCGCTGAGCTTGGCCAGACCGATCGCGGCCTGTTCCTCAGGTGAGAGTTGGCGGGTGAAGTCCTGGGCCGGCAGCGAGGGCAGGAACAGGCCGGCGCAGGCGACTGCCCCGGCGACAAAGGAAAGGACGGAGCGCATGCCGCGATCAAGCCACGCGCTGGTTTCGGGGCAACGTTTTTGGCGGGGTGGGGGCGGGCCGGCACGGCACCTCCGTGATGCGCCCTGGGGCAATGGATCTGCGGCCGTCAGCGCTGCCGATGCTGGCGGCCGGGATAGATGAGTTGGCTTCAGCGGACGGCTTGAACCCGCACTGGCTCTCGCGCCGCGGGCGGCCCGCGGCAGAGGATTGGCCTCCTGTTTCTATCGTCCTGCGATGGAGGCGAGATTCTTGGTGGGGACTACGATTCGGGTGCCGTTGAAGTTTTAGACCCTTTCTTTCCCGGCGCGCCCCGAGCTCGGGTGACGCAAAAAAGCCCCCTCGGTGACGAGGGGGCTTGGGATTGGAGCGGAGCCGCAGGGCTCGCCTCTTGGCTCGATTAGAACGGCAGGGACATCGAGATCTCGTAGGTCCGGCCGAGCGCGCTGTGCAGGGCGCCGTTGAAGCCGAAGACCGTGTCCGAGAACGGTGGATCCTCGTCGAAGACGTTACCGATGCCACCGCTGACGCGCAGGCCCTTGCCGAAGCCGCGGACGAGGCCGTTGCGGAACTCGTAGGAGGC
>JACCDW011382153.1_pt1 | contig 11969 bp, 5 predicted proteins | sample 7449781 | NCBI WGS metagenome assembly JACCDW01 (sample SAMN15323449, study PRJNA562643) | freshwater metagenome | isolation source: river surface water | place: USA:Blue River Watershed | collected 2017-08-18
AATGCTGCAACTTGTGCAGAGCTCAATGCTCTGACTTGCGCTGTGGTCAAGCCCGCCACTTGGTCGGTTCCCAAACCACCCAAGCTTTGAATTTGTGCGGTGCTCAATGCACCGATGCCCGCACTGCTGATCGCTTGCAGTTGCGTGGTGGTGAGTGTGGCCAAGTCAGCCGTGCTCATCGCCGCCACTTGTGCGCTGCTCATCGCAGCCAATTGCTCTGTCGTCAGCTTGGTCGCTTGCGCTGTCGTCAACGCAGCCACTTGCGCTGTGTTGAGTGACCTCACTTGGGCCGCTGTCAAGCCAGAAACTTGATCTGTTCCCAACCCACCCAAGCCGGTGATTTGCGCGGTGGTCAAGCCTGCCACAGCGGACGAACTGATGCCACGCAGCTGCGTGGTGGTAAGTGTGGCCAAGTCGGCCGTGTCAAAGCCCCTTACTTGCGCGCTTGTCAGAGCACCCAATTGAGCTGTGGTGAGTTTAGTGGCTTGCGCTGTCGTCAAAGCCGCTACCTGTGCGGTGCTCAGGGCGCGCACTTGTGTTGTATTGAGCGTGTCAATTTGTGCTGTGGTGAATGCCGCTATTTGCGCGGTATTCATGGCAGTGATAGATCTGGCGGTGAAGGCAGCCACTTGCGAGGCGTTCAGTTTCACCAAATCTTCTGTTTGCATGGCGCTCACTTGCGCAGTGGTCAAGGCAGCAATTTGCGAGGTCGTCAGATTGGACGCTTGCAACGTCGTCAGCGCTTCTACTTGCGCAGTGGTCAAGCTTGACACTTGAGCAGTGTTGAGAGCCTGAATGATATCGGTTGACAAGCTCGCCACCTGTGCAGTGGTCATGCCAGCCACGGCTGCTGTGGAGAGGGCTTGCACTTGGGTAGAAGACAACTGTGCCAAATCAACAGTGTCAACACCTTTGATTTGAGTTGCCGACAAAACCCGCAGTTGGTTCGCGGCCATGGCCTTGAACTGATCACTGCTCAAGGCCTTGACTTGGTCTGAACTCAAACCACTCACAGCCGCTGAAGCGATAGCCGCCACCTGATCGGTGGTCATGTTGGCAACATCAACGGTGTCAAGTGCTCTCACTTGAGCAGAAGTGAGTGACTGCACCTGGGCCGTGGACAGCACATTGACTTGATCAGAACTCAAAGCTGCCACTTGTGCAGAAGTGAGCGAACGCACTTGCAAGCTTGACAAGGCGCCCAGTTGACCAGAGCTCAAAGTTTGCACATCGTCGGTGCCCATGCCTGCAATTTGCGCGCTCGACAAAGCAGCCAGCTGACCCGTACTGACAGCTGCAATTTGTGCTGTGATCAGATTGAAAATTTGATCCACTGACAGAGACTGAATCGCCGTGGTGGTGATACCCTGAATTTCATCCGTCGTCAGCGATTTGATTTGTGTCGTGGTCAAGCCTTTGAGTTGTGTGCCTTTGAGCGCAGCAATTTTGTCGCTCGTCAAAGCTGCCACATTAGATGTACTCAAATTGCTGAGTTGGCTGCCAGACATGGCGCTCAACTGCAATGTTGAGAAGGTGGTGAACTGAGCCGTTGAGAGGGTAGCCACACTGGTAGCACTCAAAGCGGAAACTTGCGCCGTGTTCAAACCCGCAAACGCCGCCGGGTCTAAAGCGGCCACTTGCGCCGTGGTGAGCAAACCAATTTGGCGACTGGTCATGGCCGCCAAGTCTGCGGAGCCGTAGGTCGACACATCAGAGTTGGATGTGTAGGCAGAGCTTCCGTAGCTGGAAGGCAACAAATTGGTTGATAGTGAAACCGTCATGATCAGTCCTTTGTTAGCGCAGGCGTTTCTTGGAATCGTTGCAACAGCAACACATCACCCAAAAAACTTTGCAGGTATCTGCTAATCGGACTGAAACGGAAAAACTTTAGCGAAAAATTGGATTTATTTGCTTAAATAAAAAACAAGCAAAAAATATAATAACTATTGACTAATATTTGAAACTTCAAACTGAAAAAGGCGAGCCCTGTAAGGCTCGCCTTTTGAGTAACGACCGAAGGTCTGCTTACTTGAGCAATGACAGCACTGACTGTGCTGACTGGTTGGCTTGAGCCAACATCGCTGTCGCAGCTTGCGAGATGATTTGACTCTTGGCCATGCTGGTGGTTTCTGTCGCGTAGTCAGTATCCAAAATACGGCTGCGTGAAGCAGACATGTTTTGGTTTGATTCGGTCAAGTTGCTCACCACGGCATCCAAACGGTTTTGATAAGCACCGGCTTTGGCTTGGATGGCAGACACTGTTTCAATCGCAGCGTCGATGGCAGTGATGGCTGTTGAAGCGCCATTGATGGTGGAGATATCCACATCTTTGACCTTCACAGTGTTGTCAGCGCCACCGAAAGTGCCCTTCTTGAAACCCAACAACGCGAAGTTGTTGTCAGCACCTGCGGCAGTGTTGCCCTCTGAACCGCTTGACAAGTTGAATTGCTTGTCAGAGTGCAACGACACTTGTGAGTAGTAGGTTTGTGCAGCGGCAGTTGTACCAACTGTGATACCAGTCAGACCCAAAGCAGCAGCACCACCGGCACCGTCTACACCGATCGACACGTTACGACCATCGGCAGCAGTCAACTGAATACCTGTACCGAAAGCAGAAGCTTTGACACCGGTTTCGCCTTCATATGAATTGAAGAAAGTGACCACATCATCGCGGTTGGTGAAGTTGAACGCTTGTGTGATGGTTTTGCCGTTGATGTTGATGGCAGTCAAAGCACCTGCTGTGAAGCCTGTTCCTTTGAGCACATTGGCTTCTGCAACGGCGGTCACGCCAGACAATTCAGATTTCTTGTTGATGGCAGCGGCAATAGCAATCGCGCTAGATTCCTTGGTAGAACCAGGAATGCTTGTGCCAACAGCAGAAGACAAGTCATCAGAACCCACAGCAGCGTCAATGGCCACACCGTTGATCACCAAAGTGTTGCCTTTGAGCAAACCAGCACCAGCACCAGTAGCAGGAGCTGCGTTACCAGAGGCACGGTTGACCGTCACGATTTGCGCTTCGTTGGCTTTGTAGGTGCCAAAAGCCAAACCAGAGTGCAATTCACCGGCTTGCGATTGCGCAACGGTGCTGCCGATGGTGATGGGTGAACCATCGCGTGTGTTCAATTGGTAAGTGCCGACATGTGTTTCTTCAGTCACACCTGTCATGGCCAAACCAGTGATGGCAGTAGTCAAGGCTGCATCTGTTTTGATGGTGATGTTACGACCATCCGCTGCCACCAAGGTCAAACCTTGGTTGTCGTCGTGTGTATTGATAGCCTTGACACCGGTTTGCTCAGAAATAGCGTTGATGGCCTGTGCAAAAGCTGTACGGTTCAATTCAGTGTTGTCAGTTGTGTACACAGTGGCTGTATCCACACCGTTGATGGTGACTTTACCGCTGGTAGCAGCAGTAGAAGTCATGGTGGCACCAAACACAACTGTCTTATCCACAGTTGCGTACACACCACTTTGTTCAGCCACGCGGTTGATCGCAGCAGCTTTGGCAATTGCACTGGTGGCAGCGTCGCCTGCTGTTGTTTCATATGACAGCATGTCATCAGTGGCCATAGAAGCACCGACCACCACACCATTCAAAACCAAGTCGCCGTCGACCAATGCTGTGTTGCTGCTACCAGCCACAACTTTGCCGCCCACAGATGTCAATGAAGCACGTGTGCCTTCACCGATGTCTTTGGTTTGAACTGAGCCAAAACCGATGCTCATGGTGTCGCCGGCTTTCACGCCAGTTTGCAACACAACATTGCCGGCGCTACCGTCCAACAAGTTGATGTTGTTGTGGTTGGTTTTAACAGCCACATCTTGAATTTGTTGCTTGAGTTGGTCAACTTCTAATTGCAATGATGAGCGGTCTGCACCAGTCACTGCACCGTTGGCTGCTTGCACTGCGAGTTCACGCATGCGTTGCAACATAGAGTTGACTTGACCCAAAGCGCCTTCGGCAGTTTGAGCCATTGAAATACCGTCGTTCGAGTTACGAATAGCCACTGCATAACCACGGATTTGTGAAGTCATGCGATTGCTAATGGCCAGACCAGCAGCATCGTCCTTGGCACTGTTAATGCGCAGGCCGGTGGAGAGGCGTTCCATCGAGGTTTGCAGATTGCGCTCTACTTGGCTCATAGAGGCCTGTGCAGCAAGAGCTTTAACGTTGGTGTTGATCACGGACATGGTGTTTCTCCTAAAAAGTCCATCAATTTGTGATTACAAGATTTAGGGATTCCAAATCCTGATACACAGTGAATCGTCTCGATGAATTGAAACTTTAGCGATTGCGTGTTATTAAACAGCGCTGCTATGTAATTTCCCCTTGAAATCTGCTAAGTGATGCGCCATGCGCACCACCACTTCATTGGGAAGTTGACGAATCACTTCACCAGAAGAGGCATCTTTCACCACAACCACTGGACCACCGACAACTTCATCCATAGCGAAAGACAAATTGCGTGAACTTTCTTTCATCATTCGGTTGAGGTTATCAATGGCAGCGCTGAGTTGTTCTCGCTGCTTGTCAACAGACATCAGCACATTGGCTTTTTTTGTGCCCAAGTTTTGCGTAGCCGCTTCCGCCGCAGCGGCAGCTGAACTGGCTTGCGCAGCATGCGCAGTTGGGGCAGGTTTGGCAGTGGCAGCATGCCCGAAACCGGTCGACGTCAATGTCGATCCCGTTTTTCCAAGAATGTCTTTGTCCATAGCTATCACCTCTTGTCTAAAAGACTCACCAATGCAAATGCCCCAAGACTTTTTGGGGGTCCTTGACCAATCGGATTGGAGGTAAATAACTTTAGAAAATTTTTTAATATTTTCTAAAAAAACAAAATAAGAAAACTATTTATTTATTATTTATTGGTGTACTGAGCCATCATGCCTTCAAAAGTAGACTTCAAGCTGGTCTTCTGTGAGTTCACACTGCCGACCAAACTGTTCATGGCGGCGAATTGCTTCTGGTACCTCTCCAGCAATCTGTCCATGCGCGCGTTCAAGTTACTCAGGTCTAACTGGTATTTTGTGTTTTGCGTGGTAGCCGCTTCACTGCGGGCCAGCATCGGGCCTCTAGCGCCCAACATCGCTGAAAGCTTCTTGAATGCGTCACCAGCAATACCGCCAGGAATAGCGCTAGAAGCTGACAGGCTGTTTTGATTACCTGTCATGGCCTTGACCACATCGTCAAATTTGTTGGTCAACGCGGCGTCCAACTTGGTGGCGTCAACTGACATCACACCCGTTTGGTCAACGCTCACACCCATCTGCCACATGGCGCCCATGCCGTTGCTGGTTGTGCTTGATGCACCCGTCATCATGCTGCGCAATTGTTGTTTGATGAGACGAACGGTGGAATCGCCCACCAAGGTCGCACCATAAGTTTCTACGGTTGACTTGGGGTCAGACACAACGCTCAACATGCTCATGGCATCGTTGTAGGCGGTCACCATGGCGTTGATTTTGTCTTTGATCCCGGTGGTGTCACGGTTCAAATTCAGCGTTGCAGATGTGCCGTTGGTGGTACCTGTGAGGTTCAAATTGACACCAGGAATCACATCGGTCAAAGCGTTGGTAGAGCGCAAATAGGTGATGCCATTGACATTGACCTCGGCGTCAGATGCAGTTTGGTTGTTGGTGAAACTCGCACCTGGTATACCGGCACCACTGCCGTACTCCATATCAATGTTGAAATTGCTGACGGCACCTGTGGGTCCTGTCAACATGATTTGAAAGGGTGTGTTGCTGTTGCCGACATTGAGCAATTGCGCTTTCACACCCATTGAACTGGCATTGATGGCATCCACAATACCCTGTGGTGTGTCTTTGCCTGCCGCCACTGCAATGCGTGCCGAGGCAGCCGATGTCGTTGCACTTCTTGCAGAGACTGCGAGATCCGTCACATTGGTATTGTTGCTGCTGCTGGTGAAAGACAGGCTGGTGCCATTGCTCACGCCGGCACTGAAACCCACCAACTTGCCAGAAAATTTACCCGTGATAGGTGTGGGTGGATTTGCGCCGTCTGAGGCGCCAGAAAAAGCCAGAGCCACGTCGCTTGCTGTGGTGTTTGTGGTGGCGGTGTAGGTCAAGCCCCCCACAGTCACAGTTTGGCCCGCCACCATGTCTGTGAAGGTGACAGTACTCAATTCGGTGGTCACGGCATCGCCCTGTCGTGTTCTGACGGTTGGCGCGATGTTGGTTGTGTCACCCAATTTCAAAGTTAGCGACAGTCCAGAACCACCATTCAGCGAGGTAGCTGCGGTGGCAAAACCGCCACTGATGCTGCGTTGTGACTTAGCCAAACTCACGACATTCACATCGTAGCTACCAGCCAATGCCGTCGCGCCTGCTGTCGCAGAAAAAGCAGAAGAACTGCTGGATGCTGTCAGTGATGCAAAACTATTTTGATCTTTCAACGCAGTGACCGCCGTTTGCAACTGCGAAACCACATACGAAATGGCGGACATGCCTGAGATGCGGGCTTCGTTCTTGCTGATCTTGGCGTTGATCGCGTTTTCTTTGGGCGTGCGCTCAGCCGTGACCAAATTTTGAGCCAACGCGTCGACATCCACCCCAGAGCCAGCACTGAGTGACTTGATCAAACCCTGCGCAGCAGACTTATTGGCTGCTGCCGCTGAGGTCATGGTTGAGGTGGAACTAGCGACTGTGGTGGCCATACGCGGTATTTGAATCTATTGGTTGAATCGTCTCAAGCGTTGAAAACTTGAACCCATCAGTTCAAATACTTGAACAAACTCAATTGCGAAATCTTTGCAAAACTGCTTTGTGCTGCTTCTAAAGCCAATTGGTCCTTGTTCATACGGGTGATGGCTTCGGTGTAATCCAAATCTTGCACATCAGAACGTGTGGTTTTGAGCTGCAACATCACCTGATCAAGCACGCTGGTTTGCATGTCGATCACCGTCAAATCAGCACCTACCTGACCCAGGCCTTCGCTGATGCCGTTTTGCAAAATGTCTACCTCTGAAATGCCACGTTGGATGCTGATGCGATCAGAAGCTTTCACGGCATTGGCCAAATCGTCGAGCGCCTGAAAGAAATCGACACCCACTCGGCCGCCTTTGCCATCGTCTCGTACAACGCGGGTGAACACATCAGAACCCGGCAAGTTCAGATTCATACGTCGACTGTCGCCAACGTCGACCTTCATGCGTGCTTGATCCCCCTGATACAACACACGGTCGTTGCTGTCCTTGCTAAAAGCCGGCTCACCCACGCGGCTACCCGAAAACAAATAGTTTCCGTTGCTGTCTTGGCTGTTGGCCAAACTCAAAATTTGGTCTCGCAGCGTGCCAATCTCAAGCGCAATACCTTTGCGATCTTGCGCACTCAGTGTGTCATTGGCCGCTTGTGTGGCCAATTCTTTGATGCGATACATCACGTCACTGGTGTTTTGCAATGCCGTTTCTTCAGCAGTCAGTCGAATATTGACCGACTTCAAATTGTCGAGATAACTTTGTTGACGCGCCAATGTGGAGTCAAGCCGTGTCACCAACGCGGCTTTGTCAGGTGCATCGCTGGGGCTCACAATTTGTTTGCCGGTTGACAACTGCTCTTGCGTTTTGGTCAAGTTTGATTGCACATTGCTCAACATTTGCGTCGAGCGATCAAAATAAAGTGATGTTGAAATTTTCATCGTTATCTACCACCCTTATCTGATTTGAACAATTGCATCAAACAATTGTCCAGACACCTGAAGCGCTTTGGCTGCCGCTTGATAGGCTTGCTGATAACGCACCAAGGCCGCAGCTTCATCATCCAAATTAACGCCCGAGACCTTGTCGCGTGCAGCCACGGCTTGATCATTCACCACCGTCAAAGCTTCTTGTGTGGTGATGGCTTGTTGCGATAAGTTACCGACGTTGTTGACCTGATCGATGTAGCCGTCATGCAGCGTTTTGCCGCCAATGACCGTTTTCTTTGACAAGTCAACCATGTCAAGCATGTTGACGTTGTTGCCCAAGCCATCAAAGTTACCGTCAATCTTGAAACTGTCACCCACGCTCGCGGAGTGGCTGAGCTTGACCAATAAACCTTGGAATTCAATCTCGGGCTCTAGGGCTGACGGATCAAAATGACGATCAGCTAATTCAGTGCCTGTTGCAGTGTCAATGATGCTGTAACGGTCTTGGGCCGTGAACTTCACCATCAGCGATTGGCTTCGCAAGCTGTCGCGCATGTTGAGTGGCTCGCCAGTGAACCCAGCTGACACATTGGCAGAACCCTTGCCTGTGACAAACAACAACAGGTCGTCTGTACAGCCGTCTTCAATATAGGCACCCGTTCTAAAGCCAACGTTGGCCAAATCCGCAGGGTCACCATATTTTTCAACCGGCGGATTACCTTCCATGTAGGAACCAAACGAAATTCGAATGTCCGTTTTGTTAGGGTCGGTGCTGAAATTTTCGTCGGCCAGTTTGGCTTGTAAACGGCGCGTGACGTCGTAATCCAATGGCTCAATACCCAACATATTGGGGGCATACAAACCTAATTTGTCTTTGCCTGGGCCAATAGAGATGCTGCGCGTGCCTTTCAGATCGGTGGTTGCCAATTGCAAGTCACCGTTGATGTCGAGTGAAGCCACCACCCCTGTGAGGGCTTGTTTGGCATTGATACGGTCAACCACATCATGGATGGTGTTGATTTTGGTTTGTGTATTCAGCGGAATGTTGCCGGCCTTGACCAAAATTTCACTGGCCAAGGTTTCATCGGTCACACTGGGATCGAGCGGAGAAATCAACAACCGTCCATCGACATGACTTGCCTGATAGCTGCTGCTAAATACCGTGTCGTCGCCCAACGCTTGCACTAAAGCTTCAGGTGTGTCTGCCGATACAGAAACTGCCGGAAAGCCGAATGTCACTGAATAAGTTGTAGAAGGTGTGGTCTCAACAACATCGTAGGCCACTTGACCTAAGTTGTATCCGTTGATTTGCAGCGGTTGTTTGAAGTCCAACCCCGATGCAGCAACACGCATGTCGCGTACAACTTGCACCAAGCGGATTTGACCGCCATAAGTGCTTGACTGCACATTCAATGCGTTACCGCTGACGGTCGGATTGACTTTGATGGGGCTGCCTTGGGTGTTTGTGATCACCAATTCACCCGACTGCGTCAGCGTTGCAGACAAGCCTGCAGGTGAGTTGTTGATGGCAGTCACGAGTTCGTCGACTGTGGTGTAACCTGCAATGACTTGACCGTTCAAGATCAAGGGCTTGCTGAGGTTGATTTGCGATTCAGGCACCCTGATTTCCGAAAACAACTCTGCGCGGACACCGCTTTGCGACACCGTGCTGTTGACCACAGTAGCGCCACCTGGGTAAGTGTTGGGAGTGGCCGGAGTGAGGTTGACATTCCTGAACTCACGCCCAAGCACATCTGAAATTTTCAAATTGGTGCCATCAACCACGACATGGATGTTGTTGCTCTTGTCCAGCCCGCGTAACGAAGCCTGCAACTGATCTGCCAAACCAGCAGGGGTGTTTGCCGTCAAACCGTCAACGTTGAAAGCCACGCCACCAATGTCAGCAGTAAACCCCTTGAAGTTGGGTGAATCCACTGTCACAACAGTGTGACCATTGAGCCAGTCGGCTACGCGAGACGCTGCAGAGGTCACCGTGACTTCGCCACCATTGCCTTGCTCAGATTCTGGCGACAGTGTGACGCCTGCCATATCGCGACCTTGATCATCGCTGATGTACAAATCTTTCTTGTTGTTGATCAAGGAAGCTGTCAATCCATACTGCTGCAACTGGGCATTCAAACTGGTTGCCAAACTGATCATGTCTGTTGCATCGGCAGCCGTTACTACAGCATTCACCATCTGATCAGCGATCACCGCATGAAATTTGAAGCCTGCAGGAGGCGTACCCACATCAATGCCTTTGATGGTGGCATTGGTACGACTGTCAGGCGTAAACGCAGACAAGGGAACGCCATTGAGGTTGAGTGCACCAGCTGAAATGGCAAAGTCAGAACGGTCAATTCGCTTGCCCAGCAAATTGGCTGGCGTGGGGGTAGGCACACCCGCAACACCGTTGTTGTCGTAATTCTGCGCCACCAAAATTTCAGCTTTGGCACCGTAGAACATGTCAATGCCGCGATAGGCCTTGCTGCCAAGCTGGTTCAAATATTTGTCGCTGAAGTTGGCATCAGCTGCAAAACCATTGCTGGGTGTCATCAACTGAAACTTCTGTGTTTCCGTCAAACTTTGACCTAGCAATTGACGTCCATCGCGCGTCAAAATTTGCAGTTGTTGCCCCTGCTCGGCCTCATCCAAATAAAAGGTAGCGCCCACGCCGGCTGACAAGGATGTCACGGGAATGTATTCACGCGCACCGTCAACCTTGAATGTCACCCCCGCCGAAGCGTTGGGGTTGTTCACAATATTGGGGTTGCTCAGGGCTGTGCTCGAGGTCGTGCCGCTGTACTTCACAGTGGCACGCGTGGTGGTGACGTTGGTATTGCCCTCGCTCACGCGAAACTGCGCTGCCGTAGCCACACGCATAGCGTCTGTCGCGACCACGTGCACGCCCGCAGCCGCTTCTGCCACTGATGGGTCAATGGCGAAAATGTCTTGACCCATTTGACCGTAACCGTCAATGCCATTGCGTTGTACGGCGTTGGTTTCTTTGACAAACACTTGCGCCAAAGAGCTCAGATTTTTTTGTGCGGGCTCTAACACTTGGCCGATGAACGCTTGGTAGCCGCCCATCAAACCACCGCTGATGGCAGACAACGATTCTGTGGCGCCATAGGGGTCTAGAACGAATTCACTTTTGCCATCCACGCTGCTGTTCACACCGATGGGACGTGCTTTTTGCCCATCCACCACCAGGCCTTCCTTCATGGTCGAGCCCAAGCTGACGTTGACAGTACCGTTGGTGGTAAAGCTGAGTTTGACGCGTACCAACTCAGACAATTGGCGCAAGGTGAGATCGCGTCGATCCAACAACTCTGGAGGCTGACCCTCCACCGTGGCAGAGCGCGACATGCTTTGGTTGATCAATGCCAACTGGCTGGTCAAAGTGTTGATTTGATTGCCCACACTCTCCATGCCTTGGCGTGTTTCTTTGCTGATCAAATCGAGTTGTCCAGAGAGCTCGACAAAACGTGAACCCACGCCATCTGCGCTGCGCAAGAAGCTGGTTCTCAAAACGGTCGAAGCGGGATCGGTTGACAACGCGTTGGCTGACGCAAAGAACGCATCAAGGGCTGAACTCAAACCCACATTTTTGTCGCCCATGATGTCCATCACTCGCTTGGAGTAATCGACCATTGGCGTTTGTGCAGACAAATCGCTGTTGCTGTTGCGCAAATTGGATTCAGCAAACTCGTCATACTGGCGCTTGATGTTTTGCAACATCACGCCCGTACCGATGTACATGCTGGCCATTTTCTTTGGCGCGCTGTCTTTCAACACCACGTCTTGACGCGAGTAACCCTCGGTGTTGACGTTGGCAATGTTGTTACTGACCGTGCTCAGGGCACGTTGGTAGGCACCAATCGCATTACTGGCAATGCCAAGCATGTCACTCATGGCTTATCTCCCAAGAGTTTCATGCTGTTGCTCAATGGCTTGAGCGTGGGTTTTTCGAACTCAAAAGCTTTTTTCGGCGCTGGCACCAAAGACATAGGTTGTGCAGGTGGGTTCAAGGCTATGCCTTGTTGTTCACGTGCTTTGAGCATGTCTGCCGTGCTGGGTTGCTTGGGCATTTTTGCCTTCACAGCGCGTTCCATGAAATCAGCCACGCCCATGGCGCCGCGTTTGGCCATTTGCAAAGACACTTCTTTGTCAAACATGCCTTCGAAGGTTTCACGCGCACTCGATTCGTTCTCTTCGTCTTTGAAACCGTTGTTGGCTTCGCGCATGGACTTCATCATCATCTGGATGAACATGCCCTCAAACTGCTGCGCGGTTTCTTTCAAGGCCTTGTCTTGGTTTTGCG
>JACCDW010345111.1_pt1 | contig 11968 bp, 10 predicted proteins | sample 7449781 | NCBI WGS metagenome assembly JACCDW01 (sample SAMN15323449, study PRJNA562643) | freshwater metagenome | isolation source: river surface water | place: USA:Blue River Watershed | collected 2017-08-18
ATATTATGTCACATCACAGAGGACCGAAAACGATAACACAAGATTTAGTTTTTCATTACGATACGGGTAATGAGAAATCACTTGTTGGGGAACCAACAACAAATCTTGTCGATGCTCGTTGGGAAGCAGCTTGGAGTATTGATGGTTCAGGTCAAGGTAGTATCGGTACAAGAACAATGATAAATGAATATCATTGTAGAATTGTTGATGTGAATTCAAATACAAGACAAAGTGAATGGGTTTATAATCTATCACCAAATACAACATATACGTTTTCGGTAAGATTTAAGAAAATAAGTGGAACACCAACATTAAGGTACCAAATTCAACCTTATAACGGTGGTTCATATATTACATCATATTTCCCGACTACTGCGCAAATTGGAATAACCGATATTGATGGGTGGCAAACAGCGTCATATACAATTACAACACCGGCAAATACTGATAGAGTTTTATGGTTTATGCAAGATGGTGATGATTATACAACATATAATCACACATTTGAATTAAAGGGAGTTCAGGTTGAACAGAAATCACATTTTACACCATTTACTCCGAGTACTCGTTCAAATACCCAAGCTCTTTTAGATTTATCTAAGAGAAGTGTTATGACTGTGGCAAATGCATCATTTGATTCAAATGCAATGTTGAATTTCGACGGGACAAATGATTATATACAGTTAACAACATTTACTCAACCAACAAATTATATAACATGTGAAGCTTGGATTAACCCACAAGATGCCGTTACACCGGGTACAATTAGAGGTGGGGTTATTTCAAGTACAAATAGTATGTACTTGGGTCTTTTTGATTCATATGATGGAACCACATTTGGTTCACATTGGGCGGTTCAAACATCCACAGGTGCTCGTCCCTATAATATTAATGGAAGTATACCAAGAAACCAATACACACACATAGTAGGAACATATAATGGAAGTGTCAGTAGAATGTATATAAATGGTGTAGAAATATGGAACGCTTCGTTAACAGGAACGATACCAAGTGCGACATATTATATTGGGACATATGGTGGAACCATCGTGGATGATACACATAATTTTAATGGATACATTCCCGTTGCTAAAATTTATAATAGAGCATTAACTGCGGAAGAAGTTTATCAAAACTATAACGCATCAAAAAGAAGATTTGGATTATAATGAGTAGTGGACCAAACATAATACGAGATGGATTAGTTTTTCACTATGATTTAAGTGATGGGAAATCATTTGCCGGTGAACCAACAACAAATTATATCCACCATCAAAATCCAAGAATCGATGGTACATATACATCATACATGCCAGAAAGCGCTCAGGGTAACATTGCGGTAAATCATCCACAAGCAATTAGAGTATACAACACCGATAACAGCGATATTTCATATTATTTGAACACAGGTATTAGTGTGGCCAATTCAGGTGTGGCATGGGAATATGCAAGACACGCATATTGGATATATGATAATGATTTAAAAAAACCTGTTGTACAGATATATGATACCGTTGGTACGTGGCAAGCGAAGTATATGGGGTCAGGAATGAATGCTTGGAGTAGTTATGGGATGACTGCCGGTTCAAAATACACGATATCGTGGTTACAATGGACAACGAGTACATCAAAATATGCGAATGTTGGACATTATAGTAAAGATTCTTCAGGTAACTGGAATTTTTGGGACGGATTATCATCAGGTTCCGCAACTTCACAAAATACAAAAACACATACTTGGGAAAGGGTTTACCACACATATACTGTTTCAGGTAGTAGAGATTTAAATAATCCCGATAATGCTGTTTATTTCTATAACGGAGGTGCGTCAAGTAATCATTTAAGAATTTCTGATGTTCAATTAGAATTAAAGGACCACCCAACAAAATTCAGTCCCACACTTACAAGAAGTTCAACTCAGGGTTTGATTGATAGAACAAGAACAGTCCCATCAATTGATTTATCAAATGTGTCATTTAATTCCACAGGGAAGATGATATTTGATGGTTCAAATGATTATGTATTAATGGACCCGGTACTTTCTTCGGGACAACAACAATACACCATGGAGGCAGTTTTTAAAACAAACGCTTATGCGACACAAGTAATATGGGAACAGAATACATCATCGGTTGTCTATAGTACAAGGGCGTGTATGATTCTCCTATCAAGTGGATACGGTGGTTTTAATGGACAATCAAATGATTTACATGGTTCAGTTCCATATACCACCGGTGTGTGGAATCATTGGATTATTACGGTAGATAAAAACGACACAACAAACCCGATTAAAATTTATGTGAATGGTTCACTATATACACAAGGAAATACAAGTGGGGGTGCATCAAGTTTAAGTGTTGGTGCGTATAAATCGGCGGTTGGATATAAGGTGAGTTCACCTTCAGAGTATTTTAATGGTGAAATTGATATTGTTAGAATTTATAATAAAGTTCTAACACCAAATGAAGTTAAATCAAACTATCATGCAATAAGAGGGAAATATAATTTATAATATGTCAACAATAGTAACAGGTCCCGATAACTCAATTAATAACAACAGTAACATTAGTGGTGTTGTAACAGAATCACTTCAATGTTATTATGATGCGGCAAGATATTATTCATATCCGAATGGTGGATATGTTTGGAGAGATTTAAGTGGTAATGGTAGAAATATGAATTTCTATACATTAGGTGGAACAACATATTCTGCAAACCCACCCCAAGCACCATCATATACAAAAGTCAAAGGTGGTGAATTTACATTCGATGGTGTAAACGATTTTGCTCACATCTCGAGTGGTGGGTTTTATGCGGGAACACGTTTTACAGTTTCCGCTTGGGTTAAAACAACTTCAGCAGATAATATGGGAATTATTTCTTGGTGTAATGGTGGTCCCGTAAACTTTGCTGCGGGTGTAAGTAATGGTTTCATGAACATGGATTATTACACCGCACCATGGCAAAACATAGGAAGTTCATTGGGTGGTATTAATGACGGAAATTGGCATTATTTAGTATGGGCGGTACAGGATACTGCGATAAAAATGTATATCGACAACAACATGATTGATGATACCACATTGGTTGGTGCGGTGAGTCCCTCAATTAGAAGTATTAGTGGTAAATGGGGACCATGTAATTCAGATAGTTATGGTCCCGGTAATGATAGTTATTGGTCAATGTGGAACGGACAAATTGGTATTGTTATGGTCCATTCAAAACAACTCTCAGATACGGAAGTAGAAAGACATTGGGAGATTTTTAAACCAAGATTTGATATATGAGGATTGGAATAGGAATATTATGTTTTGGTGATGAGAAATATTTTGAACAAACAACAATAAAATTAAATAACATTCTTGCCAATGGTTATAACGTTTATGTTTTAACCGATAAACCCAAATATTTCGAGGAAAGATACTCACCAATTTTTGTTAAAATAATTCCTTATCTGAGGTCAGTAAAATCTTACCATGACAAACTCATTTTGGTGAAACATATGACAAAATATCATGATATTTCTGTTATATTAGATGCCGATTTGGAAATACAGGATTGGTCCTTTTTAACCGATTTAAAACGATATGTATTCAAATACGGTATTTCGTACTTGGAGAACCTAAAAGGTCACCAGAACGGAAAAGAATGGGTAAAAGAGGTGGTTGTTGACCACGGTGAATGGAACTCATACAAAATGTATGTTGAAAAGGTTTATCCGTTATATGGGGAACTTGAAACCATATGGGAATACATCCTTATTTTCAATAAAGTTGGGTTCAATCAAGAACGATTCTTTGAACATTACGAAAAACTACAACTCTGTAAGGATTTCTCAGATTTACATTTAAACAAACTTGTCGGTGGTGCTGGTGAGGGAATCTCCATATCCATTGCATCCAAACTATCGGGAACCGACATTCAAAAAGACAATACACTCTTTAATTTGATTGCTGAAAAATTGAAACCAAATAACTGAGGTTTTTGGTATTTATAGTTAGAATCAAATTAAATGGCATTACAATACAGTCCTAAAATTAATACAACAGGGTTAGTTTTATACCTAAATGCTGGCGATGTTAATTCATATCCATCGTCAGGAGCGGTATGGTATGATTTAATGGGTAACGGCAATGCAAATCAAATGGGTTCACCAACCCACAACCCACTAACAAAGTCATTTACATTCGATTCAAGTTCAGATTATTTTTCATTGAATGAAAATACCACATTCTCAAATTTAAATGGGGATGTCACATTAACCGGATGGTTCAAACAATTAGATTCTGTGGGACCCCATCAAACGATAATATGTACCGATATTTCATATCGACATGGTTTAAAATTAATGAGTTATTACCATGGTGGAATTGCCGCATGGTTAGGTAATTCGGATGGGTCGCAAGATTATTTATTAAATTCTTCGGGTGTTGCAGGTACGGGTTGGCATTTTATGGCAACAACAAGAAACAAAGATTCGGGAGTATTAACTCTATATCTTGACGGTGTTTTAGTTAATAACGTAACAACTTTTGTTGGTAATACCGCATTGACGGGAACACCTGCTGTTGGTTTAGATTATCACTCAAGTGGATATTATTATAATGGTGACATTGCGATGGTGCAAGGATATAATAGAGTACTATCCTCAGTTGAAATACTTGAACTCTATAAACAACATAAAAGAACATTTGGATTATAATGCCAACGTCAGTAGGACCTAACATATCAGGAGAACAGAATTTAGTTTTTGGTTTTGATTTATCGGACCAAAAGAATTCTTATTTGGGTGAACCAACAACAAACTTGGCTAATACTGATTATTTAAGAACAATTCAGTTCCATAATCAAGGAGGATACAATAATGCGGGAACAATCTCAGACGCACCGGAAAAAGGTGAGGGTTGGAAAAAGATTATTATTACCGATAGAGGTAATAATTTTAGAATTGCTCAATTTCCATATCTAATACAAACATATAATGAAACTAGAACATATAGTGTTGAGTACGATTTTGGGACGACTTCAGGATATTTTTTTTATGGTGATGGTTCATCCGGATTTGGTGTGTTACAAGATAACGGTAAAATAGTTAGTGCCAGATTTACACCACCCTATGCAACCGATTGGTATGAGGCAATGTTTTTGGGACACAATACACCGGCATCAGGTATAAACGATGTAATATATTATAGAAACTATCAGGTTGAAGTAAATTCACACCCAACACCATATACAAGTAGTTCTCGTTCAGTAACACAGGGTTTAATTGATGTGACGGGTAATGAAACAATAAATTTAACAACTGTTTCATTTGATTCCAATGCTCAAATGGTTTTTGATGGTACTGATGATTATTTGAATGTTAATACATCATTGAACTCGGGTAATTTTACATATGAAACGGTAATGAGTGTTAACGACACAACATACCCCATATTCGGTGCAGGATATGGTACTGCGGGAACAACGATACAATCTTATATAACATCAAGTGGTGCTTTAATTAATTTATATGCACCAATCGGTGCGGGTGGATGGGTATATGGTTCATATAGTAATTTAAATGGGTATGTGTCAGTTGCCAATCGATTAAGACATATTGTTGTAACGAATAACAATACAACATGGCAAACCTATGTTGATGGTTCTCTCGTTGGAAACGTAACATTCTACCAACCCACCACCGGAACCGATGTTGGTATTGGTAGAATTGCGATGCAAAGTCCCAGTAATATATCCACTATAGTTAAAATGGTAAAACTATATAATAGAGTGTTAACTCCCACTGAAGTTCTAAACAACTATAACAACATTAAAAGAAAATACGGAATATAATGGCAGTTCAAGACGGATATGGTAAAGTTTCAGGTTCAAACTCGTTGGTATTCGCTTACGATTTAAAAGACACAACAAACTCTTTTAAGGGACAACCGGCAACAAATATATTTTTATCTGGAAACCCTAACGGTCAAGGTAGTGCCGTTGAGATTATTCAAACAAATTACTTTTTAGGTAAAGTTATAGATTCGGGTATTGTGTATAGAAGTTATGTTATAAACCCCGCACAAAGTGATACGGGAACTTATTATAATAATGGGGGTATTAATATGGGGTCCATGGTTTTCCCACAACTAAACCCAAATACGAAATACATTCAAATTAGTTTTGATTATTATGGTATTACCCCATATGTGAGATATTGTTGTAGTGGTACGGGTTTAAATGGTTATTTAGGTGTGACATCCACCGACAGTACATACGACACGTATGGTTGGGATACTACTTATTCGCCAGGTTCTGGTGATGATTGGAACAATGATATTAATAGAATGGGGTATTGGCAAAAGATTTCTTTGATTGTTGATTTAAGAGATGATAAAACACCATCAAACATTTCTTCGATGTATATCTACATGGATGCGGCAACTCAGGGTGATGGTTATTTTACCAATATGACCTTTACAGAACACACCACATATCCATCGGGGCCTGTAAGATGGGTTTCAGGTACTCGCTCAAACACACAAGGATTATTGGATTTAACGGGAAACTCAAACGTTAACATATCAGGTGTTTCGTTCAATTCAAATGCAGTAATAACATTTGATGGGACAAATGATAAAATTGATATCGTCCCACCAAATACAGTGAATGTTAATACGGGAACAACAATTGTTGCCGTTATTAGAAAAACAAGCACAGGTTATACAGGACAAAAAAATATTATAAGTTATAGGAACGGAACCACTGGTGGAAATCTTTATATTGGCTCAGGTTCGGGTGCAATCTTTTCATATTATGATACATTAAATGTGCCATATCATACGGTAGGTACAATACCTGATAACCAATATGTTCATATTGTTGTTCGAATAAACAATAATGGTTCAATATCACATTTTTCAAATGGTTCGTTGGCCGGAACCACACCTGTTAGAACGGGTTTTAATCCCGACCCAAACAATAAAATAACCATCGGAAACGATGCTAGTACGAATGAGTTTTTCCAAGGGGATATTGCGGTGTTTAAACACTATAATACTCAATTAAGTGATACAGAAATATTAAATGATTACTTAAAATATAAACGTCAATATGGTTTGACCTAAAAGGTATTTATAAAATATAGAGAATTAAGATATGGCAATGCATTTTGGAGGGAGATACACAAGTGTTTCCCAAATAACAGGACCTTCAGGATTTTACAACATTAAAGTTGGAAACGACAATGTTGTGGTATACGTGGACCAAGAATATGATGGCGGTGGATGGGTATGTGTTATTGCCAACAGACAAAGTTCTGTTGGTATGAGAAATTTAACATACTATGACGCGGTTAATAGTTGTAACTATAGAACAACAACTAATACAAATGCCCCCTTATACAATCTATCAGGATTGTCAAACTATAATATTTGGATTGGAACAAAATATTGGGAGTTGTTGGGTAAAAGAAATAACTCAAGTTATGTAACTGTGGTACAATTCGTATCAACATCTAATGGAACACCATTAAGTGGTTCCCATACAAAAAGATATAGATGGAAATTTGACAATTTTACACCAAAATATGCATTTTCAGGGGTCGGTGCACTTAGTGATGAAACAAGCACAGGAGCACCAGGATTTTACAGTAATCATGCAGCAAATGGTTATAACCTATCAACATATGATAACGACCAAGATATCTACACCGCAGGAAGTTGTTCTGTATCGTATGGTAACAACCCATGGTGGTATGAAGCGTGTTGGAGCGGTAATTATTTTGGATATGATAATGGACCTTATTGGAATGGTTCAAGTGGAGACATTCACCAATACGGTGCGGTTTATATAAAATAAAAAATTATGGAAGATATAACATTACCATTACCAACAAACCAAGAAATAATTGATGTTAAACTATCATTTACATTAAATGAGGATGGAACCATCAATAAAACAATTGTTGATTTTGAAGGTAACATACTTTTAGATATGAAGAATATTTTAATATCTGAAGATGATAAAAATAAAGAATATTTTGATGATATGGAAAATCAATTAAAAGATTTATCATCATGGAATATTATTGAAGTAGAAAGATTTATTTAATATGTCATTAAACTCCGGACCAATATTATTCAATGAAGAAAACCTTATCGTTTTCCTCGATGCTGGCGACAAAAACAGTTACCCAAACACTCAAACAGTTGAGGTATTAGTTGTTGCCGGTGGGGGAGGTGGCGGTATGGACATTGGTGGTGGAGGTGGTGGAGGTGGTGTCCTATACAGTACCGGTTACACTTGTCAAATTGGGTCACCCGTTACAGTCACAGTAGGTGCCGGAGGATGGGGAGCCCCTGCGGGTTCAGGAGGTGTTAGAGGAGACGGTGCAGGTCCACAACCAGGTGGACACCAATTTACAATATCTGCCACAAATGGTTCAAATTCAGTATTTGGTTCGTTAACCGCAATTGGTGGTGGATACGGAGGTAGTTCTTATTTTGGATATACACCAAACAATGGTTACGGTAATAACGGAGGTTCCGGTGGAGGTGCTAGTGGATATAGTGATGGTACGAGTTCCGGTAGAAATGGTTCAGGAACTGCGGGTCAAGGATATGATGGAGGACAAACTGCGGGACAATACTACTCAGGTGGTGGTGGAGGTGCCGGTGGTCGTGGTGGAAATGGTGGTGGAGAACAATCACATGGAGGACCGGGTATATGTTACCCACAAATGAGCCCATATTTCTTCGGTGCCGGTGGAGGTGGTGCAGGTCACTCTGCAACCTACGGTGGAAACGGAGGTTATGGCGGCGGTGGCGGCGGTGGCTCGTGGAGTGGTACCGGTGGCTCGGGTGGTCAAGGTGGTATTAATCCGGGAGTTGCTGGTGGTAATGGAACATATACCCCTGGCGGTAATGCAGGTGCAAACACAGGTTCGGGAGGTGGTGGTGGAACACACTATAACTATAATAATGCAGGCGGTAATGGCGGTTCCGGAATTGTAATTGTTAGATATAGAGGGCCACAAGCCGCTAGTGGAGGTAATATTAGTTATAGAGATGGACATACCTACCACACATTTTTAAGTAGTGGAACATTCACCCCAACGGGAACAACATGGAATGATAATACAATAAGTAATAATGATTTTACCATGTATGGTAATTTACCACTATCAGGTCAATATACATCCTTTTCTGTTTTTACTGGTAACACAAGTGGTAGTGGTGATAAATGGTACAGGTCACCATTAATTAATTTAAAATCATCACAAGGAGGTACTGGTTTTACAGTTTTAGTTTGGGCAAGAAGTACCGGCGGAACAGGACAATGGAGGAAATTAATTGGAAATGGTGACGGAGAAAATTATATAGATTTATACCAAAACCCTAGTGGATATTGGGCCCAAGAATGTAGTTCAACACTCTATGTTGATGGTGTTCAGGTAAGTAATGGTTCTTATTATATGCCAAGTGCCGGTTGGCATTTATGGACCGCGACAAATATGAATAGTGGTGGATTAACAAATCCAACAATTAATCTGGCAATAGGTAATGAACCAAGTTCAAATGTTCATTCATGGATGGGGGATATTGGTATGGTTATGATTTATAAAAGAATTTTGACCACAACTGAAATGTTAAAAATTTATAATAATCAAAAAACAAGATATATCTAAAATGGCGGTTAGACAAAACGGTAGAACATTAAAAAATGGTTTAATATTTCACTTTGATACAAGTGATTTTTACAATAGTTACAAGGGCGAACCTACTACAAATATGAATGGTACCGGTCAACCATATATCTATAGTTGGTGGTCACGAAATACTCAAACTATTACTGTTTTGAATGAAACATACCAAGGACAACCCATATATCGAGTATCGTTAAGTTTAGACATTCCCGACCAAGTTTCATATGCAAATTCCAGATGGGGTGCAGGTACGGGATGGTACTTAGGTGGTCAAACATATGATGCGAATACACCATATATGGTTAGCACCATTTACCGACCTGTTTCGCACCCTGATATTCAAATTTACGGGCACCCATCCAATATTGGTGGATGGGGTCTAAGTGTTGATGGTAGTGTTGATTATCATGCCGGATGGAAACTACATCGAATTGATAGAAATTATTCATCCACGGCAAGTGATGCCAGATATTTTCACATACATGCTCCAACAGCAGTTTTAAATGATGTCATTTCAGTTGACATTACACATATGCAAATTGAGGCTAAAAATAGAAGAACATATTTTACAAGAAGTACTCGTACCGGCACTCAAGGTTTATTAGATTTAACAGGAAACCATACAATGGACATTTCCAATGTCTCCTTTAATAATGATACAACTTCTAAAATGATTTTTGATGGTACAAACGATTACATCAATATCGCATCATCAAATTTATTTGATACACAAACAGTAACGGTTGAAGTTGTTGTTAAACCATATGCAATATCTCAAAATGGTTTTTGGTTTGAGAAAGGTTCGGTGAATACACAATATAGTTTATTCATGGAGGGTAGTAATATTGTTTGGAGACAAGCGGGAAACAGTCAATATTGTAGTACCAGTCACATGACAGTTAACCAATGGAATCACGTTGTTGGAACATTTAAAACAGGTGAGAGAAGAACATATGTAAACGGTCAATGTAAAGTTGATGATGGATTATCATACACCTTGAATACCAACCAAGGAAATCAATTTATTGGTTCATATAACTCAGGTGGTTATTATTACAACGGAGAAATTGCTGCGGTAAAAGTTTATAATAGAGTATTAACTGCGGACGAGGTTCATAAAAATTATCTTCATTATAAGGAGAGATTTTCTATGCCAAATGTCTCACCAAGTATTGGTTCGAATGTTTTAGGTAACTCGTCAACATCGGCATCACCAAGTGCTCGTTTGCTAAAAGAAATGGGTTACACCACAAATGGTAACTATTGGTTACAACCACCGGGAACGTCACCATTCTTAGCATATGTTGAATTTGATTCAAACGGTGGTGACCCATGGGTTCACGTTGGGACGATTGATGACGAAGATGCACCAAGTAATAACTCATCATATCATAAATGGAGTAACGATATGAATGGAACTCAGTCATGTCCACCATGGGATGATGAATCGGTATTTGGGGGTTCAACACCAACATTTGTTTCTGATTATAAAAATGCGGGATGGAGCACAATACCATTTAAACAAATAATGATTAAAGATGCGGGTGGTTCACAACGTAAATTATTACACACCAATGAAGGTCAAATTAAATCAAGTAATTCCTCATTGAGAGAATGGTTTCAATCATTAAAATGGGGTGCGGTTGGTTCTGACACATCAAATGAAGCGTTTAATAGAAAAAGAGTAACCGCATTAGATATAACAAATTACGGGGTTAATGACCCTGTCCTCCAATCGTCAGGTAAGAGTAAGTTATTATTTAAATATGGTGAAATTGACGGCGCACAGGACGGAAATAAAGATAGAACTATGATTGCTTGGCATCGACACGATGCCGGTGATGGAGTTGACGGACCTTCAGGACTTGGTTGTTTTACCAATAGAGGTGGTACCATTGATTATAGAGATATTGTTCCTGGTTCAGTTTATGGTTCGGGTCAAGATTTCCCACCTTCTAATATTGGTGGTAGTTATTATTATAGTATTTGGATAAGATAAAAAATTATGGCACAACACTTTAGTCCTAAAATACCGACAGATGGTTTATTAATCGTACTTGATGCCGCGGATAGGTTATCAAACCCGTCTTCAGGAGGAGCAACATTGACATCGGTTGCGGGCGTTGCTGGTGGAACGGGAACAATTGCCAATGGTTCAACGGGAGTAAATACCGTACCGATTGATGGTACAAACGATTATATCGTACTCAATGATACTCTAACATCAGCAATACTAAGTCCACAACATGCAACATTTAATATATGGTTTAAACCATC
>JACCDW011806516.1_pt1 | contig 11968 bp, 7 predicted proteins | sample 7449781 | NCBI WGS metagenome assembly JACCDW01 (sample SAMN15323449, study PRJNA562643) | freshwater metagenome | isolation source: river surface water | place: USA:Blue River Watershed | collected 2017-08-18
GCCTGCCCGACGGGCGCGTGCAGGTCGCCGGGCTGGATGTCTCGGGCGCCGGCGACGACACCCGCTCGGCCGACTGGTTCTTCCGGCAGAAGGAGGTCCTGATCCAGGGCGGCACCCTGACCTGGACTGACGAGCTGCGGGGCGCGCCCTCCCTGGCGCTGTCGGACGTGCAGGTGGTCGTGCGCAATGGCGCCCGCAGCCACGCCCTGCGCATCGACGCCACACCGCCCGCCGACTGGGGCGCGCGCTTCAGCCTGCGCGGCCAGTTCCGCCAGCCCCTGCTGTCCAACCACCCCGGCCGCTGGCAGGACTGGAGCGGCCAGCTGTTCACGGAATTCTCCGCGGTCGACCTGTCCCGGCTGCGCCAGCACGTCGACCTGGGCGGGGTCGACGTGCGCACGGGCCGGGGCGCGCTGCGCGCCTGGGCGGACGTGGAGCAGGGCCGTTTCGTTGGCGGCGCGGCGGACGTGGCGCTGGCCGGCGTGGACGCCCGGCTGGCCGAGGGCCGGCCGCCGCTGGCCCTGGCCTCGGTGTCGGGCCGGGTGTCGGGCAAGTGGCTGCCGGCCGGCTTCGAGGTCGAGACCCAGGGCCTGCAGTTCGAGGCCGCCGACGGCCGCCGCTGGCCGGGCGGCAACGTGTCGGTCACCTGGACGGATGCCGAGGGCCGGCAGCCCGCGCAGGGCCGCCTGCGCGCCGACCGGCTGGACCTGCAGGCACTGGGGCAGCTGGCGGGCCACCTGCCCTTGGGGGCGGCGACGCATGGCGCGCTGGCGGCCCACGCGCCCCAGGGCCTGGTCGAACAGGTCCAGGCCAGCTGGGAGGGCCCGCTGGACGACCTGCGCAAGTACCAGGCGCGTGGCCGCGTGGTGAACTTCACCCTGCCGGCGCACCCGCCCTCCGGCCGGCCCGGCGTCCGCGGCGCGGCGGTGGAATTCGATGTCAGCGAAGCCGGCGGCACGGGTCGCCTGCGGGTCGAGCGCGGCGCCGTGGACCTGCCGGGCGTTCTGGAGGAACCGCAGGTGCCCGTGGACCAGCTCGCGGCCGACCTGCAGTGGCAGCTGGACGGACCGCGCATCAGCCTCAGCGCCACCGGCCTGCGCGTCGCCAACCGGGACCTCGACGCCACCGGCCAGGTCACCTGGCGCACCGGGGACGCGGCCCGCGGCCGCTTCCCGGGCGTGCTGGACCTGCAGGTGTCCCTGGCCCGTGCCGACGGCGCCCGCGTGTGGCGCTACCTGCCGCTGGGCGTGCCCAAGGACACCCGCGACTACGTGCGCGATGCCGTCACCGCCGGCCAGGCCAGCGACGGCCGCTTCCGCGTGAAGGGCGACCTGAACGACTTCCCTTTCAAGGACCCCAAGGCCGGCGAGTTCCGCGTCAGCGCCAGGGTGCGAGATGCCACCTACGCCTATGTCCCGCGGGCCAACCCGCGCGCGACCGTGCAGTGGGCGGCGCTGACCGGGCTGTCCGGCGAGCTGCTGTTCGAGCGCAACGGCATGCAGGTCAAGGGCGCCCAGGGGCGCTTTGCCGGCGCGCCGGGCCTGCAGGTGCAGGCGGAGGCCCGCATCCCCGACTTCGACGCCAGCGTGGTCGACGTCAATGGCACGGTGAGGGGCCCGCTGGCCGAGCAGCTGGCGGTGTTCAACGCCACGCCGGTGTCGGCCTCCATCGGCCAGGCCTTCGCCCGCACCACGGCCACCGGCCCGGCGGAGTTGAAGCTGAAGCTGCAACTGCCCGTGGCCCAGATCGACCGGTCCCGCGTGCAGGGCAGCGTGGTCCTGTCGAACAACGACCTGCAGGTCGCGCCCGGCGTGCCGCTACTGGCCCGCGCCCGCGGCACCGTGTCCTTCACCGACCGGGGCTTTGCGCTGGCCGGGGTGCAGGCCCGGGCGCTGGGCGGCGACGTGCGCATCGAGGGCGGCACCCGCAACCTGCCGGCCGGCTCCGCCGAGGCGCCCTCGGTGATCCGCGTCCAGGGCACGGCCACCGCCGAAGGATTGCGGCAGGCGCGGGAGCTCGGCCCCGTGGCCCGCCTGGCGCGCCATGCCAGCGGCGCCACCCCGTATGCCGCCGTGCTGTCGCTGCGGCCGCAGGGCGTGGACGTGCAGGTCTCCAGCAGCCTGCAGGGCCTGGGCCTGTCGCTGCCGGCGCCCCTGGCCAAGGCGCCCGAGGCGCCCCTGCCCCTGCGGCTGGACATCCTGAACCAGCTGGCCGGCGGCCGGCCGCAGGACCAGGTGGTGGTGGAGCTGGGCCGGCTGGCCTCCGTCACCTATGTGCGCGACACCGCCGGTCCCGAGCCCCTGGTGCTGCGGGGCGCCATCGGCCTGGGTCTGGGCGCGGGGGAGTCCGCGCCGCTGCCCGAGCAGGGCGTGCTGGCCAACATCCACTTCAACGCGGTCAATGCCGACGCCTGGGAGCAGGTGCTGGAGGCGGCCTCCACCGGCGGCGCGAGCTTCCTGCCCGGACGCGGCAACGCCAGCACCAGCGCCGCGCAGGGCTACCTGCCCACGCAGCTGGCGGTGCGCGCCCGCGAACTCACGGTGGGCGGGCACACGCTGAGCGATGTCGTCGTCGGCGGCTCGCGCGAGGGGCTGACCTGGCGCGCCAACATCGACGCCTCGCAGCTCAATGGCTACCTCGAGTACCGCCAGCCCTCGGGCAACAACGCCGGCCGGGTGATGGCTCGGCTGGCCCGCCTGTCGCTCGGCCCCGCGGCCACCACCGATGTCGAGGCGCTGCTCGATGAACAGCCCTCCAGCATCCCGGCCCTGGACGTGGTGGTCGAGGACTTCGAGCTGCGCGGCAAGAAGCTGGGCCGGCTGGAGATCGACGCGGTCAACCGCGGCGCCTCGGAGTGGCGCCTCAACAGGCTGGCGCTGGCGGTGCCCGAGGCCAACTTCACCGCCAGCGGCAACTGGGCCGCCGCCACGGCGGTGGCCGGGCCCGTGGCCTCCGCGCGCGCGGCGCGTCCCGCCGAGCGCCGCCGCACGGCGATGAATTTCAAGCTCGAGGTGGCCGATTCCGGCCAGTTGCTCACCCGCTTGGGCATGAAGGACCTGGTGCGCCGCGGGCGCGGCAAGCTCGAGGGCCAGGTGGCCTGGCTCGGCTCGCCGCTGGCGCTCGACTATCCCTCGATGAGCGGCGCCTTCACCGTCGGCATCGAGTCCGGCCAGTTCCTCAAGGCCGAACCCGGCATCGCCAAGCTGCTGGGCGTGCTGAGCCTGCAGGCCCTGCCGCGCCGGCTCACGCTGGACTTCCGCGATGTCTTCTCCGAGGGCTTCGCCTTCGACTTCGTGCGCGGGGACATCGCCATCCAGCAGGGCATCGCCTCGACCAACAACCTGCAGATGAAGGGCGTGAACGCCGCGGTGCTCATGGAGGGCCGGGCCGACATCGCCCGCGAGACGCAGGACCTCAAGGTGGTGGTCGTGCCCGAGATCAACGCCGGTACGGCCTCCCTGGTGGCCAGCGTCATCAACCCCGCCGTGGGCCTGGGCACCTTCCTCGCCCAGTTCTTCCTGCGCGAGCCGCTGGCCCGCGCCACCACCCAGGAGTTCCTCATCGACGGCACCTGGTCCGACCCGCGCGTGACGAAGGTCGTGCGCAACATCCCCTGAGTCCGCCCGGAGCCCCGCGCATGCCCCTGCACACCGCCACGATCCAGATGGTCTCTGGTACCTCCGTGGACGCCAACCTGGCAGCCGCGCGCGCGCTGCTCGAGCAGGCGGCCCATGCCGGCGCCGAGCTGGCCGTGCTGCCGGAGTACTTCTGCGTGATGGGCCGGCAGGACACCGACAAGCTCGCCGTCGCCGAGTCCCCGGACGACGGCCCCATCCAGGCCTTCCTGGCCCGCGCCGCGCGCGAGCTGGGGCTGTGGGTGGTGGGCGGCACGCTGCCGCTGCGCACGCAGGACCCGGCGCGCGTGCGCAACGCCACCCTGGCGTACTCGCCCGAGGGCCTGCGCGTCGCCCGGTACGACAAGATCCACCTGTTCCGCTTCGACAACGGCCGCGAGCACTACGACGAGGCCCGCGTGATCGAGGCTGGCACGCAGCCGGTGGCCTTCGACCTGGCTGCCCGCGATGGCGACACCTGGCGCATCGGCCTGTCGGTCTGCTACGACCTGCGCTTTCCCGAGCTGTACCGCCAGCTTGCGGCGCAGGGCGCGCAGGTGCTGCTGGTGCCCAGCGCCTTCACCCACACCACGGGCAGCGCCCACTGGGCGCCGTTGCTGCGGGCCCGCGCCATCGAGAACCTGGCCTATGTGCTCGCGCCGGCCCAGGGCGGCACGCACGAGAACGGCCGGCGCACGTGGGGCCATTCGCTCGCCCTGGACCCCTGGGGCGCGGCGCTGGGCTGCCTGGACGCGCCGGGCGAGGGCGTGCTGCTGGCCACGCTGGAGGCCGGCCGCCTCGCCCAGTGCCGGCAGCAGCTGCCGGCACTGGGCCACCGGGTGCTGTGATGGCGGCCGTGGCCGATCCCTCGCAGGCGCCGGACGCCTCGCGCCGCCTGCTGTGGGCCGTCCTCGTGCCCCTGGTGGCGGGCATGCTGGCGATCCTGGTGTGGCTGGCCGGCCGCTTCGAGGCCAGCCAGGTGCAGAGCCTGCTCGACCGGGATACGGTGGCCGCGGCCAGTGACATCCGCACCGGGCTGAACCGCAATGCCCAGAGCCTGCAGGCCCTGCAGGCCACCCAGCCCACGCTGTCCGCCTGGCAGGCCGAGGCGACCCACCTGCTGCGCGAGAGGCGGGAGCTGCTGCGCGTCGAGTGGCGTGACAGCGAGGTCCGCATGTTCGCCAGCGTCGACTCGGCGTACCGGGCGCCGGTCTTCGGGCGCACCTGGCGCCAGCAGGCCCAGGCGGACGTGGCGCTGGCCTGCGCACAGGCGCTGCGATTGAGCCAGCCGGCCTATTCCACCAGCTACTACGTGCCGCAGGCCGACGGCCTGGGCATGGAGGTGATGGACCTGTGCGTCCCCATGGTGAGCTCCGGCGAAGTCACCTCCTACGTCGTGGCGACCTACTCGCTGGGCGAGATCCTCTCCAGCCTGGTCGGGCCGCAGCTGGCCCGCAACCAGGAGGTGTCCTTCACGGAAGCCGACGGCACCCGGCTGGCCCTGCACGGCCTGGCCCAGCGCGGGCGCCGCACCTTCACCTCGCAGCAGCTGCTGGACCTGCCCGGCAACACCATCGTCCTGCGCATGAACAGCTGGCGCTCGGCGCCCGACATCTTCCCCAACGTGCTCACCGCGATGGTCACGGTCATGTCCATCGCCCTGGTCACGGTGCTGGTGATGCTGGGCAAGGACATGCGCCTGCGCATGCGCGTGGAGCGGGACCTCGCCGACGCGCTGGCCTTCCGCAAGGCCATGGAGGACTCGCTGGTCACCGGCCTGCGCGCACGCGACCTGCAGGGGCGCATCACCTACGTCAACCCGGCCTTCTGCGAGATGGTGGGCTTCACCCCCGAGGAGCTGCTCGGCCAGTCCCTGCCCGCGCCCTACTGGCCGCCGGAGCTGGCGGACGAATACAGCAAGCGCCAGGAGGTGCGCCTGGCCGGCCAGCACACGCCGCCACGCGAGGGCTTCGAGTCGGTCTTCATGCGCAAGGACGGCTCGCGCTTTCCGGTGCTGATCATCGAGGCGCCCCTCATCAACGCCCAGGGCGTGCAGACCGGCTGGATGTCGGCCTTCCTGGACGTGAGCGAGCAGCGGCGCATCGAGGAGCTCTCGCGGGCCAGCCAGGAGCGGCTGCAGGCCACGGCGCGCCTGGCCACGGTGGGCGAGATGGCGTCCCTGCTCTCGCACGAACTGAACCAGCCGCTGGCGGCCATCTCCAGCTACGCCACCGGCTCGCTGAACCTGCTGGAGCATGGCGACACGCAGGACCTGCAGGTGGCGCTGCAGCGCATCGCGCAGCAGGCCGAGCGCGCGGGCAAGGTGATCCGCAGCGTGCACGATTTCGTGCGCCGGCGCGACCAGGCCCGCGAGCCCGTGTCCCCGCAGGCCCTGGTCGATGCCGTGATGCCGCTGGTGACGCTGCAGGCGCGCAAGCTGGGCGTCACGGTGGTGACCCGCCTGCCCGCCGGCCTGCCGCCGGCCCACTGCGACCGCACCATGGTCGAACAGGTGCTCCTGAACCTCGCGCGCAACGCCATGCAGGCCATGGACGAGGCCCGGGTCCCGCGCCCGTCCCTGAGCCTGCAGGTCCGCCTGGCGGCCCGGGCGGAGGGTGGCAAGGCGTGGCTGGAGTTCTCGGTCGCCGATGTGGGGCCGGGCATTGCGCCCGAGGTCCAGCAGCAGCTGTTCACTCCCTTCTTCACCACCAAGGCCGAGGGCATGGGCCTGGGCCTGAGCCTGTGCCGCACGGTGGTGGAGCAGCACGGCGGCCACCTCCTGTTCGAGCCCCACCAGCCGCAGGGTACGATCTTCCGGTTCACGCTGCCCGCCTTCGAGCCGGCATCCACCTCCACCGACTGACACCATGCAACCCACCCAGGACGCGATCGTCTACATCGTCGATGACGACGCCGGCGTGCGCGAGGCGTTGGCCTGGCTGCTGCGATCGCGGCGCCTTCCCAGCCAGGCCTACGCCAGCGGCACAGCCTTCGACGCCATGCTGCAGCAGGGCTTCGATCCGCAGCAGCCGTGCTGCCTGCTGCTGGACGTTCGCATGCCGGGGCTCAGCGGGCTGGCGCTGTTCGACCTGCTGTCGGTGCGGGGCCGGGTGGAGGTCATGCCGGTCATCTTCCTCACCGGCCATGGCGACGTGCCCACGGCGGTGGACATGGTCAAGCGCGGGGCCTTCGATTTCTGCGAGAAGCCCTTCTCGGACAACGTGCTGGTCGACCGGGTCGAGCAGGCCATTGCCCGCTCCGCCCGGGTGCTGGAGGAGCGCCGCGCCCAGCGGCTGCTGCAGGAGCGCCTGGGCGAGCTGACCCAGCGCGAACGTGACGTGATGGAGCTGGTGGCCCGCGGCCTGCCGAACAAGCTGATCGCCGACCAGCTGGACATCAGCGTGCGCACGGTGGAAGTCCACCGCGCCCGGGTCTTCGACAAGATGGACGTGAAGTCGGCCGTCGAACTGGCCAACGTCCTGCGGCAGCTGTGAGCGTGCCGCCGCAGCCCCGCGCTCGACTCAGCGCGTCGCGTCGTCCTCGTCGCGGGGCGGCTCGCCGCGGGGGCGGCCACTGAACATGGTCCACCAGACGATGAGGATCAGCACCGCCAGGGCCAGCAGGGCTTCAAGCAGAATGAGCAGCATGAATCAGTTTGCGAGGTGGAAGTCCGCCGCCATTCTAGGGATGCAGGCCGCGGTGGCGGCCCTCCTGCTGGCAGCCTGCGGCACCACGCCCCTGCCGCCGGAGATGCCGGGATCGTCCGTGCCCCCTGCGCCGGTGCCCGCGAATACACGCGCCATGCCGGGTGACGACGGGCCCCTGCCGCCCGTGCTCACCCAGGCCAAGAGCCGCTGGGTCCCGGTGCGCTGGCAGGAGCTGCCGGGGCTGGAGTCCGACGCCCTGCACGAGGCCTGGAACGCCTGGATCCGCAGCTGCGAGCGCCCGCTGCCCGCGTTCACGGCCCTGTGCCCCCAGGTGCGGCGCCTGGCCATCGCCACCCGCCAGGAGCAGCAGGCCTGGATGCAGCAGGCGCTGCAGCCGTACCGGGTGGAGCCGCTGCAGGCTGGCGCCTCCGCCTCCGCCGAAAGCGGCCTGCTCACCGCCTACTACGAGCCCCTGCTGGACGCCTCGCGCCAGCCCACGGCCACGCACCGCTTTCCCCTGGACCGCACGCCCGCCGACCTGGCCCAGCGCCGGCCCTGGTACACCCGCCAGGAGATGGACACCCTGGCCGAGGCGCGCGCCGCCCTGCGCGGGCGGGAGCTGGCCTGGCTGGCCGACCCGGTCGACGCGCTGGTGCTGCAGATCCAGGGCTCGGGCCGCCTGCGCATCACGGAGGCCGACGGCCGCCAGCGGCTGGTGCGCGTCGCCTACGCGGGCACCAACGACCAGCCGTACCGCAGCGTCGGCGGCTGGCTGCTGCAACGGGGCCTGGTCAAGGACGCCACCTGGCCCGGCATCAAGGACTGGGTGCGCCGCAACCCCGAGCGTGTGCAGGAGATGCTCTGGAGCAACCCGCGCATGGTGTTCTTCCGCGAGGAGCCGCTGGACGACCTGCAGGCCGCCTTCGGCCCGCGCGGCGCGCAGGGCGTGCCGCTCACGCCGGGCCGCTCCATCGCCGTGGACCGCGAAAGCATTCCCTACGGCACGCCGGTGTGGCTGGCGTCCGCCGGCCCCCAGGTCACGCTGCAGCGGATGGTGCTGGCCCAGGACACGGGCAGCGCCATCGTCGGCGCGGTGCGCGCCGACTACTTCGTCGGCTGGGGCGAGGCGGCGGGGGACATCGCCGGCCGCCTCAAGCAGCCCCTGCGGCTGTGGGTGCTCTGGCCGAAGTAGTCCGTCACGCAACGGTCATTTTTCCGTCGCGTTCCTGTCATGGGGGTGACCCAGACTCCGGGTGAATTCCCATGAACCCGAGAGCGAGAGGAACCTCCCATGTCCCAGACCCTGCGCGATGACGACGGCGTGACCAACCCCAGTGCCAACCCGGACCTGCACCAGGTCGTCGAGCAGGCCATTGCCGCCAACCCCGAGCGCCGCCGCCTGATGAAGGCCGGCCTGGGCGCTGCCGCCATGTCCTTCTTCGCCGGCGAGGCGGCCCTGGCCGCCACCACGAAGTCCGCCCCCAAGGCCGCCGAGGCGATGATGGGCTTCGAGGCCGTGGCCACGTCCACCGGCGACGCCGTCATCGTCCCCCCGGGCTACCGTGCCACGCCCTTCATCCCCTGGGGCGAGCCGATCAACGCCGCCGGCCCGGCCTTCAAGCCCGACGCCACCAACTCCGCCGCCGAGCAGGAAAAGCAGCTGGGCGACAACCACGATGGCATGGCCTTCTTCGGCTTCGACAAGGCCGGCAAGGCCTTCGGCGAACGCAGCGACGAGGGCCTGCTGGTCCTGAACCACGAATACATCAACCCCGAGTACTTCTACGCGCCCGACAGCAACGCCGCCAACTGGATGCTGCCCTTCTCCCTGGAGAAGGCGCGCAAGGGCCAGGCCGCCCACGGCGTGAGCGTGGTGCACGTGCGCCGCAATGCCAAGGGCCAGTGGGAGCATGTGAAGGCCTCGCGCTTCAACCGCCGCATCCACGGCAACACGCCCATCACCCTGCAGGGCCCGGCCGCCGGCCATGACCTGCTCAAGACCGCGGCCGACAGCACCGGCACCACCGCGCTGGGTACACTGAACAACTGCGGCAACGGCCGCACGCCCTGGGGCACCTACCTCACCTGCGAGGAGAACTTCAACGGCTACTTCGGCTGGAACGGCGAGCACAAGCCCACCGACCTGGAGAACCGCTACGGCATCAGCAAGGACGGCGCCGGCTACCTGTGGCACACCGTCGATGCGCGCTTCGACGTCAACGCCAACCCCAACGAGCCGAACCGCTTCGGCTGGATCGTCGAGATCGACCCGTTCAACCCCGAGGCCAAGCCGGTCAAGCGCACCGCCCTGGGCCGCTTCAAGCACGAGAACGCCGAGCTGGTGATCGCGCCCAGTGGCCATGCCGTGGTGTACATGGGCTGCGACGAGCGCGGCGAGTACGTGTACAAGTTCGTCTCCGCCGGCAAGTTCGACCGCCGCAACCCCACCAGCGCCGCCAACCGCAAGCTGCTGGAGCAGGGCACGCTGTATGTGGCCCGCTTCGACGCCGGCGCCACGGCCGGTGACCGCATGGGCACGGGCGAGTGGATCCCGCTGGTCCACGGCCAGAACGGCCTGACCGCCGCCAACGGCTTCGCCAGCCAGGCCGACATCGCCATCCGCACCCGTCAGGCGGCCGACCGCGTCGGCGCCACCATGATGGACCGCCCCGAGTGGGTCGCCGCCAACCCGAAGAAGCCGGGCGAGGTGTTCATCACCCTGACCAACAACAACCGCCGCGGCACCAATCCCCCGTCGTCGATCAAGGCCGACGGCACCACCGTCGCCGGCTCGGCCCGTCCGGCGGTGGACGAGGCCAACCCGCGCAGCAACAACAGCTGGGGCCACATCGTGCGCTGGAACGAGGCCGGCGGCGAAGGCTCCGCCACCCGCTTCGAGTGGGACATCTTCGTCATGGCGGGCCAGCCTGGCGTCAACGGCGAGCGCGCCCCCACGGCCAACATCAACGCCGGCAACCTCTTCAACAGCCCCGACGGCCTGGCCTTCGACGATTTCGGCCGCATGTGGATCCAGACCGACGGCAGCTACGCCCACACGGGCGAGTTCGCCGGCATGGGCAACAACCAGATGCTGGTCGCCGATCCCGCCACCAAGGACATCCGGCGCTTCCTGGTGGGCCCCTCGGGCTGCGAGATCACGGGCATCACCTGGACGCCGGACCGCCGGGCCATGTTCATCAACGTGCAGCACCCGGGCGAGATGGGCAACCACCCCGCCGCGCCGTACAAGAACGACGGCAAGGCCTACACCGACAACGACATCGCGCGCGACCCGACCCGCTTCTCCCAGTGGCCGGTGCCGGGCATGCGCCCGCGCGCCGCGACGGTGATCGTCACCCGCGAGGACGGTGGCGTCATCGGCGGCTGACCGCCGCAACCTCCCCGGGGGCTCAGGCCCCCAGGTGCCCCAGCGGCCACGCGCTGCGGGCCTTGACCTCCCCCAGCGAGAAGCTGGTGTGGAGGTCTTTCACATTGGGCAGGTTCAGCAGCACCTCGCGCACCAGCCGCGAGAAGCTGTCCAGGTCCGGCGCCACCACCTGCAGCTCGAAGGTGCCCGTGCCGCTGATGTAGTGGCAGGACACGACCTCGGGCACCTGCCGGATCGCCTCCTCCATGGGGCGGGTGCCGTCGCCGGTGTTGCGTTCGGCATCCACCCGCACGAAGGCCAGCACGCCCAGCCCGATCTTGTGGCGGTCGATCTCGGCGTGGTAGCCCTTGATGTAGCCCGCCTCCTCCAGCGCCTTGACCCGGCGCCAGCACGGCGCCGCCGACAGGCCCACCCGCTGCGCGAGCTCGGCATTGGTCAGCCGGCCGTCGGTCTGCAGTTCTTCCAGGATATGGAGGTCGAACTTGTCTAGCATTTCAATAAATGGGTATTTGAAGAAAGAATCTTTCTCCGATTAGACATTGGGGCGCAAAGAAAGCAAAGACATTCCCGGGTCACAGGCATACACTGCCCGACATACGAGGCCGGCATCACGGCCCCGCCTTCTGGAAGTCTGGAGACAAGGCCCCCATGAACGCACCCCTGCCTGAGCACATCCGCAAGGCCCTGGAATCCGTCACGCTGGACGACAAGTACGCGCTGGACTACGGCCGTGCCTTCATGAGTGGCATCCAGGCGCTGGTCAAGCTGCCCATGCTGCAGCGCCAGCGCGATGCCCTGGCGGGCAAGAACACCGCCGGCTTCGTCAGCGGCTACCGCGGCTCGCCCCTGGGCAGCTACGACCAGGCGCTGTGGAAGGCCCGCAAGTACCTGCAGTCGCAGAACATCGTCTTCCAGCCCGGCGTCAACGAGGAGCTGGCCGCCACCGCCCTGTGGGGCACCCAGCAACTGGGCTTCGCGCCGGCGGGTTCCAACAAGTTCGACGGCGTCTTCGGCATCTGGTACGGCAAGGGCCCGGGCGTGGACCGCTGCTCGGACGTCTTCAAGCACGCCAACATGGCCGGTACCACGCCCTGGGGCGGCGTGATCGCGGTGGCCGGCGACGACCACGTCGCCAAGAGCTCCACCGCCGCCCACCAGAGCGACCACATCTTCAAGGCCTGCGGCTTCCCGGTGTTCTTTCCGTCGTCGGTGCAGGAAATCCTGGACCTGGGCATCCACGCCTTCGCCATGAGCCGCTACGCCGGCGTGTGGGCCGGCATGAAGACCATCCAGGAGATCGTCGAGTCCAGCACCGCCGC
>JACCDW010452561.1_pt1 | contig 11962 bp, 7 predicted proteins | sample 7449781 | NCBI WGS metagenome assembly JACCDW01 (sample SAMN15323449, study PRJNA562643) | freshwater metagenome | isolation source: river surface water | place: USA:Blue River Watershed | collected 2017-08-18
CGTGTTAAAAGGATTATTGATAGTTGGCGTGGTCAGCGTCCTGTCATACATTATAGTGTGTCACGGGAAGAACATCTTACTGGCCATCCCGGACACCAGCGTCCCGATCTTCGGACGCTATTAGAAACAGGACATAAAAAAGCAAAACTCAGAGCACATTCGAACTTCTACTGGAATACAGCAGCAAATGAATGGGCACTGAGTTTTAGGGATCAGTTCGATATTATGTGCGAAAGCAAGGCTAAAAATCTAGCTTCGTTTGCACTATACGAACAGGCTAAGCAGATTACTTAGCTTTTGGTTTACGTGTAGTTGTTTTCTTAACGGTTTCTTTGGCCTTAGTTGCAGCTTTCTTAACTCCAGCTTTGGCTTTTTCCTTAACAACTTTCACGTCAGCCGCGTCAACCTTGCCGTCCTTGTTTACGTCAGCTGTAGACTTAACGCCTTCAACTGCATTTTGAACTGCAACTTTAACGTCTGTAGAGTCAACCTTGCCGTCTTTGTTTACATCAAGATTCTTAGAACCTCTGTTGTAATACCAAATGCCACCCAGGGCTACTACTACGATTGCGATAACGATAATTTCCATAGTGGATCTCCTTGTAGGTTATTTAGTAATAAATATTAAGCGAAGTTTAAAAAAGGAGCGCAAAATGTTAGATACATTATTTTGGGTAGCAATAGGTGCATTTGTTGGTTGGAATTTTCCACAGCCGTTTTGGGCTAAAGCTATACAAGAAAAAATCCAATCTATGATTGCTAAAAAATCTTAAGGAATAAAAATGGCATATTCAGAGAAAGTTATTGATCACTACGAAAACCCTCGTAACGTTGGTAGTTTCTCTAAAGATGATCCCGAGGTGGGCACCGGAATGGTTGGTGCTCCAGCTTGCGGTGATGTAATGAAACTACAGATCAAAGTCAACGAAGAGGGCATTATTACAGATGCAAAGTTTAAAACTTATGGCTGTGGTTCGGCGATCGCGTCGAGCTCACTTGCAACAGAGTGGCTTAAAGGACGCAGTCTTGATCAAGCCGTTGAAATTAAAAATAGCGATATTGCAGAAGAATTGGCTCTTCCTCCTGTTAAAATACATTGCAGTATTTTGGCAGAAGATGCTATCAAAGCAGCAATAGCAGATTATAAGGCCAAGCATGATCTCGTTAACTGAGCTTGCCGCACGTAAAGTACAGCAACAATTAGAACGTAGAGGAAAAGGTCTTGGTGTTCGTGTAGGTGTAAAAACTACTGGATGTTCTGGGTATGCTTATACTTTAGAATATGTAGACGAGCCCAAAACTGAAGATATGAGTTTTGTCAGCTACGGAGTACATGTTTTTGTAGATCCCAAAAGTCTTATTTTTGTTGAAGGGTTAGTTATGGATTGGAAACGTAACGGGCTCAATGAAGGGTTTGATTTTGTAAACCCCAACGAAAAAGATCGCTGTGGCTGCGGCGAATCATTTAGAGTTTAATATTTTCCTACAGGTAAAGTTGTACTTGCAGGCATGTCCCATATTTTCTTACGCTCAATGCCTTTTTTCTGACCAAATTTCTTACCGTCGCAATTAGAACAACAATGAAAATAATTGTTACTCATACGTCTATAATTGGTCTTTTTTAAATCTCTTTTAAAGATCAAATCGCAATTATCACATCTAAAGACCAATACGGTCTTTTTTCTTTTGTATTGATGTTCTTTGCCTAGTTTGCTGGTACGAACATACTCTAAGGTTTCTATTATTTTTTCTAAAAACATATTATATTTACATCCTGCTTATAAAATTTTGGGCTAAATATCATATAAACCTAGTTTAGAGGAACCGCAATGGCAAGAAAAATTATAGACATCGGTGCAATAGGCAACGATGGTACTGGCGATAGTATTCGCGACTCTTTCCGAAAAGTCAATGATAACTTTAGAGAATTATACAGCTCACTTGGTCTCGGTGACAAATTAACCTTTAAAAATTTAGAAGATACTCCGGGATCTTATGCAGGACAAGAAAATGCTGTAGTAGCGGTTAACCCAACAGAAACTGGGTTAATGTTTAAACAGCTAGTTCCAGGAACTGGTATTCAATTTGACTTTACCACTAACCCTGCAGAAATTGGAATATCAACTATATTCTCTGAAATTTCTGGAGACCCGACACCGCAGCTAGGTGGCGATTTAAGTGCTCGTTCGGGCGGTAGCCAGTGGAGAATTTTAGATCTTACTACTCCTATTTTCCAAGATGAAGCAGCACCTAAAAGCTATGCTGATACTAAAATTGGCAGAGGTGGAACAACTTCTATTGACCCAAGAACCAATGCTGTAAATCCAGACTTTGGTGTTATGACTGGTCCGTTGATTCTTTCTAGAGATCCGGAACCAGACGATGATGAAACATATAACGGTCTTATTGCTGCCACTAAACGATATGTTGATAGTTCTGCATTTGGTAGCTCTGTTAACTTATATGTTGCAATGTCAGGAAAAGATGAAAGACCTGGTGTAAGTGCAGCAGTTCAAGGTCGAGCATTGGCATATGCTTATCGTACTTTAGAAGCGGCGTTAAAACGTGCTGAAGAATTAGTATTAGAATCACGTGTTGAAATAGGACCTTACAAAAAAGTTTTAACCTATGGCAACGGCGCAGGAGAATGTTACCTAAATAGCATCACTGAAGCTCCAGGTGGTGGTGCAGGCTTTGCTGGTACCATTTACATGAGTGTCAGCAATGTGGAAATAGCCAGTGTTGGTAATAACTATAGACCTGGAGATATTTTAACAATTTCAGGTGGAACATTTACTGAAGCATGTAGAATTGAAATTCTAACTACTACTTCATTGCCTGGCGGTGTTTTAACATTCCGTGTTATTTCTACAGGTGTGTATAGTGTACTTCCTGGAAGTTCTGCGGTTGCTACAACATCAAATAGTGCTTTTGGTAACGGTGCAGCATTTGATATTACTTTTTCAGTTAATAACATTACCATTGACAGCCCAGGATCAGGGTACGGACTAGTTTCTGTACGTATTACCGGTGGTGGTGGATCAGGTGCATTTGGTTCAGCTGACGTGGTCAACGGACAAATTGCTGGTATCACTATCACTGACAAAGGAGCCGGATTTACATCATTACCGAGTTTAATAGTTAATCTTCCAAGATTTAAAATATTCACTGACGGTGCTAGAACAGATTTTACAGGTGATGTTACTGATAACAGCGCACAGGCTATTAGAAGCAGAGACATTAGAGAAGGCTTGTATCTAAGAGGTGAAAGAAGTGGTGCTTTGGCACAGATACTTTCTCATTCAGGACAGCTTGACGGTGACGATGAAATATTTGATGTTGACATTCAGTTTGGTGCATTTCAACTCAACGAGCCTATCAGCTACGGCGATATTACTAAAAATATACAGATTACCGTTTTAGTTGAATCAGGGACTTACGAAGAAAACTTCCCGTTACGTGTTCCACAAAACGTAGCTATTGTCGGTGACGAATTTAGACGTTGTATTGTTAAACCAAAGAAAGGCGTGAGTTCAAGTCCTTGGGCATTGCTACATTTTAGAAGAGATGACCAAGTTGACGGAAACGTTCGTGGACCTAACAATCTTAACCTATTGGCTCCAACAGATCGTCCATTTGGTTATCATTACCTACACGATCCTAGCCAACCATGTTATCCATTAATTAACAATCCAGGAAACTATAGAGCAGCAGCGGATCTATTATCTCTTAACAAGACATTTATTGCTGCAGAAGTTATAGGATTTATCAACGATAGAAAACTAAAAGGCATTTCGCCATTTTCACAGAATTTTGATTACGATCAAAATATTTGTCAACGAGATGTTGGTCTTCTTATAGATTCTATGGCCTTTGATTTGAGATATGGCGGTCAAGATCGAACTATATCTGCGGCTTTGAAATACTACGGTAATGCCAGTGGACTGATTGCTATTACAACACAATTATCGCAAACGCTGGCCGCCATTAATCGTATTAATGTTTTAGCTCAAGATATTTTACAAAACAATCCAATTGACGAAAGTCTTCAAGCAACTTATCCTCAAATAATTGACCGCGCATTTGTAACAGAAACAGGTGCTCCAGCAGTATTTGAATCTTTAATTAACGCTGTTCAAGATGTAATTGACGGATCCGGCGCTGTTAACTATCCCGAAGAAAACGACAAGATGGATGCGTTTTTATTAAACGATGCTGTTATTGTTCGAGCCATTACTATTCAAGGTCATGGTGGTTTTTCAATGGTGCTTGACCCAACTGGTCAAGTACTTGCTAAATCTCCATATATTCAAGAAGCTGCGTCATTTAGTAGAAGTATTGGAACAAAGAAATTTACCGGTGGTATGTTTGTTGACGGTTTTTCCGGCAACTTAGAATTTAGAATCTATCAGAAACTTTCAAATACTAGATTGCTAGTTAATAGTCTAAAGAGAGAACCTAAACTACCTGCTTCTTTTATTGTTGATGATCAAGTTTATCGAATCAACTATGTTAGAGATTATATTTTTGATCCTGCAGGATCAACAGCCCAGTTTGTTTTAGATGAAACAACTCCTTGGCCATTTGATGTATTCACATACAATTCAGCAATATGCCGTAGAGACGTTGGGTTAATCATTGACGGTCTAGGTTATGACATTTTATTTGACACAAATTACAATGCACGAAAAGCTGGTCTTTTATACAGAGAAGCCAATGCTGAAGTTGTAATTAATACACAGAAAATTTTAACGGTTCAGTCGGTAGCTTATGCACACGAATTAGCAAGTGATGTTGTTTCAAGTTCATCTGCTGCGGTTTCAGTTGTTAATAGAAGTAATAATGCTATTACTAAAACTATTAATAACGGTGTATCATTTGCTCCAGCTGTTGCATTTACTAACCCACCGGGTGTTAGTGCAGATATAGCAAACGCAAAAGTTCAAATCTTAAACAACCTTCTTTATATCAAAGAAGATTGTATGGGCTGGATTCTTGCTCAGATTGCAGATGGAAGTATTGCACTATTCCCGCCAAGTTATTCTTACAACTCAAACGCTTACAATAGAAGATTTGAAGCTATTTTATTAGCTGTAGTTTACGATACATTGTATGGCGGCAATAGTCAAAGCAGAGATATTGGTCTTCAATTCTATAACGGAGTTGGTGATGCAGTGGCTTTCCAATTTGACGTTGCTAATGAAAAAGACGAATTAGTAGCTGCTGTTGAAAGATTAAAATATGTAACACAGCAAGTCTTACAAAATTTAAATCCAACGGTGTCTTATACAACTATTTCTAGATATTCTGGAACCGTTGTTGGTGGCGCAACTATAACAAATATTTCAGCATTATTTGATATTGTTATTTCAATCATCAATGATGTTACCGCTGCTCCTGCGGAGGTCCTACCAAGTCCAACAGCTTTTGGATACGATCCTACAAGAGTCACAGCTAGAACAACACTTCTAGCAAGTAAAACCACTATTCAGGATAGTACCATAAACTTTATTAACGAGAACGCTAATAAGTTTGAAGTTTTAATGCCTGGTAATAGATCTATGTTGAGTAACGACTTTACTCAAGTAGCTGACATGGGATATGGACTAGTTACTACCAACGGTGGTTTAACAGAAGCAGTATCTATGTTTACATACTACTGCCAGATTTCATACTACTCTGTGAATGGCGGTCAGATTCGATCAATTGGTGGATCATCTGCACACGGTGTATACGGTCTAGTTGCTGAAGGGGCTGATCCATTAGAAGTTCCAGTACCGGTTACACTTTATCATAATTTTAGTCAGGGTGCTAGCATTTATTCACCAACTATTGCTTATCCTGCGGCACAGGGAAATTTATATCTATTTGTTGAATATGACGACTACATTCCGTTGAATAAATGTGAATTAGAAATTGATCATAGAGAATTTGCAACCTTTACTGGTAACATTGTAGGAACCACACTTGACATTACAACAATGTCAACTGGTGAAATACGAGTGGGAGATACCATTTACGCTTCTGGTATTAACCCTGTAAGAGTAACTGCATTTGGCACTGGAACCGGTGGTGCTGGAACTTATACATTAGAAGCTTCAAGAACTTATCCGTCTGGACCGTTATGGGGCAGCGGTTATACTGGAACTATTGTTAAGTATCCAGTTACCTCAGTAACAACCGTAGATTTACCAGCAGGTATTGCTAAGATTAATTTAGGAACAGCTTCTGCGGCTGCAGGTGCTACTGGAATTATCGAAGGTTTATTTGCTACACTACCTGACAATTATAAGGTTACTATACGAGCATTAAGTCAAGTTGTATTGACTGGTGACGTTGTTTCAGTTACAACAAGACCAAGTACTGGTTTAGTTTTAGACGAAGCTCCTCAAGTTTATCGTATTCTTGAATTTGAAAACTACAACGATATTCGAACCTGTACTATCAGTGTAGCTTTAGAAACCGTAATTACCACGGTAGCTGCTCACGAACAACAACCTGGTAATCCTGTTAAATTTATAGTATCAGAAGGTGGAACTATTCCACCTGGATTAACAACCAATACGGTTTACTATATTTTAACATCAGGATTTACTCCTAACTCATTTAAGATTTCAACTGAAAGAGATGGAAATCCGGTTAGAGTTACAGGTGCCGGAAGCGGAACGTTCTCATTTAATACCTATGGTTTAGCTAGAACTACATTAAGAGAAAACTACGACTACATAGATTTCACAACACTGGCCTATCAACCGTTTAGAGGTAGTTTAACTAACTTTACCGTTGATTATCCTGCTAATCCAACATTTGTTGTATCACCTGGACACGGATTAATTAAAGGAACGGTTATTAGATTGTCAACTACTGGGAATCTTCCAGGCGGCGTATCGATCTTAAAACATTATTTTGTACATAATATTCTTGACGCTGATAAATTTGAAATCAGTGCCACTATCGGAACTGGTAGTATTCCTGTAACATTTACAACTACAGGAACAGGTGTACATAGTTATGGCAGAGTATTAGGTGAAAGAGGAGATTCAAGTTTTGCTATTCAATCACTTTCCTCTCTAGATCGTAATCGAGTGTTAGATAGTGTGTTCACATGGAAAGGCACGGTTCATGAAGTATTAAATTACACACCACCAACTACAGGCACACCATACGGTTTACTTGAAATTGATCCTCCATTAAACGATGCAGTTACTCCATATACTTCTCAGATCTCTCACAAGGCATCTGTTAAGAAAGATGCAGGCGGTAATCTAACAATTAGAATTGCATTAACTCGTGTTACATCACACGATATGTTGGAAATTGGTACTGGTTCGTACGCTGATACTAACTATCCAAATGAAATCTACGGACCATCTGTAAATCCTGCGAGTGATGCTAACGAAACCCAAGAACGAGGAGTAGGAAGAACATTCTACGTTACCACAGACCAATTCGGTAATTTCCGAGTTGGTCCATATTTCCGTGTTGACCAAGGTACAGGTAACGTTACTTTCTCAGCAGCGATTACGTTGTCTAACTTAGACGGTTTTGGATTTAAGAGAGGCGTTCCTGTTTCTGAATTCTCAACAGACGATTCTATGTCAGATAACGCCACTGACACGGTACCAACTGAACAGGCTGTAAGAACTTATGTTGAAAGACGCTTAGGTTTATCACATGCAGGTAATATTCTTAGCCCAGGAACATTGATTCCAGAGGATGTTGGAGGATTTTTAGCATTAAACGGATTGCTCAGTATGAAGGGCGACCTTTTAATGGGCAACGGTGTTCAAAATTATAAAATACAGAATTTAGATAATCCAATTAATCCTACAGATGCTGTTAACCTAAGAAGTTTAACATTTAATAACTTCCAAGAAGTTTCATTGAATAACATCAATGCTGGTGATATTTTAACTTTCACTGGAGCTGGTAGACAGGCAATCAATGCAGCCCTTGTAGGTGACATAGCCTACGGATTTGATTCTACTGCTAATACCGTTACTGCTAGTATAAATCCTGGTGTAATTAGTAACACACAGATTGATGCAGCGGCGAACATTGCACAAAGTAAATTAAATCTAAATGCCGCTACAGCCAGAGTTAATGCTACTGGAATTACTCAGGCAGACCGAGGTTTATCTAGTTTTGATGATGCACAATTTACCGTTACCAACGGTTGGGTTACTATTAAGAACAATGGTATTAGCCTAAACAAAGTTCAGCAACTTGCTTCAAGAACGGTTGTTGGTAACCCAAACATTGCCACATCAGATGCATCAGCTGTTAGTTTTAACTCAGTTATTGACTTAGGCGGTGGTATTAAGAAAAGCCAATATGTTTCAACTGGTATTTTAAGACGTAAAGGTTTTGTAGCAACAGGTGATTCAGATTATGAAGTAATTGAAACAACTGCGCAAAATGATCCAGATACTATTGTTAAAAGAGATTCTCAAGGTAACTTTACTGCGAATATTGTAACCGTAGGTAGTATTAAATCTGGAACTAATGTTGTTTTAGACGTTGAAACTTCTGCAACAGGAGGTTTTGTACAGCTTCACGGATTTAACGGAACCACTGGTTTGCTCATAGGTGATGGTACTACATCAGCTGACAGAACTTCTTACTACGACAATGACAGACATATTTTTAGAAGTCAGAATCGTTTGTCGTTGGCTCCTATTACAGCTTCTCAGCTTACAGCTCAAAGCATTACCACTGGCAGTGATACTACCATTGGAACTATTACTGGACAATGGGTTTTAGCTAGCTCCCCTGGTGTTACAAATAACCGAGGAAACTCAAGAATGCAGGCTACGTATTCTGCAGACTTAGCTGAATTCTACGAAGGAGATAAAGAATACGATACTGGTACCGTGTTAATATTTGGTGGCGAAAAAGAAGTAACTATCTCTACACAGGCATTTGATTACAGAGTTGCTGGTGTTGTTTCAGATGATGCTGCGTTTTCTATGTATGGCGCATGTCCAGGATTCAAAAATCAAATAGCATTACAAGGTCGTGTACCATGTAAGGTAGTTGGAAAAATACAAAAAGGTGATTTAATAGTAACTTCAAATATTCCGGGTGTGGCTATGTCAGCAAAACACAATGCTCCATCAGGAACTATTATTGGTAAGGCACTAGAGAATTACGATTCAGATCATATCGGAACTATTGAAGTAGCGGTAGGGAGAACATAATGGCAAGAAAAATAATACAATCAGGAAGACCTCCCGTTTTATGGAGTAATGTTGACGAAGCTTTTAAAGACATCAACGCAAACTTCTTAGAACTATATGCAACTATATTAGGTGCCAGCGGAGAAGTTGTTGACTTTACTTCTATGGTCTCTGATGTAACTCCTAGAACAACAGACACCTATGACTTAGGTTCTCCATCAAGACGATGGAAAGATTTATACTTAAGCGGCAATTCATTGTATCTTGGCGATGCTTTGGTAACAGCCAGTGGTACTGCTGTAAATCTTCCTCCGGGTTCAACGGTTGGTGGCTCTCTTATTAAAGATCCAATTGAGGGAAGTTTTAAAACAATTGCGGTAACAGGTCAAACCAGTGTAAGTGCAGAAAATGGGTCAGACACATTAAATTTAGTTGGTGCTGGAGTAGACATTACATTAAACGCTGCGACAGACACCGTAACATTTACAAATACAGGTGTTAGCCAAGCAGTTGCAGGAAATGGTATTGGTGTTAGTCAGGCAACTGGTTCTGTAACATTTAGCAATACCGGTGTTAGAAGTGCTACGGCAGGAACAGGTATTAGTGTTAGCGCACCAAATGGTGAAATCACTATTACTAATAGTGGAGTTACAAGAGTTGTTGCAGGTGATGGTATTGCTCTTGACCCTGCAGGCGGAACTGGGGTTATAACCATAACCAACACCGCACGATTTGTTCCTCAAGAAATTTTTAGATCTATTGTAGTTCCTGGACAACTTCCATTAGTTCCAGATAGTGCTATTGATATTTTAACATTATTAAGTGGCACAGGTATATCTATTGTAACCAGCGAAGTTTCAGACTCAATTACATTTAACAACACCGGTGTTACTACTCTTTCAGGTTCAACAGGAATTTCAGTTAGTTCTTCAACAGGAAGTGTAGTATTAACTAATACAGGTGTAACATCATTGATAGCAGGAAGCGGAATTTCTGTTTCATCAAGTACTGGTGGTGTAACGGTATCAAATACTCGACCAGGATTTACTAACATTGCTGTTGCTGGTCAAAGCTCATTAATTGCAGATAATGAAACAGATACTGCAACATTTGTTGCAGGTGCAGGTGTTACATTAACTACTAATGCCAGCAACGACTCTATTACTATTGCGGTTAATCCTCGAGCAGACTTGATTGGTTCTGTGTTCGGTGACGATTCTTCACTGCTAGTTGATGGTACTGGAAGTAGGCTAGTTGGTCCAGTGTTTACTTCAACCTTAAGAACCAGTGAAACAAAAATTGCGTTAGGTGAAAATGCAGGAACAACAAGCCAAGGTACACAGGCAATTGCTATAGGAAATTTAGCAGGTGAAACTAGTCAAGGATTACGAGGCATTGCTATAGGATATCAAGCTGCTGGTGTAAATCAAGGTGCTAGATCTATAGCTATTGGTCAAGCAGCAGGTTACGGTAATCAAGGTGCTAATGGCATTGCTATTGGAGAAAATGCCGGTCTAAGCAATCAAGGTGCTGATTCTATCATGATTGGTCGTAACGCCGGTAACGGCGGGGCGAATGCCAACAGCATCATGTTAAATGCTACTGGATCAAATTTGATCAGCGCAGCGGCAGGTTTCTATGTTGATCCAGTAAGAAGTCAGGCTACTACAGGAAACATTTTACAATATAATACCTCAACCAAAGAAATTATTTACAGCAACACTATCAACGCAAATACCGTAGGTTATCATACCGGCGATGTTAAAGGTAGTATAGTTGGCGATGATTCGACTATATTAGTCGATGGAACTAATTCAAGAATTGTAGGTAGAATTTTATCCCCAGAAATTTTTGGTATTGAAACTTATTCAATTACTCCGGTTGTTAAATCTTTTGAAGTAAGTAATTCTCCAGATCTATTAGCTCGTGTAGTTTCAAACATGACTAGCTATGGATCTAGTGATGCACCTCGAATAGAGTTGTCTAGTTATCGACTTACTCCAACCAGCGGAGATGCTGGCCCAGGAATTACTTTTAGAGCTAGTACTGGAAGTTCTGTTAATGATATTATTGGTTATGTTGATACTTCTGTAACTGATGCTACAAACGGATCTGTTGACTCTGTTATAAGATTTAGAGTTAAACAAAACAACACTTTAACAAATACCGTTAACGTTATTGGTACCGGTTTACAGGTAAATGGTTCTATTAGTGCTAGTACATTCTTCCAATTACCAGTGTTTGCAAATAATACTGCAAGAGATACCGCAGTACCTTTTCCTGCAGCGGGTCAGGTAGTGTTTAATCAAACAGGTGCTGTGTTCCAAGGTTATAATGGAACAGCATGGGTTAACTTAAATTAATTGGAGCGATAAATGGCAAAACAAACTATTAACGTAGGCACATCAGCAAATTCTAAAAACGGTGATAGCCTACGAACAGCGTTCCAAAAGGTCAATACTAATTTTACAGAATTATATGCTGCATTGGGATTAGACAGCGGTGGATTAAATGTTGGAGCATTTGAATTCAGTGGTAGTACGTTAAGCACTACAGACTCTAGTTCTATAACTATTGACCAAGCAACAACAATTACTAGTAATTTAACCGTAGGCGGAGACATAGTTCCAGAAACAGCCAACGGCGGCAATTTAGGTAGTGCTGCCAAACCTTGGAAGAGTTTATATGTCAGCGGATCAACTATCTATCTTGGCAATGCTGCATTAAGCGTTGACGCTAACGGCGAAATTTCAATAAACAATAATCGCATACTTCAGGATAAC
>JACCDW011002930.1_pt1 | contig 11962 bp, 12 predicted proteins | sample 7449781 | NCBI WGS metagenome assembly JACCDW01 (sample SAMN15323449, study PRJNA562643) | freshwater metagenome | isolation source: river surface water | place: USA:Blue River Watershed | collected 2017-08-18
AGAGTAAATGGTGATGGTGATTTAGAAACTCCTGTAATTGATTTATTAAATCATGCTCAAAGTCCAGTTTCAGCATTGACCATGGATACAAACCACATTCTAATACATACAGACCTAACCTCTGAAGACGGTGGATCAGATAATAATCAATTACTCAAGTTGAATACTATGGTCATTTCGTCTTTGACAATATCATGTTCTAAAGATAACAATGTTCAATGTACAGCTAACTTTGAGGGAATGATTGATACTGAAGTTGAATCAGATTACGCTGTTCCTGATACCACTGAAATAATTGGAAGAGCGCTAACTTGGGGAGACTGCGACATTTCAAGAGAAGAATCTTCAATGAGAACTGTAGCTTCTTTTGATATCACTGTTACAAACTCGTTAGAAACACCTGCATTCTTAATTCCATATCAGACTCCAGAGTCAGGAATTGCGTCAACAAGAAGTGATCAAATTCAACTTATTGGTTTGACAGCAGTAAAATGGACAGGAAGTGTTACTGAACTTGTAAGAAGTGGAGCTGACTTAAATACGTTCATACATGGTGGTTGGATGGTAAATGAAAATCTTGTCATAAACATTGGCCCAATTGTTGCGACATTTCCTATTCCATTATTTGATATATCCACAATGCCACTCACTGCTTCTGTTTTGACAAGAGCGACTAAATGGACTTCACTCATCAGGCCAAGGCGACCTCTCACATCTGGAGGTCTTTTTACCTTTGTTTAAGAAGGTTTTAGAGACCTATTTGCTTAAAGAATATAATTAGAAATAAATTATCAAGGATTTGAGGACGTTTTTATGCCTATAAATAACAATCTATTTGGTGTATTCAAATCATTTAAACTTGGCGGTATTAAGGTTGTAGCTACTAATATGTCCAGAAATAGGAATATGGCTGCTTCTCCTGTTAATTACGTTCAAGGTACACCAAAAGCAAGAGTATTGGACATCGGGCAGGTCAGTGAGACATTGACCATAAATGCTCCTCTTTTTATTGGCACTGGTAGTACAGTAGATGGTAGATACATTGCCAATAAAAAAATTGAAGAAATATTAAGCCCAACTACTGCTACATTACCATTGCTTACAAGTGCTACATTCACAATAGGAGCTGAACAATCCTCAGTTTCTTTGAACCTTGAATCAGATGGTGATCCAAATAACCTTACTGCTTTTGAAATCCTTAATTCTGAAGTAGAGGAATTAAATCCAGCTCTTGGTCCAACAAGATTAGCAAAGTTTTATGACTTTAGAGTACAAATTGGATCAAGAAAATATTTTATGAGAAATGCAACTCTGAATGTGACTGCACAAACAGACAAAGTGTATTTCTTTATACCAGGTGATTGGAATGACTTTAGAGGCTGGGGTACTACAACTACAGCTTTAGATCTCAATGACCCAGCAACGTACGAAGCAACTGGTATTGGTAGTACACAATTACGTATTGCAGGTACAGCGGTCACATATCAACCGGGTACACAATTTCCATTTATGGGTATTTCCACAATTCAAATTACTGGTAGTGGACAAGCAGCTGTATTGATGCAGGACTTAGATGCTGATGATGCATTTATAAGTGCAAATGAATCTATCAACCTTAGTTTACAACCTGGTACATCAGATTTAGATTTACAAGATCCAGGTTATGTAAGATATGTTGATGCTGGATTTAAGATTGAAATATATGACCCAGCATGGAAAGATGATATCAACAATACATCTGGATTCGGATGGACATCATTCTTGACTCCATCATTATCATTAAGTGAAGCAGTAGTAAATACTTCCAACTTCTCACTTACATCAGGTTTACTTACAGTAGACTTTGGATTTGTATGCTGGGTTAGATAGTTACTCTTCGTCTTCTTCTGGGTCAAAATCGAAAATGTATTCTTCGTAATCCCATTCATCGATGTGATCCATATTTTTCCAAACATTATTTACCGCATAAATTGGAGCATTTGCAATACAAGCTAAAATCAGACCATCTGAAAGCGAAGTAATTGTAAATGCTCTATTATGTTTTTCGTCTACTGTTTTCAAAGACGCATATATAACGTCTCCTACTTTTGACTCAATACAAACACTTTCAATTTTAGTGTGAATCTGGGTAAGTAATTTTATAAACAGTTGGTGGATGGTATTAATATGCGAATTTTTATGCAATTCTTTATGAACAAAAGATAATAAAGAAGCCTCAAAATTAGTTAATTCTAATCCTGCTTGTCTCTCTCCATCAGTGAGAACAACATACACTCGCTTATCAGGATTGACTACAATATGATCAATATCAATTGGAATATTGTTGTAGTCATAATCATCTCTAATTGAAGAATTGTCAATTTTTTTCATTAGTGTGTTTTACATCTTTCGCAAGTATTGCAAAGGTAGCTATTTATGATATGAGACGTTGCTACCAATAATCCCCCTGCAACTAAGACCAAATTATAAATATCAAATTCAAAGCCATTACTGTGATGTGTATGATCGTGCATAAGTCTTACAATTACAACAAGCGTAAAACCAATCGACAATACAACTAAAGCTTTATATGATTTATGCTTCTTGAAACCAAAACATAAGCTTGTCAAGCCTATTGTAAGAGATATGCCAAGAAAAATCCATTCCATAAAGTCTGTTATAAATAATGACAAACCAAGGATTGGAATTAATACTACAATAAGTGGTAATAATGAGCAGTGGATAGCACACAAAATAGCAGCTATAAAACCAACTTTGTCTAATTTATTTGGAGAGTAAAGACTGAGCTTTTTCATATAATGCATCGCTAATTTCTTTTATTGTATCTTTTGCAGATTCATATAAACTTGATAGAAGTTCTATATTATCAGAATTAATATCATGTTTGATAGAGTCTTCCAAATCATTTACTTCATTAAGCTGAAGTGTATTCAAAGCATTAGTTTCTTTCATTTGACTTATTTGAATCAAATTGTCATACAATAAAGTTCTATAATTACTTATTCTAATAAATCTTTCATCATCAATTTTATTTTCTTCAGCATCTTTGATAAGTTTTTCTTTTTCTTCATTTGATATTGACTTACCAGAAAGTACCATAGTCTTTTCATTAGATGTTGTTTCATCTATTGCTTTTACAGTGGTAATTCCATTTGCATCAACTTCGAATACAACATTAATCTTAGGAACTCCCCTTGTTGCAGTTGGGATATCTTCAAGCTTAAACTCACCCATGAAGTGATTGTTTTTAGTTTGAGGTCTTTCTCCCTGAAAAACCTTCACATCAACTTCTTTCTGATTATCAAATGCAGTGGTAAATATCTCTTTATGTTCAGTCGGGATTTGAGTGTTTCTCTTTATCATTACTGTCATAAAACCACCTTGAGTTTCAATTCCTAATGACAATGGACAAACATCTATCAAATATACTTCCTTATCAGATTTACCAGATAATACTGATGCTTGTATCGCAGCACCAATTGAAACTGCTTCATCAGGATTGATATTCTTATTTGGCCTAATACCCAACCATTCTTGCACTTTTTCAGCTATATATGGTATTCTTGTTGATCCACCTACAAAAACTACTTCATTGATGTCTTTTATGCTCAAATTTGCATCTTCAATAGCTTGATCTATGCAAACTTTTGTCTTAGATACAAACACCTCTATCAATTCCTCAAATTCTGCTCTTTGAATTGTGGTTGAAAGACCTTGGAATCTCACTGTACATTGATTGAGCTGAGATAACATTTTTTTAGATTTTTCAGCAACATTTCTTAATTCTGACTCATCATAATTAGTAAGATTCAACTTAGATACTATCAAGTTGCCTAAAGCGGAATCGAAATCTGCTCCTCCAAGTTTTGTATCTCCTGCTGTGGAGAGAACATGAAAATCACAGCCATCAGATAGCTTAAGAAGAGTAACATCAAAAGTACCGCCACCAAGATCGTAAACCAAGATCGTCGAATCATTATTTTTATCAAGACCATATGCTAAAGAGGCTGCAGTGGGTTCATTTATGATTCTAAGTACTTTTAGTCCTGCAATCTCTCCAGCAGATTTTGTTGCTTCTCTTTCACTATTGTTGAAATAAGCTGGTACCGTAATTACTGCTTCTGTAATTTCTTCGCCCAAATAACTTTCAGCATCATTTTTTAATTTCTTAATGATCTCTGATGATATTTCACATGGAGATAGTAATCTATCGCCAAAAGAAAATGACTTATCAAATCCATTTGACATCTTTCGTTTGATTAGTCTTACAACATTATCTGGATTTATAGCTTCATATTCAGCAGCTAAATCACCAACCATGATTTGATTTTCTTCATCAATTGCAAAAACAGATGGAGTAATGCGGTTTCCCTCTGAATTAGGAACTACCTCAATACTTCCATCTGCTTTGACATGAGAAATAACACTAAATGTGCTACCTAAATCGATTCCTACAGCAATACTCATAAGTATTATTGTACAAAATTATATGTCTGAGTCTTCTCCCAAGTTTGATCCACCAGGCTTATATCCTTCAAGCAAGGTCTTAAGTGAATCTTTTTGATCCAATTTTTTCTTGAAAGAAGAAATCTCTTTCTTTGAAATTGGACCAATAGCAGGTACTTGAACTGGATCTTTGGGTAGTGCTGTTTTATAATCTTGAGCCATTGAAATCAATTGAACAACAGCAAAAGTGTCTTTGCATTTTCCGCATCTCATAATCGCATAAACTTCAACTTCTGATTTTGGAAGCCATCCAAGATGTGACTCATAAAAAAAAGGATGCTTGCAATTTCTGTTTAAGCAGTGTTTAGGTTTTCCTACGATGGTTTGATGAAACATTCCACACCTCCCAAAAAATCTAATATAGTTTATTTACGAAATAACAGATGATTTTCTTGCTTTGTAGGATTTTATATAATCCACATGGTATAATACTTATAATACCGCTGATGGTTTTTTAAGTCAGCGGTATTATTTTGTTTAAGGAGGAAATAATGAAATTACTAAAAGAAATCGAAGATTTGTTCACACATGTATTATTTACACTCATCAAAAATGAGTATTAATTGATTAATATAAACTGCAACGGCGCAGTTTATTTCAATTCAAAAAACTTCCAAGCTCTCTCGTTTTTATATACTTTCTTTCTAAGATTTGATTGAGTCTTCATATTTTTCTGATCTGAATAAAAATCCACAATGATTGCATCAGGCTTTCCGTTTTTTACAGAATCATGAATATCTTTGCCAACACACCTAAGTACTCTTCCAACTTGCTGATATGTTGTGACTGAAGATTGATTTGAGCCAGCTAAAATCAAACATGCAATTCTGGGAGCATCTACACCTACATTTGCCCATTGAGTAGCTATTAAAACAATCTCGTTATTTTCAACGGCATTAAGCATTCTTCTGCGGTAATTCTTTTCCTCATCAGAAGGATCTTCTTCTCCTTTGTCGCCACCTGGAACAAATACAGCATTTTCTATCATGCTTTCCAAGATAGCTCCATGTTCTCTTCTTTCGACAAGAATTAAGGTTGGCCTATTGTTTTGCATGAAGCCTTCAGCAAATTGTTTTATTCGATAATTTCTTTCCCAATTATTTACAACATTTAAATTGTAAATTTCAGCATAAGTTTTAGCTTCAAAGAAATCATTTATCTTGCATAGAAATATTTTTGGTTGAACAAGAAATCCTCTTTCAATCAAATCGCTTGCAGACACTTGTATTATTTTTCTTCCAAGAGTGCCTTCGATTCGGATTTCTTGATTGTCTGTACGCCATGGAGTTCCTGACAATCCAAGTTTGTAATATGCATTTGATGCATACTTGCCTAATTCTTCAATGATTACTGAAGCAACATGAGCCTCATCTACAATGAAAGCTTGGCAACTTTTCAATAACTCTCTAACTTGAGATTTTTGGAAAATAATTGATTGCCTGTGATCCCAAGCTGTTTCTGCTTTCTTATATGCAGCAAGTTCTGTTTTGACTAAAGCATTAAGCTCTCTTTTGTATTGCTTGTCTAAAGATGCAGCAGAAGACACTAATGATTTTTTCTTCTTGGGATCTAATTCTTTATCTAAAAGTTCTTGAGCTTTTTCAATACTGGAAGATAATTCAGATAGTTGCTGTGATGCTTTGTTTTTTGCTAATGTCCAATTTTTAGTAGCGTCGTCAAACTCTTTTTGCAATTGAGCGGTAGATTTTGGCCCATCATGATTTGTGTCATCTACAACTTTATTTCCACGCTCTTGATATTTTTTATCAAATGCAATAAGAGCAGTTTGATATGTGACAACATTGATACCATTCATGTTGAGGTCACAAATACCACCACCAGCAATTCCTACCTTTACTGGTTGCCCATCAAGACGCAAATATTTTTCGAACTCTTTTTGGGTTTGTTTCAATAATTCAATTGCTGGAACAATAAACACAACTGGAGAGACTGCCAATTCCTTAAATATTTGGCAGGAAGTCATTGTTTTACCAGCGCCAGTACATAGTGCAAGCATTCCCCTTTGAAACTTGCGTGAAAGAACTCCCGAATTAAGTTGATAATCTCTTAGTTCTTTACCACCAAAATCACATTCTAATGGGTAATTTCTTTCTGGCTTGATTCTTTTATCAACAAACTTATATTCAACTTTTATAAGGTCAAAAAGTTCTTTGACTTTATTTGTCAGGCCTGTAGGAAATGATTGTTCACGTTTGTTGTATACAGAAATCTTACCATCCCACTGTCCTTGTTTGAATTTTTCAGACCATTCAGCTTCAGGAACCATGTATGACAATTCACTTCTAATAGCTTCTTGATATTGAAAATCAAGTTTGCCATTAGGTGTCGAGTCATCTATTATGACTGACTTTTCATTATATACATTTACAATGAACATAAAACAGAGTATACCACACTGTCAGAAAAGAAAAACCCGTCGATTTCGACGGGCTTAGTTATTTACTTAGTGATTGTATTTGCGACATTGCAGCAAACTTATTTACAGCAATATCGATTTCTTTGGGCCTTTTACCAATATAAGTTTGTAAAGTGCTCAATACTAATGTACTCAGATTTTCTACATCAGTGTCTGAAAGTTCAATTCCATTTGCTTTGGCTGCTAATCTGAGATATCTTACAAATTGATCAACACCATCTGCGTCAGAAAACTCTCCGTCTTGAATCTTTTTCAATCCTTCTATCCAGATCGAAATAAGCATATCAGCCTTATCACCCAATTTAGATTTCAAAACCATGTGAATTATCTGAAGGGTATTCAATGCTAATTGACGTTCGTTTCTTAACTTTGATAAGTGAAAAAGAATAGCACTACCAATCAAGAAACCAACTGTGTATGTTCCAACTGAACTTAGATTTTTAGTTACGAATTCCAAAACGATATTCATAATTAGCAATCCTTAGCAATAGTATCATCATCATCGTCACTTGCATTTGGATCTAAAATTACATCTGCAATGACCGGAATTTCTAAAGCGTCTGGAATTGGCTTAGTTTGCTTTTCATCTGCCCAGACAAGATTGTCTTTAGCTTCGACTTCCTTGCCTTGTTCATCTGTAAAAGTCTTGATTTCACCATTAGCTCTCTTAATCATGCTCATTGAACGGCCCTCCTTTTTCTGGATTCTAAATAATCGGATAAATATTTGATCTCTTCATCAGATAAGTCTGTAGGATTGTTATACAAAATTCTAACTATGAGATCTCCATAATTATCTACCGATGCTGGTAAACCTTTGAACTGTATTTTTTGACAATGACCATGAGAAATATTATCTCCAATTTTTACATCAAATATATTTCCATCAGGATGATTAATCCTTACAGTGCATCCTAAAACAGCTTCAACTGGATCTATAAATTTATCGACCATCAAGTTGTAATTTTTATCATATTGAAATCCTGGAGTTTCTTTCAAACCAATTTCAATCATCAAATAACCTGACTTTTGGTTTTTTTCAATATGATTGCCTAAATCTGGCACCATCATGCCTTTGAAGAGAGAGCCTTTCTCAATATTTAAGGAAAGCTTCTCTTGTTTAATCACATGTCCTTCAGTTTTGCAAACACCACAAGGATTTTGGTATATCTTGCCTTTGCCTTGACATTGTTGGCATGGTCCTATAATTTGTTCAAAATACATAAAACCATTGTTAATGGCAATCTTTTCTTGGCCAGATCCCATACATCTTGCACAACCTAATACGTTACCAACACCACCCATTCCATCACACTTTTGACAATACACTCTTCGTTCAAAAAAAACTTCTTTAGTAATGTTTTGGTATGCTTCTTCTAATGTAATTTCAACTAAAAGATTAACAGTAGTGTTAAGATTCCGATGAAAAGGATTACCAAAAGGATTGAAGTTTTGATTCCAAGGATCAAATGGAGTTTGTTGTGGAGCTTGCTGAGGTTGAGGATTCATGATATCTTCATATGCTTGAGATATCTCTTTAAACTTTTCTTCAGCTCCAGGTTCTTTGTTTACATCTGGATGATATTGCTTAGCTAATTTTCTGTATGCAGATTTGACTTCATCTTTATTTGCATTTGGAGACAAACCTAATACCGCATATGGATTACTCATAAAAAAATTATACTATAAACTTTGCAGCAACTGATTAATTTTATTGGATGGGGAAATGGAACTTTCACCAATACCCATATCAGCATGTTGTCCTGTAACACCCATAACTATTCCATATACTAATCCATCAGTACCAATCACCATGCCACCGGATGAACCTTCCATTATATCTGCATCTATAAAAATAATATCTTGCCAAGCAGATGATGGAGCATTTTCACCCAATGTTTGATGAATATTTGATACTCTGCCATAAGTTGCAGTATCGTGAAATCCTTCAGGAGCTGATATAACAATTACCAAATCTCCAATTTCAAGAGTATCAGAGTCTCCTAACATCAAACCCGGTATTTCATTTATTATATCTGGGCAGCTCAATATAGCAACATCAATTTCAGGCGATGAATTAACTATCTGAGCCTTGAAAAAATTCCTGTTATTAAAAGTTATATTGATATCAATGTTTTGAATATCAGGTGGTGTTACATGAGCAGCAGTAACAATGTTTCCATTGCCTACATGAAAGCCACTTCCTGACCATTGAGACTTTCCTTGCTTTACATATATGGTGCAAGAAGACTGAAGGCCCAGATTAGTAATATCTTTAATTGGGTCTTCAATTTTTTTTGAAACTTGAGCACCCTTTATCAGGGTGCTCAAATAATTTACATCTAATTTTTTTACATTCATCTTATGACTTTATAAAGTATATCTTTCTCTTCAACTGTCCCAAATCTTCTCGAATCATCTGAATTATCTTTATTATCACCTGTCAAATAATAATGCCCAATCGGAACTTTAGATTCTATTAATGATTGATTCAAATGCTCAGTCTTAAAATTAGAAATTGATTTGTAAGAATTATCATACAATAACTCATACAATGAATCTTGACTTTCTAAATTATAAAAAAAATAATAATATTCACCTGGAACATATAATATTCTTTTTATAATAACTTCTTCAAAATCGTTTTTAGCAATTACAATATCGCCTTTACTTAATTGACTATATTTTTTTGCTACAAGTACTTGCCCATTTTTCAATGTTGGGTACATAGAATTACCCCTTACAACTATTATTTTGTAAGGATTCAGAAACATAAAAACTAAGCTCGCAATCAAACACAAAAGAATAATTACATACTTATTTCTCATAGCGCTTCCTCTCAAATATGTTTAGAAGAAGAGCTTAAGTTCATTTTATTTTTTGTCTTCGCTCTTAAATGAACTACACTTGGCGCCAATCAACATTAGCAATCTTGGGTGCACCAAATCCCCATTTTTTCGGTCCTCCGGCATTTACATATTTAGCATCATCAGATAATAAATCTAAAACACGAAGCATATCTACATAATTTCTAATCTGTGGAAGATCAGGATTAGCTCTTGTAAAAGATAAAGCCAAAGCACACAAACCAGCCACAAATGGGCAAGCTTGGCTTGTACCAGACATTTTTGCATATCCTTGGTTCAAGAATGTAGAATAAATTCCAACCCCAGGTCCTAAACTATCAACTGTTTCATCACCACTTGTGAAAGTAGCGTAATCACCATTTTCATCAATCGCAGCTACAGCAATAACTTCATCAAATCTTGCTGGATAATTTGTCACTCCGCCATCATTACCAGCTGCTGCAAGAATAATAATTCCAGCATCTGCAGCTTTCTTGATTGCATTATGCACTTTTCCTGGAGGAGCTGCACTTGCGCCCAAACTCATAGAAATAATATCAGCTTTCATTTCGATAGCTTTTTCAATACCAGCAACGATAGATTCATAACTTCCGCCACCGTTGTTATTTAATACTTTGATTGGAATCAATGTACAATCAGGAGCTACACCTACAACTCCAAAATCATTGTTTTTTGCACCAATTATTCCTGCTACATGAGTTCCATGACCAGAAACTTCATCGATGTAATTAGGGTCCATGCTGCAGTTGAAAGCTAAATCTTCTGCCCATTGAAGATCAGGATGTGTGCAAATACCAGTATCTAAAACTGCTACTCTAATACCAGTTCCTGTAGTCTGTCTCCAAGCCTCTTCAATTTTGCAAAACTCAATACCCCAATTTTGTTGTTGTGATAATGCACCAAAAGGTAAAACCTCTACCGGCAAATCATCAGGTATAAATCTAATTTCCTCACTCATTTTAAGCACCTTTATTTTTTCAGTCTTATAGGTTGTATTCTTAAGAGAGAATTGATTATACCTTTTTATATTATATTGATAATTTGAGAATCTATAGAGTCACCATATACAGTTCCGTTGAATGGAGTAACTGTAAATGAAAGTATTTTTCCTTGAGTTACATATGATGATGGTAAAGAAGATCCCGTGTAAATTGAATTAGTTCCGGTAGACCAGTCATACCAATTTATTGTTGACGAGTCACTACCTCCATTTGGATCAGTAAATGCATAATAAGAATTAAGAGTAGTGCCAGTTGACACTGTATTATTTGTAATTTGCTGCAAGTCAATCTTAATCTTGACATCTGAAACGTATGGCTTTTGGTAATTTGTAAGTGTATATATTTCTGAATTGTAATTCAAACCTAATTTGAAACCATCCCTCGGTTGAACCTGTACATATAATTCATCACCAGCTTCAAAGGTTGATAAATATTCATTCAAATCTACAGACTGTTGAATTATTCTGTCATTATAATTTGGACTGGTAATTTGATTGAAAGTTGTGGATTTCTTTATATACCAATATATATTGGTATATTTTTCAGCAATATTTTGTTCACTATAATATCCATAATTCAAATATATTGGTGAACTTGTTGAAATATAATTATCTACACTTAGAAGATTAGATTTCAAAATAATTTTATTATCAACAATTGCTGGAGGATTAGTAGTGTTGAATTCTGCTAACTTATTTCCATTTTTCAACTCAGTATATGCCAACGAAGCATCATATGTTCTGGAAGATGATGAATTATAATCAAGAACCTTAAGACCAAGCTTAAAATAATTTGGATGCTTGATAAAAATAGTGACTTTATCAGACGCAGAAATATATCTGTCAAATGTAACACAGCCAGTTTTTTTATCTGATACGTATGTGTTTCTTTCAATTATTCCATTCACTAATACAACTAAATTATTGTCATCAGTCCATGAACCATTTTCAGCAAAATATGTTTTATAATCAATGGTTGTTGTGTTTTCACCAGACAAAGTATATGTTTCTGAATTTTCAATGATAATTGCTGTTATAATTTCTTCAGCATTTCTTGGACTATCAAAAATTAGATATCCCAAGTTATTATCTATTCTGTAAAGATTAGATTCTATGAGCTGTCCATTTGAAAAAATAGAAGCAGAGTAGTTTG
>JACCDW010655721.1_pt1 | contig 11960 bp, 16 predicted proteins | sample 7449781 | NCBI WGS metagenome assembly JACCDW01 (sample SAMN15323449, study PRJNA562643) | freshwater metagenome | isolation source: river surface water | place: USA:Blue River Watershed | collected 2017-08-18
ACTTTGCTCCTTTAGCAATCTGGTGAATGCAGCGAACTCATAATTCGCCTGAGGCGTGTTCGATCCACGCAAGGAGCATAGGACAGACTGGCATCTGTCCATCTTGACTTCTCCAAGTCAAACCCTTATAATACTAAGGTCAACATTCAAAACAATGACTCTTACAGCAAAATTCAAGAAAGACGTTCAAACCCTTCGTGGTGCAGCAAATGGTGATTTTTACCTTGATGTAAAGAATCCGAAACTCTACAAAAAGGTTCGCCGCTACTACGAAAACGAAGGCGTAGTATTCTCTGGTGATCCTCTTGATGACTATGAAATGCTTATGGAATATGTTCTTGCTGATCTTGAATCCGTTGAGGTTGCATGAAAACCAAAGTTCTTCTTGAACGTGAAGGATACCGTTTTGTTGAATCAGGTATCCTTGAAATAAATGGTAAACCTGATTACCGTATGCAAAAACAAAACGAGTACACAAAACGCTGGAATGACATTTATCTGTTTGATAATGTTCTACAATGTTCTACTGCTATGGAAGACATTGAATATGCGAAATGGTTAGACCCAGATCGTGTTCCTTGTTATATTAAGGATGATGAGTAAATAGTCTCGGGATGACTTAAAAAGCGCACTGGTCGGGAGCAAAACCCCTTATGTCTAAATCTGATTTACTTCGGTGGATTGGAAACATTCTCCTCATAATTGGTTATCAAACTATGCTATGGGGAGATTTTAAATATGGTTTAATGTTAAAAGTTATTGGAGGATTACTTACAGTACCTTTTGCTATTAAACTTAAACTTTGGGATGTACTATTCTTATGTGCATTCTTTGGTATTTCCGAGATATCAAAGTTGTATCAACTTTTCTTAGTTTCTTAAAACTAAGTGGTGGAGTCAATATGACCCCTATGAGTTTCTTGCTTCTCTCAAGAGCAAGTGGTGAGGATGGGACTCTCTCCCGCCTGGTTTCCAATTTCCAGTCAAAGAATTGGTGGCGAGCCTGAAATGTATGAAGAGGAGTTGCATAAACTCCTCTTTTTTTGTATAATATATACTAAGAGTAATTTGTTCTTTTATGAGTGATTATAAGAAGACAGCACTTGTACTTGGTGCTGGTGGCTTTATTGGAAGTCATATGGTAAAGAGACTAAGAGCAGAAGGTTATTGGGTTCGTGGTGTCGATTTAAAACGCCCAGAATTTTCTGAGACTCATGCAAATGAGTTTATTCAGGGTGATTTGCGAGACGTTAGATTTGTTGGACGTTGTATTCGTTATGCAGGTCCATATAACAATTTTTATGCATCAATTGTAGACAAGTTCTTAGAACCATTTGATGAAATTTATCAGTTTGCTGCTGATATGGGTGGAGCGGGATTTGTGTTTACTGGAGAAAATGATGCAGATATTATGCACAACTCTGTTACAATTAATTTAAATGTTCTTGAAGAACAGCGTAAGTTTAATGAACTTAAAGATGTAAATAAAACAAAAATCTTCTATTCTGGTTCAGCATGTATGTATCCAGAGCATAATCAATTAGACCCAGATAACCCTGATTGCCGTGAAGAATCTGCATATCCTGCTAATCCAGACTCTGAATACGGTTGGGAGAAACTGTTCTCAGAGCGGTTGTTTTTCGCTTATAATCGTAATTACGGGATCCCTGTTCGGGTTGCTAGGTATCATAATATCTTTGGACCAGAGGGAACTTGGAAAGGAGGTAGAGAAAAAGCACCCGCAGCAATCTGCCGTAAGGTAGCAGAACTTTCTACTGAAGGAGGAGAGATTGAAGTTTGGGGTGATGGAGAACAGACACGTTCCTTCTTGTATATTGATGAATGCATCGAAGCAACTCGCAGATTGATGGACAGTGACTTCATTGGACCTGTAAATATTGGTTCTGAAGAAATGGTTACTATTAATGAACTTGTGGATACTGCTGCCAGAGTTGCTGGTAAGAATGTCGAAAAGAATCATATTCTCGATGCTCCTCTTGGTGTCCGTGGTCGTAACTCTAATAATGATGTGATTCGTAGAGAACTTGGTTGGGACTATTCTCAATCTCTTGAAGAAGGTATCTATAAGACTTACAATTGGATTAATACTCAATTAGAAAATCCAAATTATATTCCTTTCTATCATTCTGTTTGATATGAAAATCACAGTATTAGGTTCTAGTGGACAAATTGGTGCTTACCTGACAGAGTATCTCCAAAATAAGGGACATCAAGTTCATGAGTTTGATTTGGTAAACACCCCAGATGAAGATATGACAACAATTCCTAATCCTCTCCTAGAGGAAAGAATTGCTGATTCTGATTTTGTATTCTTTCTTGCATTTGATGTTGGTGGGTCTCGTTATCTCAAAAAATATCAACACACCTTCCAATTCATTGATAACAATGCTCGGTTGATGGCAAATGCATTTGGTCTTCTTAAAAAATATAATAAGAGGTTCGTTTTTGCATCATCTCAAATGAGTAACATGAGTTACTCTCCTTATGGAGTGCTCAAGAATGTTGGTGAACTTTATACCAAATCTTTGAATGGACTTATTGTTAAGTTCTGGAATGTATATGGTATTGAAAGAGACCACGATAAAGCACATGTTATTACCGACTTTATTCGTAAGGGATTTGAAACTGGTGTAATTGATATGCTTACGGACGGTCAGGAAGAGCGTGAGTTTCTTTACGCCGAAGATTGTTGCGAAGCACTAGAAGCAATTATGGAAAACTATAATGACTTTACTTCCGAAGATAATCTTCATATTACAAGTTTTAAATCCACAAAAATTATTGATATTGCAAGTATAATTTGTGGACAGTTTAACTTGATCGGTAAGTATGATGTAAAAGTTCAACCATCAGAGCAAAAAGATAGTGTTCAGATGGATAAAAGAAATAAACCAGATACCTACTTGATGAAGTGGTGGACTCCAAAAACTACAATTGAAGGAGGTATTGCTAAAGTTTTTGAAGCGATGAAAGGAGATTACCTATGAAAATATTTGTAACAGGATGTGCTGGACTTCTTGGATCTAACTATACCCGACATCTTTTAGCAAACGGACATAAAGTAATAGGTATTGACGATCTTTCTGGTGGATATAAAGCATTTCTTCCAAAATCAGAAAATTTTACTTTTGCTAAGTTCGATCTTGAAAGAAGAAAAAAGGTAGTTGAATTATTTGAAGAACATAAACCAGATATTCTTTTGCATTTTGCTGCATACGCTGCTGAAGGACTATCCCCCTTTATTCGTAACTATAACTACAGGAACAATCTTATTTGCTCAGCAAACCTAATTAATGAATGTATCAAGCACGATACAAAAATGATCTTTACTTCTAGTATGGCAGTTTATGGTGAGCAAGAACCACCATTTACTGAGGATAAACGTCCTCAACCAATTGATCCATATGGTATTGCTAAGTATGCTGTTGAATGTGATTTGAAACTAGCTCATGAACAATTTGGACTTAGATATAATATTGTTCGCCCACACAATGTTCTTGGCATATATCAAAACATCTGGGATCGTTATCGTAATGTGATTGGTATTTTTATTCGAAAGACTTTAAACGGACAGCCAATTCTTGTTTATGGTGATGGAGAACAGACCCGTGCTTTCTCTGATATCAAATATTATATGGAACCATTTGATAAACTTCTTACCGACTATGATGGGGAAACATTTAATATTGGTGCTGATAAGTATTTTACATTAAATGAAGTTGCGGAAACGGTTCAGAAAATTGGTAAAAAGTATGGATACGAAGTTCCTATTGAGCATGGTGAACCTAGACATGAAGTAAAACATGCATATTGTGATCATACAAAAGCAAAAAGTATGCTAGAATTTAAAGATGAGACTAATCTCGAAGAATTGATTGAAAGTATGTTTGTTTGGGCAATGAGACAACCAAACAGAAAAGTCAAAACAATGGAATATGAGGTTACTAAAGACATTTACGATTATTGGAAAAACTAATGACTGAATACACTTTCCCGGATTGCAACCGATATTTTCAAAAAGATTTGGAAAAACTTAGATATAAGTTTAGTGGTGCTGAAACTATTGAAAATAACTATTCGCAAGCATTTCAAGATATGTTCGTCTTGAGTATCCTTGACGGAAAAAAGAATGGAGCATATGTAGAAATTGGCGGAGATCATGGTGTGATTATTAGCAACACCTATCTTCTTGAAACTGAGTTTGACTGGAAAGGAGTTTCTTTTGAAATCGATCAGTCAAAGGTTGATGGTTATAATTCCATTAGAAATAATAAGTGTATTTGTGCTGATGCAATTCAGTTTGATTATAAAAAATTTTTTGAGGAGAATAATTATCCAAAGCAAATTGATTATCTTCAGGTTGATATTGAACCTGCATGGCAAACTCTCAATGCACTGAAGGCACTTCCTCTAGATGAATATCGTTTCTCTGTGATTACTTACGAGACTGATCTTTATAAAGATGGTCCTGATGCAGGTGAAGAAGCAATGGAAATTCTTCTGTCACATGGATATGAGTTGGTTGTAAGAAATGTTGCAAACCAAAATAATCCATATGAAGATTGGTATGTAGACCCATCTGCAGTTGACGCTGAAATAGTAAAACTTTTTACTCAGAAGAGTAGACTTTCTAAAGAATCTACAGAATGTATTTTTTGGAGTTGATAAATGCTTTTAAGTTTTAATTCTTTAATTAGAAAATATAGCATTGATGTTACTGGCGTCATACATGTTGGGGGTCACATTGGGCAAGAAATGGAGATATACAAAAAAAATAACGTAGAAAATTTAATTGTTTTTGAACCACAAAAAGGACCATTTAAAAAATTAACAGATGTTGCTAATTCTATTGGATTTGCCAATATTATTCTTATCAATAAAGCACTTGGAAATTCATGCGCTGAAGTTGAGATGACATGTAATGATGATGGACTTTGTAGTTCTATTTTAAATCCTAAACATGTTTTGCAACAATATCCTGATATTATTTTTGATAGGAAAGAAACCGTTCAAATGGTAACTATGGACTCGGTTATTGACGAAAATCATAACTATAATTTTCTTAATATGGATACCCAGGGTTATGAACTTGAAGTTTTAAAAGGCGCAAGAAATACTTTGAAAAATATTGATTGCATTTATACTGAAGTTAATAATACTGAGGTTTATGAAAATAATGCTTTGATAGATGAAATTGATAATTTTCTTGAAGAGCAGTATGATATGGTAAGAGTGGAGACTGATTGGATGGGAGGCACTTGGGGTGACGCTTTTTATATTAAAAGTGATTTGATATGACAAGCGTTATCTTAAATACCGTATCTCATTGGTATGGTAGGTTGGGTAATAATATTCAACAAATTTGTAATGGTATTCTTTACTCTAAAATTAGAGGAGATGGATTTGTTAGTCCAGAACATGATTTAATAGAACAAATTGTATTGGATCATGAAAGAAAAACTATGCTTAGACCCAATAGATTTTTTCATTACAATACGGAAAACAAAGATTTTGATATTGATACTAATTATCTCTATCAAAATATAGGAGTTATTGCAAAAAAATATATTGTCCCCGCTTTTAAATTTTCTGTTGATAAGTCTTTTGACGATGATACTTTGGTAATTCATATTCGCAGTGGAGATATTTTTGCACATGAGCATAATCCTCCACATGATTATGTCCCAAATCCACTATGTTATTATCTAAGTTTAATTGAAGACTATGAAAAGGTAATAGTAGTCACTGAACCAGATAATTACAATCCAATAATTGATGAACTTAGGAAGATTGAAAAAATATCAATTCAATCAAAATCTGTTGGAGAAGATTTTTCTACTCTTATGAGGGCAAAAAATCTTGCTTCTTCTGGAACTGGAACTTTTGCAATTGCGGCAGCACTATGCTCATCAAATATTAAAAATTTTTATTGTACAGATTTATACTTAGATGAGCATTTAAATCCAGAAATGTTAATGCATTTAAATGGCATTAATGTTTACATGATGGAACTTAAAGATTACATCAAATTTAAAAATTGGAAAAATAATAAAGAACAGCGTAATTTTATTTTGGAGTATAAAAATGAGAGTATTTGATTCCTTTATTTTTTTCAATGAGTTAGATCTTCTAGAACTTAGACTTAATATACTCGATGATGTAGTTGATTATTTTGTTATTACAGAATCTCCTTGGACGGTTAGTGGAAACTCAAAACCTCTTTATTATGAAGAGAATAAGGAAAGATTTTCTAAGTTTCACTATAAGATTATTCACAATGTTACTGAAGAAATTCCTAATGACTATAGTAACTATATGGATAAGAAAAAATATCATACTCCGATGGGTGGAAATGATTTAAATGGAACTCCTTATAGAGAATATCCAATTCGCTTTCAGAGAGCTATTTTCAACAGAGACAGTAGCATTTATGGCGCAGTAAAGTTTGGTATTAATGATGATGATATTATTCTTACCAGCGATGCAGACGAGATTATCAATCCTTTAGTTCTTGAAGATTTATCTTGGTTCGATTCAAATAACCATTATGTCTGCTTACAAAAAGCATTTTATTATAAGCTGAATTATTTGTATCAAGATGATTGGATGGGAACAAGAATTTCTACGTTTAAAACGCTTTCAAACTATTCTGTAGATCTTTTGCGAAACATGCATAAAGATGCATACCGAATTGAACAAGCAGGATGGCATTGGAGTTTCTTTGGTGATGCAGACAATTTTAGATTGAAATTAGCTTCGTATGAACATACCGAAAATAATGTAGAGTCCAATACTGCAAACGCGGAAAGAAAAATTGATGAAGGTATTGATCCTTTTGGTAGGTCTATTCAAATAAAAACTATTCCAATTGATAATTCATATCCTGAATATATTGTCAACAACCAAGAAAAATATGCTGATTTTATTAAATCATGGAATTGATTGAAGGTGTAGCACTTTCAAAATTATGTGATTATTCCTTTGGTGATCAATCTGGTCAGTGGGGGAATATTTTTACGTCTTTTATGAAAGATGCAAATTTATTAAATTTAGAATTTGTAGAAAAAGTTTTTGAGGTTAAAAAAAGTAGAAATTATATGACCTTGTTTATTGATAACATTCGGTTATATAAAAGGCATATTGTAGAAGTAAAGGAAACTGATAGACCTTATGTTGAAGGTCTTATGGAAAGAAGTGACCTATTAAATTTGTGCTCAAACTTTCCTGATATTAAATTTATTATCTTCACGAACCTTGAAGATACGCCAACTGACGAACACATCTTTGATGCTATTCCTGAAAACGTATTGTGCATCTCTGCCGTAAATGCTATTGCTCATGGCGGAAAAGTTATACCTGCTCCTTACGGTTTGCAAAGGGCAATGAATTCAAGTGATAGTAGAATTGACGACATTAAGAGTTCTATGAGATTTATTCCAAATAATCCCCCTGGACTTTTATATGTCAGTCATAGTGAGAATACAAATACTCAAAGGGTAGGTATTAAAAGTATTTTTAAAAATAAATCTTGGGTAGAAGTTCATGAAGAAAGAGTTCCATACTCTGTGTTTCTATACAATCTTAGTCAATCTAAGTTTATGATTTGCCCCGTTGGAAATGCCATCGATTGTCACAGAAACTGGGAAGTCCTTTATATGAGAAGAGTTCCTGTGATGAAAGAACATCCATACCTTAGAAAGTTATTTGAAGGTTATCCAGTTCTATTTGTAAATGATTACGCTGAAGTAACTGAAGAACTCTTAAAAGATAATGAGCACTTGTTTATTCAATCTCAGGAAATGGATTTAAATCAATTGACACTTCCAACTTTTTTTGATAATATTGTAAATAAAGCCTTAGAAGGAAAATATGTTAGTAAATGAAATGTATCTTGGGTCTGGACTTGGCAACCAGATTTGGGCATCCGTTGTAACTCGTATCATCGCAGAGAAGTTAGGATATGAGTATGGAATTAAAGGTAAAGAATTGTGGAAAGGGAATGGATGGATGTCATACTTTTGGGGTAAAGAAGTTGTGGGGGGATCTGGTCCCGATGGGGGACCCCCTGATGTTTTGCCTGAAGGTATCGAATATTGGTATCGCGAAAGGCAAGAAGGTCACTACAAAGAAGGTCGCCATCAACATGATATGAATCCCATTGATCATGGGCTCTTCTTTCTTCCCGATAATACTAAACTGGATGGAACCTTCCAGAATATGTTGTATATCGAAGATCGTCGAGATGACATTCGTGAATGGTGCAAAGTTGATGAAGATAAAATCATTACCGACTATTCTACTGATGATATTTGTGTAATTCATTTCCGTGGAGGAGATTATTCAACAGGACATTCATTTCTTCCTCCTCAATATTATGAAATGGCAATCCAGAGGATGAAAGAAAAGAAAAGTGACATGAGATTTGTGATTGTTACTGATGACGCTGATCTTGCAAGGAAGCACATTCCTGGTATTGAAGTTGTCGGCGCAGCAGTTTCTAATGAACCTGGAGGTCCTGATTACAAAATTGGATGGTATCAAATGAAAGGAGGACCTTTATCAATTGATTACACAATCTTACATACAGCAAAAAATGTAATTATGTCTTCATCTACTTTTTCTTTTTGGCCTGTTTGGTTATCGACAGAACTGAAAAATATTATCGTTCCAATGTATTGGTTTGATTGGAATACTTCTGATGGGTGGTGGAGACCAGTAGATTCTATCGTTTCTGATTGGACCTATATGGATAGGGAAGGGAATTTAAAATCGGGTGATGTTTGTTGGCAGGACTATCGTAAATATACTCATGTAATCAATCCTGACACTTCTGGAATTCTTGTTAAATATTAATACATTACTACAAAATTATGTCAATTTATGGATGGGTTGGTGCTCCAGATAAAGTACTGAATAGTTATTCTCAGTCATGTTTGGAGTTTTCAAAAGAAGAAAAAAAATTTAAAAATTTTAAAAAGGATGATAGGTATAGAACTATTCTAGAGGGAGCTCCAAAATTATTTTCTGACTATTATATGCAGAGAATTAACTCTCACTTAGAAAAAGATATTTTTTATAAAAATTTGGATTTCTTTAAGGAAAATGATAAGTTTGGAAATCCAGATCTTTATGAGGAAGAAAACGTTGGATTAATTTCTCCAAGCACTTTAAAATTTGCGTCAAATTGTCTCGATATAATTCATTACATCAAACAATTTGGCAATCTTGATAACATAAAGAATATCGTGGAAATTGGTGGTGGTTATGGTGGATTATGTTTGATTTTGTCTAATTTCATTGAGTTTGATCGTTATACTTTAGTTGATCTTCCTGAAGCAACAAATCTTGCAAATAAATACCTCTCAAAGTTTAAAAGAGTTTCTTCAAAGGTAAACTGCGTTCCTTGTAATGATTTGGATGAAATTAAAGATACTGAATTTGATCTATGCATTGCTATTAATTCATTATCTGAATGTAATATTGACACACAGATGAATTACTTTGATAAATTTGTATCTAAATCAAAGTATTCCTATCTTGTTAGAAATCCAGATACTTCAGAAAGAGTTGAACATCATAAAAAAACCATAGGTTCTCTTCCTGATAATTTTATGGTAGATGATACCAATAAAGTAGAAGAATGGTATAGTAGTAACATAATTGTTTATATTAAGAGAGATGATTGATCTTCCTAACGTAACTTTATTTTGTATTTCTTCCAATAATATATCGGGTGCTCTTTATGCTCTCCAAAAAAGTATGGAGGGACTTTCTTTTGGATCTGTAAAACTTATAACTCATGAATGCCCTGATCATCTCCCAGAAGGTATTGAGTTTTCTAAATGCTATAAAATAGAATCAATTCACGATTATAATTATTATTGCATCTATAATCTCACTAAACACATTAGTACTGATTATTGTTTACTTGTTCAACCTGATGGATATGTTATTAGACCATGGCAGTGGGATAATAACTGGTTCAATTATGACTATATTGGAGCACCATGGAGATGGGAAGAAGCTTCATTTATAACTCCATTTGGAGAACATATTTCTGTTGGTAATGGTGGGTTTAGTTTTAGGAGTAAGAAACTTCTTGATGTGCCAACTAAAGTCCAAGTTCCCTGGGAGGTAAACAAAGGGGATTTTTATAAACATTTTGGGTATGGATCAACATCCGAAGATGGAAATATATGTGTGCATAATAGACATATATACGAAGAACAAGGATGTAAATTTGCTCCAATAGAAGTTGCTGCAAAATTTTCAAAAGAGAGACATATATCTCCTTATCATGATAATGTGGATACTTTTGGATTTCATTTTTTTACGCAAGAGATTGTGTAATTATTAACTAATTTAGATAGAATTATGGGAAAACAAAAAATAACGATTGATAAAAATTTTATTCTTTCTTCTGCATATGAAGAATACAAGTATCTTGTTGAGTATATGGTAGGGGGACAAGATGGCAATTATAATGTCCCTGGAGTTAGCGATTATCCATTCTATGCGTATTACTCTACTCTTGTGAGTAATACAACAATTTTGGAAATTGGAACATGTCTTGGTGGATCTGCGGTTATGTTATCTCATAACAAGAAAAATAAAATCATTAGTTATGATGTTGTGAATAATTTTCAAACTTATAATTGCCCACCAATAGATAGAGATATTGAATTTAGGGTTGGCAATTTCATGGATGATGACCTTGATTATGATAAGATTGATCTAATAACAATTGATGCTGCCCATACAGGGTTTCTTGAAGTAGAAATGGTAAAATATTTGGAAGAAAAGTGGAAAGGGGGTCTTTTGTTCCTAGATGATATTCACAACAATAGTGATGGTGATATGCAAAGTTTCTGGAATGGCATTGATAGAGAGCGGCATGAAGTAATTGATATTTCTGATATTGCCCATGGAAGTAGACTTGGTAGTGGATTGGTTAATTTTAATAGGCGTTATAATTTGAAAATCATTGAGGGTAATAATCTATGATTGGTTATAATCATCTAGGTCGTAATGGAAGACTTGGAAATCAGATGTTTCAATATGCTGCGTTAAGAGGAATTGCTGCAAAACATGATTATGAATGGTGCATTCCTCCAAGTGATTTTCGCGATGAACAAAAAGATCATCAATTGTTTGAAGCATTTAAACTTCCTTCAGTGAAAAATGTAGAAATGCTTGGAGCAATCTATGTTGAAGAAAAGTCTTTTACTTTTGATGAAGATCTTTTTGAAAACTGTTCTGATAATGTAAATCTTTATGGATTCTTTCAGACAGAGAAGTATTTCAAACACATTGAACAACAGATTCGCGAAGACTTTATTTTTGTAGATGATATTTGTAACCCTTGCAAAGAAATGTTCACTTTTGATGAAGCAATTTCTTTGCATATTCGTAGGAGTGATTATGTTCAAAAACAAAATTATCATCCACTTTGTTCTCTAGAATATTATGAAGAAGCACTGAAAAAACTCCCTCAAGATATTCCTGTTCTTATTTTTTCTGATGATCCAGAATGGTGTAAAAAGCAAGATCTTTTTCAACCAGATAGATTTTTGATTTCAGAATCTAACAATAATCTTGTTGATATGTGTCTAATGACCATGTGCCATTATCACATCATTGCAAATTCATCGTTTAGTTGGTGGGGAGCATGGCTTGCTGATAGTAAGAAGGTAATTGCTCCTAAAGTTTGGTTTGGACCAGATGCTAATCTTGATGATGGTGATCTTGTTCCTGAATCCTGGGAGCGTATTTGATGAGATTCTCTATTGCTATTCCTGCTCATGATCGTGGTGAAAATGGACCAATATGGATGAGAGAACTTCTTGAATCAATTAAAAACCAAACATTTCAAGAACTTGAAGTTGTTGTTTCTGACCAAAGTAAAAATGACAATATTCTAAATGTGTGTCAACAATATTC
>JACCDW010407000.1_pt1 | contig 11959 bp, 7 predicted proteins | sample 7449781 | NCBI WGS metagenome assembly JACCDW01 (sample SAMN15323449, study PRJNA562643) | freshwater metagenome | isolation source: river surface water | place: USA:Blue River Watershed | collected 2017-08-18
ATTATACCACTCAATTCACCGTAGAACAAAAGCAAGAATTGAAGGAAGGTGTTGGCTTATTTAAAATGCCTATCGATGTAGAAGTGTTCTATAGCGATCGTAGCTACGACTCCGTTAGAGTATGGATCGACGAGGCACGTGAAGTGTTTGACATTCCGAATCCAAAGAACAAACACGTGTCTTTTATTTTGTTTGACCCAGGATCGTATATTTTAAAGAAAATTACGGTTAAGAATACCGACGAGCAGTGGTTGAATCAAGTGATGTTAGCTCCACACATGATTGATCGTTATGATGCTGTTGTTGCCTTACGTAGTGCGCCTATATCTTTCAAGCGAGCAACTTATTTGGCACAGTTAAAGGCCGAGCATTTCCATGCGGTGAAAGTAGAAATCATGAATCAGTTGAAAGGAGATACAAGTCGTGCGACAAATGAAGTAGTAGCATTTTATATGCATGATCAATACAGCGAAGTTCGTCAAGCAGCTATACGAAATATTGATTTAAGCGGACCTTCGCTTATGAAGAATATCGACCTTATTGAATCGATGTGCAAGGACTCTTCCTATGTTGTAATAAGTGTTGCCTTAGATCGTTTGCAGGAAGTTGAAAATGTACATTCTACTATGAAGGTATTACAAGAACTCCGTAAGGAAGGGGTTTGTGGGGTAGGGAATAGTTTGCGTATTAAAGTACTAGAGCGTTTGGCTGCAAATGAAAAAGAATTCCCTGCATGCCGAGATACCTTAATCAGTCTTTGTTCTCCGGCTCATGAATTTCAGACTAGAAGAAATGCAGCGGAGGCTTTGAAGCGGTTGAAAGTTTTAGATGCTGATTTGTTTGTTTATCTACTAGAAGCGAAGTGCTCTTTCAATACACGGTTGAGTGGTCCGATTGATAATGTCTTAAAGTATTATTTAGACAGTACGGAAGGTCGCCGTTATGTCGAATCTGTTTATCGCACGAGTAAATGGACAGAACGCGAGCGAGCAATTTTGGAACCGATGTTTAAACGTTAATCGTACCTTTGCGGCATGCGTGTTTTGCGAATCGTTTTATGGGTGACTTGTTTAGCAGTAATCTCCTCCTGCGCACATGTGGTGAATCCGGATGGGGGCGCAAAGGATGCCAAATCGCCTTCATTAGTGAAAGCCAGTCCTGCAAATGCTTCTACGGCGATACAGCCCAAAGAGATTCGTTTACAGTTTGATGAGTATGTGCAACTATTAAATGCAGATGCAGTAATTATTTCACCGCCATTGGCGAATATTCCGACTATAAAAGCGAAGAATAAATCTATTCGCGTGGCGTTGGAGGATACATTACTTCCTAATACTACCTACAGTATTAATTTCGGAGACGCGATTACGGATATCACAGAGAGAAATCCTGTGAAGAATTTTTCTTATGTATTTAGCACAGGCACTTTTTTAGATACTGCTTTTGTGGCCGGTACTTTAAAAGATGCGTATTCAGGAAAAGCATTGAAGGATTATCTAGTAATGCTGTATATGGATTTTGACGATTCAGTGCCCGCGAAACATATGCCGTATTATTTCACGAAGACCGATGCAGATGGGCGTTGGCGTATTAATAATGTAAAAGAGAGGCAATATCGTGTATTTGCACTGAAGGATGAGAATAGTAATTTTGTATTCGATCAAGTGACGGAGCCGATTGCTTTTGCAGACACACTCATTAAGGCTACAGCTAATGGCACGATCGTACCGCTTTTCGCTTTTAAAAATGAAAGTGATAAAGTACGTTTAGAGTCAAATAAAACCATCGCTGCTGGCATACAGCAATTGATATGGTCGAAGTCATTGGGAAGCTCAACTCCGAACATAGAATTCTTAAGTAAGAAAGCACAAGGTTCTATTTGTTTCTCGCGACATAGGGACACGGCCTATGTATACACCTCGTCTTACGCAAGAGATTCGGTGATACTTGAATTGAGTTATGCGAATAATCGAGATACTATCGCATGGGAGATTCGTGCCGATGAAGACAGTCTGCAATGGAGAAAGAAATTTAAAGCAAGTGCGCTATTAAATACGCAAGCGGCTTCGCGCATGACGAAGAGTAATGTGACGGTTCAATCTTTCTTGCCAAATCAGGACATTAGTATTCGCTTCAATCGTCCTTTGCAACGCGATTTGATTAACGCGAGCGGAGTTTATCTTGTGAAAGATTCAAGCACCAGTATTCGCATCAATATCGATAGCACTATGCTTTCTGCAGATGGCATGCAATTACAAATTTCAAATGCTCGCCTCAATTCATGGAATGATTTCAAATTAATTTTGCCTGCTAATAATTGTTACGACACCTTGAAATTTAATCTGCATCGTGCAAGTGAAGAAGAACGAGCTTCATTACAATTACATTTTGACAAAACCTCTTCGAAGGCAATTGTATTTTTGTTATTGAACGAGCAAATTGTTTATCGCTTCTCCGCAAGCAGTGCTGATATTTCCTTGAAACACGTTTGGCCAGGCACTTATAAGGTGATGATTTTGCAAGATGAAAATGCGAATGGCAGATGGGATACTGGAAATTATTTCCAACATCGTCAAGCAGAAAAAATACAATTCTTGCCTAACACCATTCAGGTGAAAGGGAATTGGGAAGTGGTACAAGAAATTAAAATACCTGATTAAGCTTTCTGCTCTTCTTTCTCCGCTTTCTTCGTTACACGTTTATCCACCCACAATAATAATGCGGGCAATAAGGTAAGGTTGGCAATCATCGAGAACACGAGGGTTAATGAAGTCAATAATCCCAATGCTTTTGTTCCTCCGAAATCAGAGACCACGAAGATGAAGAAGCCTGCAAACAATACTAATGAAGTATAGATAATACTAACCCCTGTTTCTTGAATGGTACGGATCACCGTTGGTTTGATATGACCACCATGGAAAGGTAATTCTTGTTTATAGTTTACTAAGAATCGAATGGTCACATCGATTGCAATTCCCAGTGAAATACTGAAGATAAGTACCGTAGATGGTTTGAGTGGAATGCCCATCCAGCCCATGATTCCAGCTGTCATTACCATTGGTAGAATGTTTGGCAGCAGCGATACTAAAAGGATGCGCATAGAACGGAACAACCACAACATACAGAAGATGATTGTGATGAATGCGTAAATCAAACTTTCTCTTAAGCCGTTAATAATAAACTTACTTCCTTCTAGGAATATCACCGAAGCTCCGGTAAGTGTTACGGTATATTTCGAAGTATCGAAGATGGCATTTACTTGCGGACGGATGCTATCTAAGAGTTGTGGTAATTTCTGACTGCCCACATCTTTCATCGTTAAGCTAACGCGAGCCGTTTGTTTGTTGCTATCCAAGAAAGCGGTCAGCATATTAGCGCCTTTAGTGTTCTTGTCTTTTTTCTTAATTAACGGATCATAGACGAACGCTTGTTCGAATCCTTCTGGTAAACGATAATTTTCTGGGTCGCCACCGAAATAGGCTTGCGTAGCGAATTTCAAGCCTTCAGTTATACTTAAGGTTGGTGAAAATTCAGGATACTGTTGTAAGGCCGTTTCGAGCTCTTCAATCTTTGCAAACATCTTTGGATTCGTCGCTCTGTTTTTCTTATGCGCATCGATGATTACTTCAAATGGCATAATACCATGAAACTGGTTTTCAAACCATTTAAGATCTAAATAGATAGGATCCTTTTGTGGTAAGTCATCTACGATATAAGCGAGTGAATGTAAACGGAACATGCCTGCAATTCCAATTAATCCAACAATTACGGAGGTAAGATAAATGGCTTTGCGTTTGTGTAATACTATATGTTCTAGCCATTTGATGATGCGCTGTAAAAAGCCCATTTCTAAATAGTTGGTATCCTCTTTATGTGGAGGTGCTATGAAGGAGAAAAGGATAGGTATTAGTATCAAAGACAAAACGAAAATGACTAAGATATTAATACTCGCAATCCAACCGAACTCCGTTAGCAAAGCTGATTTGGTGAAGATGAATACGAAGAATCCGATAGCTGCAGTAAGGTTCGTAAATAAAGTAACGATCCCCATTTTCTCTACAACGCCTTCTAAGGCAAGACGGCGATCTCCGAGATGTGCGTATTCTAAATGATATTTATTAATGAGGTAAATACAGTTTGGAATACCAATTACCACTATCAGCGTTGGCACCAATGCAGTTAAGATGGTTACTTGATAGCCCATCAAATGAATACTACCTAAGGTAAATACAACCCCTACTAAAACCACAATCAAAGAGAACATGGTTGCTAAAATAGAACGGAAGAAAAGGTACAGAATGATTGCAGTTAAGAGCAAAGAAAGGATGGTGAATAAAGTTCCTTCCGCCGCTAATTTCTTCGCGATTTGGGTGCGGATATAAGGCAAGCCGCTGTAATGCAATTCTGTATTGTGTTTTGCACTGAAGGCATCACTCACCGTTTTGATTTCTGCCACGATACGTTTACGCTCATCGGTATTCATCAATTCCTTACGAATCTTTACCGCAACTAAGGTTGCATGTGTTTGTGTATTATACAAACGATCGCCATAGAAAGGCAATGACATAAACAAGTCTTTTGCAGAATCCAAAGATGCTTGCGAAGCATAGTGTGCTGCGAAAATCGGCTTCACTTTATAATCGGCACTTGCCGTATCATAAATAACAGTGATACTATTTCCAACGCCTAGAACACTTTCAATTCCTTTGATAGCTTTCAAATCGGCCATCCATTGTTGATAATCGTTGAAGTAAGTGGTCGAAAATAATTTTTTAGGGTCTTCTTTAAGTCCGATTACCAAAGCGTTTCCGTCTTCCCCAAATTTTTGTTTGAACTTTTGATATTCTACAAATTTTGGATTATCCGTTGGAATACTTCTATTGAATTCGTTACTAATATGAATTTTAGTAGCATGGTAGCCCATGAAGATCGTAGCCGCAGTAATGATACTGATCCACGTCCATTTATTATTCAATATTAGTTTTGCGAAATAGCTCCAGATTTTCATGTGAATTGTTTCGGTGGTGTTCGGGAATATAATTAGAAAGAATAGATGGCTTTGAATTTAGCCTCTGCGTAGTTTAAGAAATAAGTAGGGTTGAGCGATTCTCCGCCTATGCGTTGACAAAGTTCGTCTGCAGTGTATTGACGGCCGTATTGATGAATATTTTCACGCAACCATCCTAAAAGGGTGGCGCAATGCCCACTTTCAAGTTGAGATGCTAATTCAGGAATAGCTTGCTCAGCGTAGTAGAAAAATTGTGCCGCATAAAAAGAGCCTATGCTATAGGTTGGGAAGTAGCCGAAGCTACCATGCGACCAGTGAATGTCTTGCAGACAGCCTTTCAAGTCGTTAGGCACTTCTACTCCGAGATATTCTTTATACTTCGCATTCCAAGCTTCTGGTATTTGAGCAACTTCTAAACTACCTTCTATCAGCGCTTTTTCAATTTCGAAGCGAATTAATACATGAAAGTGATACGTCAATTCATCCGCTTCGATACGAATAAATGATGGCTCTACTTTATTCATCGCCGCATAGAAATCTTCTAGCGTCACACGTTTCAAGGCTTCTGGAAATTGTTCCTGCAAAGAGCTATAGTGGCATTTCCAATAGGTAAGACTTCTGCCCACCATATTTTCCCATAAACGACTCTGTGATTCATGAATGCCGAGTGATACCGCTTCTCCGCCCGGTAATCCATATTCTTCTTCTGGCAATCCTTGTTCGTATAATCCATGTCCGCCTTCATGTAGGCACGACCAGGTCATGGCATTAAAATCTTCTTCGTCTACTTTGGTTGTAAGACGTACATCGCTAGGAGCGAAGTTGGTGGTGAAGGGGTGAATGGAGAGATCTTGGCGACCCGCCTCGAAGTCGAAGCCGATATTTTTGAGCAATTTCATTCCGAACTCCCACTGTTTGTCCTTATCGAAGGTTTCACGCATGAAGTCGTCGTTCACCTGCTTTTGCGTGTTGATTTTAGCCAACAATGCTTTAAGGGGTTCCTTAACGGAGTCGAATACGCGCGTCATCTCGGCGGTAGTGAGTCCTGGTTCGTATAAATTCAACAAAGCGTCATAAGGATGTTCCTTATAGCCGAGCATTTTAGCTTCTTCACGTTTCATGTCGACCAGCTTCGCCAAAGAAGGTGCGAATTGCTGAAAATCATGGTTCTCTCGTGCAGCCACCCAGTTGTGATAGGCTTCAGCAATTGTTTGAGAAAGACGAATCACCCATTCTGTTGGGTATTTCTGCTCGCGGGTATAGTCCTCTAAACTGAGCTTTACATTACTTAGTTCTTTTTCAGATAGCTCGGCATTAGCTTGATTCAGGGCTCGAAGGATTTCCCCGAAAGCCTTATCTGTAAACATTTCATGGGCGATGCCGCTTAATGTAGAGAGTTGTTGAGCGCGTATGCCTGCCGCCTTGGAAGGAAGGTAGGTTTCTTGGTCCCAGTTGAGTACGGCAGCTGCCATTCTGACATCTGCGATCTTCTGCAACTGGCGTTTGTATTCTTGGTAATTTGTTTGCATACCTATAGTTGGGGTCGTAACCGTCAAAAATAAGAAAAATAAGCCTTTTTATCCCTTAAAAAAAGATGGGGCAAAGGCCTTAACTTATGGGATAAATTTTTATTTTTGTTAGTGGAGTAAAATCCGATTAGACCTCTGTATCCTATGACTATGAATCGAACCAATATATTTCGATGCGTTGTTGTGTTTTTCTTGTTGCTGAGTGGCTATGCTACGAAGGCGCAGGATATACATTTGACGCAGTTTTATCATAACCCAATTTTATTAAACCCTGCCCAAGCGGGACTCGCCTGTAACTGGCGTGTAGGGGTTAACTACCGTAGCCAATGGGGTAGCGTAACATCGCCTTACAAGACCACTGCGGCGTATTATGATATTCCGGTTTACCTCAATCGTAAGCGTTCTGCTGCGTTAGGTTTGGGCGTCGGCATTTTCAATGACGTTGCTTCAAATGTTATCTCTACGATGGAGGTTACGCCAACATTTGCCTTGCATTTAGGCTTTGGGGAAAACTATCAACAGTATAAGTTGTCTTTCGGCGCACAACCTGCGTTCCGCCAAAGAAAGGTGGATGTAGGTGCTTTAACTTGGGAGACACAGTGGGATGGAAACTATATCGATCCGTACCGTAATTCATTTGAAACTAACTTAACTACTGGAACTTCTACCGTTTTCGATATGAATACGGGTTTACAATTTTCAGGGGTGGTGAATGAACAATTAAGTTTCTATTCAGGCTTAGCCTTGTTTCATGTAATGAGTCCTGTAGAGTCCTTCTATACAGGTTCTTCGAATGAATTGAATTCTCGTAAAGTGTTCCATGCAACGGTTCGTTACAAGATGAATGAGAATTTGAGTATCATTCCGAACATTTTGTACATGGCGCAATCAAGAGCGAGCGAGTTTAACTTCGGAGGAGAAGTGAATTACAATGTGAATAATGATGAGGATGGTTTAGCGTACTTCGGTGGTGTTTATTATCGTTTGAAAGATGCTACGCAGTTTATGGTTGGTGGTGAAATGAATCGTTTCCGTGCTGCAATTTCATATGATGTGAACATGTCGGGATTGCGTTCAGCTTCAAGATATCGTGGTGGCTTCGAATTTGCGATTATGTATAAGGCGCCGTGCTATTCGCCGACACCGCCTCCTCCGCCGCCATTCTTCGTTTGTCCTCGCTTTTAATTATCTCTTATCAATTAATCGAATTCGCCTAATATGAATCGAATATATACTATTGCATTTTTGTTTTTTGTGTTGTTGGCTTCCAACCCGATTCTCGCTCAAGACGTGCAAGATCCTATGGATATTCCAACAAAACGTAAGTTGGAAATCGCAGACAATTTGGCTAAAATCGGAAGCTACTATAATGCAATCGATTACTATAAATCCTACATGAAGGATGAGAAAGATGATGCGGATGTTGCTTTTAAATTAGCAGATGCGTATCGTAATGCTCGTGATTATGTGAACGCGGAAGAATGGTACAAGAAGGCCTTCGCAATGAATAAGACTGAAAACATGAACGCACAGTTTTTCTATGCACTCATGATGAAGTACAATGGTAAATATGATCAAGCAAAAACTTTATTCGATAAGATTGCTAAAACGTTCAAAGGGAATGAAGACGATCCGAAGGCTGCCGTAATAAAGCTCGCTAAGGAAGAATCTAAAGGTTGTGAATTGGCCTTGAAGATGATCAACAATCCACTAAAATTGGTGGTAAAGCATCTTGGTAAAAATGTAAACAACCATTACTCTGATTTTGGTCCTGCCGCTGTCACTGATTTGAAAATGATCTATTCGTCTATCAAATCAGATACCGTTGTAGTTGTCGGTGGAACCGATCGCGCTTCTTATGTGTCGCGTATCTATGAAACTTCCCGTAAGAACAAAAACGGCTCTTGGGGTAAGCCTAAAGAATTTGGTGGAGAAAATAATATCAATAGCAATATCGATCATACCGGTAACGGTAGCTTTAGTCCGGACGGTAAATATTTCTTCTTCTCGCGTTGTCGTGAAGTATCACCGACTGATTTGCACTTGCATTGCGATATTTATTTCTCAGAACGTAAAGGCGAGTCATGGTCAAGTCCATCACGTTTGTCTAGTAATGTAAATAAGGCTGGAACGAATAATACACAGCCTGCTGCCGCTAAGGGAGCGAAGCCAGGAGAAATCATTCTTTACTTCGTTTCTGATCGTGAAGAAGGAAGTGCTGGCGGACAAGATTTGTATTATACTACGTTCAAAAAGGACGGCTCTTGTACAGCGCCAGTAAACCTTGGTAAGAAAATTAATACAGCTGGTGATGAGGTAACTCCTTACTATGACGAAAAAGAAAAGACCTTATACTTCTCTTCGAACGGACGTGTAGGTATGGGTGGTTTTGATATCTTCCGTGTAAAAGGCACTACGAAAAAATTTGAAGATCCTACCAACGTAGGTTATCCAATCAACTCTTCTGTAGACGATCGCTATTTCTCGCATTGGCCGAATCATCGTGGTGGCTTCTTCGTATCTAACCGCCCAGGAGGTTATGAGTTGAAGAGCGCTACTTGTTGCGATGATATCTATCAATTCGACTATATCATCATCCCTCACTTTGCAGTGAAAGGACGTATCTACGATTCAGAAGATAAGAAGAAAAAGAATCCATTATTAACTGCCGTTGTTCAAATCACTTGCGACTCCGCAGAGAAAGATGCGATGCGTTATGATACTACGTTCTCTCGTAATAAAGCAACGTATATGTTCAACCTTGCACGCAATCAATCGTACAAGATTCACGTAACGAAGGATGGCTATTATGCAAACAACGCTACTTGTTCGGTGAAAGGGATGGATGAAAGTGATACGATGACAGTAGATATCTTTATCGAGAAGATCAAGCCTAAATCAGTGCGTATCGAAGGTATTTATTATGCATACGACCGTGCTGAATTACAAGCTGAATCTGAACCAGCATTGAAACAATTGCTGGGGATTTTGAATGACAATCCTGTGATTAAAGTTGAAATCAGTTCGCATACGGATAACCGCGGTAATGACGCTTATAACATGCGATTGTCACAAGCGCGTGCGGAAAGTGTGGTGAAATACTTGATTACAAATGGTATCGACAAACAACGTTTGGTTGCGAAAGGATATGGTGAAACACATCCGGATACGATCAACCAAAACCCTGATGGTAGCGACTGTCCTGTATGTCGTGCCCGTAACCGTCGTACCGAATTTAAGATCATTGGTCAGATTGCTAATACAACGATCATCTACGACCAAGCAGCGCCTATTACAGTAGATTCAGCAACGACTACGCAAGAGGTAGAAGCGCGTGAGAAAGAAGGTAAGGGTGCTAACTTTATTGGCAATCCAAACAATAAGCCAGCAGGCAATACACCTGCTCCGGCAGGTACAGGAACGGGAACTAAAACAGCCCCTGCGAAGTCAGCTCCAAAGACCACTTCAAGCGAAGATAGTGACGAGACAAGTAGCGATGAAGAGTCGAGCGATGATAGCGCTGATGCGGCTCCTGCAACGAGCGATGATGAAGATAGCAGCGCTTCTAAGTCGAAATCGACTGGCGCCAAAACGAAAACAACGACTCCTGCTACTAAATCGACTACTACCAAGAGCAGTAGTGGTAGCAAGAAAAAAGGATCTGTTGAAGAAGACTAATTCAATTTTTTAAAAATAGGCCCGTTGACGACAGTCGACGGGCTTTCTTATTCTTATTATGCGTAAGTTATTTTTATTATTTGTTTTTATAGGGCTCCTCTCTTCTGCCTGCAAAACGGTGCATCAGACGAAGACGCGTGTGGAAGGGGAAAAGACGTCTACCGCTGATTTGTTGAAGAAATTGGAGCAGCCTGATATCCCGTACAAGTGGTTTTTTGCCAAAGCGAAAATTCAAATTGAAGATTCGCATAACGATAATACGGTGAATGCCGTTATTCGTATGAAGAAGGATAGCGTAATTTGGATTTCTTTAAACGCCTTAGTCGGTATTGAGGTGTCACGCATGTTGATCACGCCTGATTCGGTAAAGATGTTAGATCGTTTTAATAAGCGTTATTATGCACGTTCGTTTAGTTATGTACAGCAGATGACTGGCGTAGATGATTTGAACTTTGCGCAGTTGCAACGCATGATTATGGGCAATGATATGCAAGCGATGGACCCTACCAAAACAGAAATTGTGAAGACAGACAGCAGTTATCAAGTAAACAATCATGAAAGCAAGATAGAGAGCGTGATTTGGATCAACGCCTTGAATTTTACGATGGCGAAAAAAGAGTTGAAGAATAAAGTCATCAACCAAACCTATGAAATGGATTATGACGATTATCGTTTGTTGGCGGATCGTTTATTCTCGTATAGAAGAAGGGTGCGTTTGGCAACGAAAGAAGTGTATAATTTGAATATTGAATATCAGAAGGTGACTTTAGATGAGCCACAGAAGTTTCCGTTCAATGTGCCTGATAAATATTTAGTGGTTAAACCAGAAACGAAGGAAGAAAAGAAATGAGTGGGGTGCGCGCCATATGGATTTTGCTGTTAGTGGGCTTCCTGCAAGCTTGTGTGAATGATATGGCCAAGGTGAATCGTATTGCCAGTGATAAGGAGGCGAGCTCGGAGGTGGTGAAGAATGTGTTTACAACCTATAGCGTAAAGGGACATTTAAGAGCCAAAATGCGTTCTCCCGAATTGGTGGTGACAACTATGCCAAAGCCAGGTAAAGAGATGCCTGCGGGCTTAGAAGTGCAGTTTTATGACGATAGTTTGCGTGAGAATGGGAAATTAAGCGCGAAATACGGTTTCAACGACGAACTACATAATACGATTACCGTTCGTAAGAATGTAGTGGTGGTGAATGTAAAGGGTGAACAGCTAGAAACGGAGGAGCTCAACTGGGATATGAATAAGCATATCTTGTATACCGATAAGTTTGTAAAAATCACCACTGACGGAGAGCAACTCTTCGGCGAGGGCATGGAAGCCCAAGAAGATTTTACCAACTATAAAATCAAAAAGCTTCGCGGTACCGTGAAGTTGAAGAATTAATTAGTAATCCGTTTAATATTTGCGCCGATCGCATTTAAGCGCTGGTCGATAAACTGATAGCCTCTATCAATTTGCTCAATATTATGAATCGTTGATTTGCCATTTGCCGATAACGCAGCAATCAATAAAGCCACACCGGCACGGATATCAGGAGAAGTCATGGAAATGCCTTTTAACTGATGCTCTCTGTTCAAGCCCATAATACTTGCTCTATGCGGATCGCACAGAATTATCTGCGCACCCATATCAATCAACTTGTCGACAAAGAACAAACGACTTTCAAACATTTTCTGATGAATCAATACATTGCCTTTCGCTTGAATGGCGGTCACTAAAACGATACTGATCAAATCGGGCG
>JACCDW010283617.1_pt1 | contig 11956 bp, 9 predicted proteins | sample 7449781 | NCBI WGS metagenome assembly JACCDW01 (sample SAMN15323449, study PRJNA562643) | freshwater metagenome | isolation source: river surface water | place: USA:Blue River Watershed | collected 2017-08-18
ATACAATGCTAACGCTTTTGCCAATGCGTCATTGAGGGGCAATAAGACACACGGTGGTTTCATGGTAAAACAGGCTTAATCGAACCCGCGTCCAGAACACTTTTCTCTTTGCTTCATACAGCAATAATCATTCACCATCTTCGTGCTGACTTTGCCAATCCATTAACCAATAAATGGCTAATGCGACAATGCCACCACCAATGACCCATGCTAAATAATCCATATTATTATTTATATTTATTTTCAAAGTAAGTGCGTAACCAAGGCCAGTCATAACTGAGTCTTAACTTTTCTAGGTCACCGTTTACTTCTGAGTAGAAGTCTACAGCATCTTTAGCACCTTGTAAACTATATTGGGCAAACTCACCATTACCCACGTTAAGCCATGTGTCCAAACGCTGTTTACTTTCTTGGCTAGTATCTGCTCTTAATTTTATTGCTTCACGGAACGCTGTGCGCCAAGTAGACCATTCGTCTGTATTGAACACTGCGATACCCGAATTCACATTTACAACTTCATGTTCGTCATCAAGTGTGAAGTCAAGACCTTTGCCCGTATTAGAAAGTGTAATTTTCTTGTTGTAGGCAATCATAGCTTGGTGACCATACTCTAAACCATTGACAGGATTAGTGGCAGTAAAGATATAATGTTTAGGTATTTGCAATCTATCTGGTTGCCAGTTCCAATCAAACTTCTCGTTGATTCTCAACTTAGCAAATACTGTAAACATCCACGGCGTTTCGCTTGCTGATGCAGCAGCATGATATGCTTGTACACGACCGTTCACCCCGTCAACTCTAACAACTCTGTTCTTTAATCCTTTAGTCACCTTCAGTAAGTGTTCATAGTTCTCGTCAGCACCTTTTTCCCCGTTGCTTAGGAAAACTATATCCAGTGGCTTTGATTCAGATAATTTGTTTGAACGAATAATATATGGATAGTCGTACAATTCTTTTTTAACGTAATTTTTTGCTTCTTTGGGTATGATAACTCTACTAGCCCCTTGACTAGTCACAATAATATTTTTACTATCTTCTGACCACAATGACATAGGTTCTTCATCATTAGTAACTATATTTTTATTATCCTCTGTAACAAAAACCGCATAAGGGAACTTGTAATCATGTTTTACAAAATCTGTATGTGTATCACTATCAGTAACTATAGTGGGGCAGGGTACTCTAAAGGTGCGTAATGTTGGATTGAAATTTATTTTTGGTAAATCAGATAGCTTAGTCAAATCGGTAATTAAATCTCTCAACTTGTTTACGTTTACTAAAAAGGTATCCCCAAATTTTTGTTTGTCACTAGGAAATACATGCAACTGCTCCCTTGCGAACGGGTCACATATATAAGTGAAGTCAAAATATTCATAATCTACAATTGAACTGCAAATCCATATATGATGTTCTTTTTTCGTGGGCAATATACTCAGTATCTTTTTTAATGTATGTAAGTAATCAGTTTCATACGCTACTTCATAGACAGCACTGCCTGTATTTTGTAGGTTTTGTAGAATTTTTGTAGCCTCATCGTTACCGTGATTTATAAAATAGATATCGTATAAGCAACTGGTAGCTTTTGCCTTTGTCTTTTTAACAAAATTAATATTAGACAAATGCTCGACAATCTTTACGTATTTGGTATCGTTCGGGAACGATTCTTTGTTTACTATGAATGTTGTTCCCCAATGACTCCATTGTGTACCAAACACATGAACCATTTTCATCTGCCATGGATTAGGATAATACTCAAAGTTGAAGTCAGTGTAATCTAATTCACTGTTTAGAATCCAACACAATTCGGTGTTGCATTTATTAATACAACGATTTATTGTATCCACCCACGTGTTCAGATATCGTGTCTTTTGAATGTTAGGAAATCTTTCTTTTAGTTTAGCAAATCGTTCGTTAGATTCTTTGTTACTCCTATCCACAAAAAACATGTCGATGGGTTTGAACAATGTTGACAAGTATTCGTCATCAAGCGTCTTGTTTTCTATAAAGTTCAATTGCTTGAACCCGTCTTTAATCATTTTACTATTGACAAAATACGTTTGTGTAGTTTCGCTTTCAGCACTACCAAAGACGTTTATATGAAATACATTTTCTTTAGTTGGTGTCCAAGTAAAGTCAAAGTTATCATAGTTAATATTTTCACGTAACGCCCAAAATATTTCATCCGGGTGTTCATCTATTAACGCACCCAATGTTGTTTTGATGTAATATTTAGGATATGATATTTTCTGTTTATTTGCTACAGAATTTTCCAAGTAAACAACAGTACCGTCATTGTCAGGAACATTATATACAGGACCATCTTTAAGATGTATGTCATCTAAGACAGTACCAAACTGATATATCATTGGTGGGCTTGTACCATCAGGGTGCCAGCTAAAATCAAAATTAGAAACATCTATGCCAACAGGAACTACCCAATTTTTCATGTCAGGTTTTACCTTAGCAAAAGGATATTTTATATATTTGATTTCTGTTGCACCCTCTACTACATACTTAGGCCCATGTGTTTTAGCCCATTGTGTACCAAACTGATATATGTAGGGCAAATCATATGGATCAGGTCTCCAAGAGAAATCAAATTCTTCGACTATATCAGGTATTACCCATTTTTCGTATTCAGGTTCTAACTCTACAATTATGTCAACATACTTTTTTTCTGTTGCGTTAGGTACATGATACTCAACTGTAGATTTTGAATTTCCTGAGTACCATTTATTACCAAAAACGTATACGTAGGGAGGATCAGTTGGATCTGGATGCCAACTAAAATCAAATTTATTTTTGTCTATTCTTTCAATCAGAACCCAATTGTTGTTGATTTCATTTTTTCGTAGCACAGGTTGAACATCGCTACGGTACACTACTATGTCACTGTGTTCTTTGTTACATAACCAAGTGCCGCTGTCTTTTTGATGTTGACTAGGCCAGACATTGTTGTGCGCTTCTGCCCACACATCTTCATCAGGTAAAAAGTCAAAATCAAAGTCCCAATCAAAATTAGTATAATCACAAAATTCGTTGACTATCCAAAAATGCTCAGTTGTCGCCTGTTGGCGGGCATCGTGTAAATCTTTTGCGAATTTTTCTCTAGGGTGTATGTTGGGCTTTTTTCCGTAGTAAAATACATCTCTAATCATGTATCTACTTATGACAAGACTTTGACCCCATACATAATTTCAAATCTGTCAGCGTCACTTCTATCATTGACCATTGGTTCACCTCTAATGTTAAGTGAAGTGTTCAATAACATAGGGCAGTCTGTCATTACATACCATTTTTCGAGGAGTTCTCGTATTCCAGATCCATCTTTCGGTACAGTCTGTACCCTACTAGTCCCATCAGCGTGAACGATAGCAGGAAATAAGTCAGGATACCTACAAGTAGCGATGACTTGCATATACCTACTGTTATCCCAGTTGCGAGGCATATCAAAATAATGATGAACATGCTCCTCCAAAATGACAGGAGCAAAGGGTCTAAATTTCTGTCTACGTTTGATTGCATTTACTTTATCCTTGATTTCATTTCCTCTTGGGTCTGCAAGTAGGCTTCTATTTCCCAAGGCCCTTGGCCCAAACTCGGATCTTCCATTTGCCACACCCACAATTTTATCAGTGAGTAGACAATCAAGAATATTATTAGTAGGATAGGGCCCATCAATATTATGACCAAGAAAGCTATCAACCCAATTGAGTTTTTTACCATAGCCAAGAGCAGCCGCACCAAGGCTACTTCCTGCATCGCCCGGATTAGGTACAATCCAAATTTTTTCAAAATAATCTCCTAACAGTCTGTTGGCTAGACAGTTTAATGCGACACCCCCACCATACACTAAGTTTTTACTAGAACCCAGGTATCGTGCTTTACTCATTACACATTTGATAAGCCATTCTACTATATGTTGTGAGGAGCTTGCAATATCCATTGGGTCTGCATCATGTAGAAAGTTTTTATCTACACCAATATGCAAGTTCTCTTTTAACTCAACGTTTGACATATCATCAAACAAGCCTACCATTTCTCTTGTATACTTGGGTTCGCCATATGCTGCCATTCCCATGAGAATATATTCTTCATCTAATGGTTTGAGTCCTACTCGTTGGGTCATTGCTGAGTAAAATAAGCCGATACTATTTGGATATTTTTTAGCGTATAATTTTTTATACTTTGCACGACCGTGTTCATCGTATCTAGCATCCCATATTGTAATAGTATCAAATTCGCCGATTGCGTCTATAACTACTACAGTTGCATCTTGGAACGGGCTTGTTTGAAATCCGGCAGCAGCATGACTCAAATGATGTCCATGGGTATGTACTTTATCTGCTTCCAAATAATTAAGATATTTTTTCCCGATTACATTTTTTGCACTTATATTATATATGGATGTGTCTTCACCCGATCTAAGTTGTCGCAAATATTTTAACCACGGTTTTTCGTAATAATGAACTTGCCATTCATCAGTGGTATAGTGTATCGCATCTTTTAATAAATCTAAACAAAGGTCTTTGTCGTGTTTGTTCTTGCTATATCTTTCACTGTGGCTGGCAAACAAGATATTCCCATTGTCGTCAATTAAACTCAATCCGGCATCATGAAATCCGGAAGATATTCCTAAATAATTCATTTGTAAATAAACGGGTCTCTATCTCGTATTTCTTTCATTTTCTTACGAAATTTATATTCTCTGTACAATCTTTTAAAGAAATTTACTATAAACATGGTTAGCCTCCTGAGATATTTATGTTTTTAAATTCAGGGAACGTTTTATTAAAATCTGTTCCCTTTCTTTCATCATACTGCTTAAAAAAGTTAACCATATTGTTTCTATGCATTCTTGCTTCGTTACCGATATATCTTTGCTCACGTAAAATTTTCAAATTACGTTCTAGCTTAGAAATTTCAAAATCATAGAAACCAACAAAATCAGATGTATCAGTGTGTTGTTTCATAAAATCAATTGCTTCTTCGATGTAAGAATCAAAAGACTCAGGCAACACTTGAATGTTCTGCCATTTTGGATTTCTCAATAACGGGATATCAAACCAAATTCTTTGTCTAGGGTGTATCTCATAATCAGGATGTGTATGATTGGGATCGTAAATAGGAATCTTTTTTACACCTTGCATGTCTCTACTAAATCGGTTTCTGAGATTTAAAATGTATTCTAAAAATTCTTTTGTTTTAGGTACACTCAATGCATTGTACGTATTAATAAACGTAACCGCAGTGTTATCAGTATTATGCAAGAATTCCAATACGTTGGTCTGCATCTGTGAATAGTTTAAACCTGATCGTATATACTCAGCTTGTTCACCTACACTGTCTAAACTAACAAACAATGAAAAATGTTTGATAGCCATGTTTACGTACCAGTGATTGCCGGCGCCCGGATTAAATCTTTCTTTATCTTCCCAAATCTGAATTTTTTCTAGTAGTTTTATTTTTTCAATAAACTTATCCATTAGTTCCTGTTTGGGAGGACACATGTTCGTTGTTATACTGAACTCTAACCAAGCATTTGGATGCTCATACATGTAATCTAATACTTTAAAGGTATTGATGTCCATCAACGGTTCGCCACCTGTAATTCTGAATACTTCTAATTTTTTATATAGTTGTGGCCACCATTTCCAAAATGCTTGTAGATATGGATTATCATCTTGTTTTACTTTTATAGGCATAAAGCCATCACGCTCAAGATAATCAATATGATTGTGATGTTCTATCTTACCTTCTTTGTCTACTACTTGATAAGGACCATGTTTCTTAATTTCTTCTTCCCAAGCAGTGCTTAAATGTGGACTACAATACATGCATTTAAAATTACATGCTTGATTGAAATTTATTTCTAAATACCTAGGATTTATGTTACCGTTGTCTAACGTTAGGAATATATCTCTTTTACTATTCTGTGCCCAAGATTCACCCGAACGATATACCCTGTCACTACGTCCACCTACATCTTCAATTCTCCAGCAGTAATTACATCCCTCAGGTCTTTCTCCATTCAGCATCATCTTACGTTCATTTTTTTTCTGATCGGTATTGTGTAATGCTGAGGGATCGTGACTGATTTGATCGATGTTTATTTTATGTAATGGAGGATGATAGCAGCTATTGGTCATACCATTAGTAAGATGTATGCTACTTTGCGCCCATTTCGCATAACACATTGACTTACTGATAAACTTTAATTGTTTTTCTGCCTCATCTGCGTTTTGATTGTAATTACTCATTTATTAAACCTTGTGTTACCATAGTGAATTACTTTAACATTTTCATTCTTATATGCACGCCACGGGTCAACTACTACACTGTTTGGTAAAATTTCGCAGTATAATACATCTTCGCAATCGCGCCAATATTGATATGTCGTCTTTGCACTATGCGCTAACAATACTACCCCATAACATTGGTTGATATTATCTTCTGTCATAGGATCTATATAAATTGGTGGGTATCCCATTTGTTCACAGTAGTATCCTACTAACAAACTATAACTACCCTCACAGTATGACACCCCTGGTTTATAGGCTTTGCCGTGAATATAAATTTTCATTTTATTTTCTTCGGCGTGCTTGACTAACTCTTTTGCTAGATTTTCTGCTTGAATTTCTCTTGCAGACATTATGCTACCGAACAAGTCATATCCAAGATTAGTTTGTTCTGCCAAATATCTAAGTGCTATATTATCTCTAGGATGACATGCTCCTGCATCGCCCATACCTGCTTTCATATATGCAGGTCCCATAATTCGTTTTGTGCTTTTTGCCAATGCGTTTGTAACAATATCAACGTTGATATTACCTTGTCTGGCCGCAACATCCTGAATCATATTGACAAGACCTATTTTTGCACTAATAAATGTGTTGTAAAAAACTTTAATGCACTCGCATTCATCCCATGTGCCTATTTCGTATCTGGGATCGTTTTCCATTATAGTCTTGTAAAAATCAACTAACTGCTTTGCATCACCTGTGAGCGATCCATCTTCTGTACCGATCATTATCATTTCAGGATTGACCATATCCCATGCAACAGAACCCATAGCAATCAAATATGGATTGTATGCAAATCTAGTAGACGTTACCAAAGGTGCAAAATATTTGCGAGTGGTACCGGGCAATACAGTAGAAATCAAAACTAACAATTGACTCTTATTCATGTGCTTGTTAGCTTCTTCAATGCAATTAATTACTATACTGTAATCAAAGTCTTTAGGTGGCAAGTGTGCAGATGGCTCTCTGCCGTCATACTCAGGCGAGTGCGGTGTGGGTACTGCAATAAAAACAATGTCTTTTCCAGTAACACACTCTTCAATGGTGTTTACTATTTTCACATGTTCATTTTGCTTAGGCTCAACATCGTACCCGGTTACATCATGCCCCTTAATAGCCATTACTTCAGCACAAGGCATACCCAATTTACCAACACCAATAAATCCAATTTTCATGTTTTTCCTGTCAAATGTTCAAATAACGCTTTTGCAAATACATCATGCGCTTTTACTGAGGGATGGGCACAAGGTGTAATATACCCGGCCGGACTTCCTGTAGATTGAAAAGTATAAAAATGCGGCGCTTTTTCCCATGATCCATATTCTTGCTGTAGAGCATAATCTACAAATGACGGTGCGTTACCTGGATAATACATATTTTCCCACGGCCACATATCTAGAATTTTCATTATTGATTTATCAGGAAATATAGGCTTGACTATTTTTTTATCACCCACAAATCTATCTCTTTCAACAATTTTATTAAGAGACTTCATGAAGATTTTTTTGGTATAAAATTCTTTCTGAAATGCCGGAACAATAACCAATTTAGCTTTATGAAGTTTGCACCAAGTCATTAATTCTTGTACATTTGCAATTTGTTCAAATGCTTCAAATTTTGGACTGCTAAGACTATCACGCATACTAGTCCAAAGTTGATTTCTCATTCCCTTACCTTCATCAACTTCACTCGGCCATGCGGTAATCCACCTACCATGATTGTTAATCGTAGCTGTAGTATCATCGATAAAATCAAAGCGTTCCCCACCTGAAGGACAATACACTACTATAATTTCTTTCATTTCATCCCATAATAAGTCAGGATAAAAATATAAATCTTTAATAGTGGCTCTGTTGCCATTACCACTTCTACCTAAATTTATAGGAGTATACTCTCCATTAAAATATTTTTTACACAATACATTCACAAACGCATTATCGTATTGGTGATCTGTAAAATCTACCAACCCGTTAAAATGTATCTTAACATTAGGATATTCTTCAACTATTTTTTGTTGCTGTTCTTTCGAAAGCTTCCAGTGTATATTTGCGGTGCCGTCACTGGTCCAAGTATAGTTTTTATAAATATCTTCCTGTATAGCTCCATGCCCTTGTACAAAGGAACACCCCAAAGATATTATCGCTTTTTGAGTTTTTTTTAAATCTTCGTTGATAATAGGTATCATATAGCTGTACATGATGTCCCCATTTCATAAATAAATTTTGTTTGATTTTTAAGTAATTTATAGTTATGTTCGCAAATCTTGTTAGCTTCTATGATAAAGGTTTTTAACTCGTCATCTGTAAGATTACACAATCTTTCCACTTCATCCAATATCATTAATATTCGTTTGTTATCATCCATTTCATCATCATAACTTTCGTTGATCCATGGTGAGAATGTTTTATAACCTAGAAACTTCAATACCTCTAAACTTTTAGGTATAGTAACTAGTAAAAACGGATGCTTCATTGCGATACACTTAAATGTTTTTTCTGTAATGAATCTTGACGATTCTAGTTTTTTTCTATGATAAAACGTTGTTTCAGAAACCAAACTGAAATAACTATTTTGATAGTAGAAATCTGTAGTGTTTTCTAATTCAGCCCTATTGGTGTGCAACTCAGTAGTATCTAAATACAACGGAGCCATATTCATTATGTCAGTGCTTTCTCTGACTGCTGTTTCTAAGTACGGTGTTCCTATCGCACCCACACATAATCCGTCCCAGATATTTTTCCAATCACCGTGATTTTCACAGGGTCCAAAACTTACATAACCCTTTTCTAATAGATTTCGATATCGCAATAATAAAATTGTAAGAGGTCTATGATCCCTCCATCTACGATTCAAGTTAAGATATTTTTTCTGATAGTCTTTTATTTCTAATAACTTAGGCTCATCACTTACCGATGGATAAAGCATGTATTCTAATGCAGAAAAATAAAATATTCTAATAGGATCACAATTATATTTTCTTGAAATCTCATTATTATAGCTATATGCATCAAACATATTGCTCATAAAAATGACCTGTGATTCTGGTATTTTATGTTGTAATATGACATGTTCATAAACAGAATCTATACAATCTAAAAATGGTTCGAAGGACAAATCTATAACTATTGAGGCTGTTTTATTCAGCACCCTATTGTAAACATCCTCCCCCATTAATTCTACTATAGAAAATAATTTTAGGCTTGTGGGTGTTGAAATGTAACAGTACCAAATATCATTTGATTTTGCATAATCAAGTAATAGTGCCAAGCCTGAGGTAGGTTGTTCTAAAGAAAAATGTCTGACGTTAGGAGAAGAATATGTTTCAATCAACGGTACTGTAGTATTGAGTAAACTCATATCTTAGCTACCCACGCTTTCCCAAAGTTTCTTCGTCTACTAAAATATATGTTTTCCAAAAATCTTTCAATTGTAATATCTTTGGATTCTAAAAAGTCAAATTTATATTGTGACGGATTGTTTAACTCTGTATCTTCTTGTAAATATCCCAAGAAATCAAAATCAAAATCTACAGTCATGGGATATTGATTTATTGCATCATAATTAATCACAAACAACTTCTGAAACTTTATAATTTGATCCAAGAATACAGGATCAAAGTCAAAGGTTGTCTTAACAAAATCAGTGATTAGATTAAACACATAATCATATTTTCTTTTAGCATGTAAATTTAAAGTAGCCCTATGTACAATGTTCCAACCATGGACTTCAATATTACTAATGTTAGGATGATCGATATTACCATTCGTCATCCAATTGCTGTAATATTGACGAACTTCGTCATGCTCTTGTTTAAACCAAGGATCGTCTTTAATAAACTCATATAATTTGTCATAGAATTCTGAATATTGTATTCCGTGTTTTTTATTCAGCAAACGACTGATATAAGTAGTCAACCCATTTATGTGGAATGTATTAATATACCAACTAAAAATGTGGCTGTCTAGCATATCCTCAAAGGGCATATCCTTGGTGCTTATAACTACTTCAACTGATTCTTGTAGTTCATCGTAATTATAGCTACCACTCATGTAATCATAAACAGGTATACTCTTTATTTTGTAGAGTTTTTTCTGTAGTAGATTCATTTCAGCATTTTCCAACATCTGTGCTTGCAGTATAGTAATGCCTGTATGATTGCCTGCATCGAATAATTTCCAAAAGCCGCGCTTCCACGATTCTTTTGTCTCACCCGGCAAACCTAATATGACCTCAGTATATACAGGAACATTGTTTTTGTCACACAATGCAAAAATATCAGCAATCTTATGTTGGTCTAGATTTTTACGTTTGATATTTTCTAAAACATCAAGATCCATACTTTGAACACTTACAGTAAGTCCTTGATTAAATTTAGGACTCTTGATTAATTTGAACACTATATCAAATACTTCGGCTTTTTGATTTTTTGCCCATGCAACGCTAAATGTATAGGGGTATCCATACTTTGCTTGTACCTCTAATAATTTGTCTGCTATTGCATTATCACGTTCAATGAACATTCCAAAGTTAGCGTCAGTGATACTCACGAATCCACACTTGTTTTTGCCGATCCATTCTAATTCATCAAACACTCTTTGTAAATCAAATTTCTTTACTTTGTTATATGTCAAACTTCCCCAGTCACAAAACGTACACGCATATGGACAACCTCGGTTAGTTTCTAGTGTTGCGTTCCACTCAATACCTTTAGTTTCTGCTATTAACTTGTCAAACACCCCAGATAGATATGGGCTAGGAATAACACTTAACTCGTCAATTCTTTCTGAGTCTCCAGTGTCAGTCAATATTCCATTTTGATTAATTAATAAGCCCGGTACATCGTTTAAATCACCATTGTCAACCAAACCCTCTAATAGTTTTTTGAAAGTGATTTCTCCCTCTCCTTTAACTACATAATCAATGAAGGGTAGTTTTTCAAAAATCTGCTTATTAGTAATTGGTAACTCTGGTCCACCGAAGATTACTATACAATTGGGATTATGTTCTTTAACTTTCTTAGCCAATGCATAATTATAGTTTTTATTCCAAACATAGGCACTGAATGCTACTACATCGTTGTCTTTGATAGACTCTAATGTTTGTACCAAATTATCTCTTAACCATACCAATTTGTCTAGTTCGTAATTATCTTTTATTTTTTGGGAGGTCTGTACATAACTCCACAAAACCCCAACACTGTAAGGTAAATAGTGTGCGTTAAACTCTTTGGGACCTTGTTGAAAGTTTGGTTGTACTAGTGATATCTTTTTACGTGACATAATAAAGGAAATTTTTTAAATCGCTGTTGAAAAAACTATGCTCAGAATTGTATTTAACTAATCTGTTATAGTTATGCAATAAAATAGGTTCCATCTCACATAACATAATATCCCACTGCTCGTTGGGTATTTTTGATAAACGGTCTACTTCTTCTACAATTTTCCTCAGTCTTTTATAATCATCCGTTTCGTCATCATAACTTTCGTCAAACCATTTCGAAAAGGTCAAAAATCCCATTGCCCTCAAATGCTTTAATACCCCGGGTAAATTGTGTATTATGAATGGATGCTTATACAGTATGGGCTTTAATTCTTTTTCGGTAAATCCAACTGAAGGCTCTCTTTGTGAAAGCGCAAATGTGCTGGAAACCATGC
>JACCDW010688907.1_pt1 | contig 11956 bp, 12 predicted proteins | sample 7449781 | NCBI WGS metagenome assembly JACCDW01 (sample SAMN15323449, study PRJNA562643) | freshwater metagenome | isolation source: river surface water | place: USA:Blue River Watershed | collected 2017-08-18
AACCCGATGACTGCTACCAGCCTCAAGCTGCCCCAACAACCTAGCGAGGCAAGTTCCACCAGGGTCTTCACCGTGAGCGCTGGAAACCGACCTATGCTGTGCGAATGAACCCCTTGCCCCTCCAACGCTTCGTCGATGCGCAAGCCCCTGTATGGGACGATGTGCAGGCGGAACTGCGGCAGGCGCGCAAGCGCTCACACTGGATGTGGTTTGTATTCCCCCAGCTTCAAGGGCTCGGTCGAAGCGGTAACGCCACGCTTTACGGAATCCGTGGAGCCGATGAGGCGAGTGCGTACCTCGCGCACCCATTGCTCGGCCCGCGTTTGGTGGAATGCTGTGCCCTTTTATTGAATGCGACGGGTGTGTCGGCGCAAGACGTGTTCGGCGCGGTCGACGCCATGAAGCTACGGTCATGCCTCACATTGTTCGACGCTATGTCACTACAGACTCCGGCATTCCGGCAATGCCTCGATCGCTACTTTGATGGTGGGCGCGACCCACTGACATTGGCGCTGCTTGCGGGGTGAGGGAAGACGGACTCGGCCGAGTGAGGAGACCACACCATGGTCGGAGGTGCCTGCCCTGCCTGTACCCGTGAACTCCAGCACACAAGGCCGCTCAAGCCGCCCCCTCCGCCCCCCTCCCCTTCAACTCCGCAAACTTCCCCGCCATCGTCGGATTCCCCCGCGTCAGCTTCTTGATCGTCACATCCTGCGCCTTGTCGTTCGCCAGGCGCAGGTTGCGGTCCGCGCCCAGCAGGGCCTCCTTCGTCTTTTGCAGGTGCTTGATCGACTTGTCGATCTCCTCGATCGCCGTCTCGAAGTGCCGGCCGGCCAGGTCGTAGTTCTTGGCGAAGGCGGTCTTGAAGGTCTCCAGCTGCGACTCGAAGTTGGTGATGTCGATGTTCTGCGCCTTCACCAGCGCCAGCTCGGTCTTGTACTGCAGCGAGTTCATCGCCGCATTGCGCAGCAGCGTGATGATGGGGATGAAGAACTGCGGCCGCACCACGTACATCTTCGGGTAGCGGTGGAACATATCGACGATGCCGGTGTTGTAAAGCTCGCTGTCCGGCTCCAGCAGTGACACCAGCACGGCGTATTCGCAGCCCTTTTCCTGGCGGTCCTTGTCCAGCTCCTTGAGGAAGTCCTCGTTGCGGCCCTTGGTGGCGGTGCGGTCGCTCTCGTTCTTCATCTCGAACATGATCGACACGATCTCCTGCCCGGACTCGTCCATGTCGCGGAAGATGAAGTCCCCCTTGCTGCCGCTGCGCGCGTCGTTGTCCTTCTCGAAATAAGCCCGGGGGAAGGCCGTCGCGCGGATGCGGTTGAACTCGGTCTCGCAGTGCTGCTCCAGCGTCTCGCCGACCATCTTGGTCGACAGCCGCGCCTTCATGTCACGCAGCCGCTCGATGGCTTCGTCGCGGTCCTTGATCTGCGTCTCGTACCGGTCACGCATGGCCTTTTCGGCCAGCTGCTTTTCCAGCCCGGCACGCTCCAGGCCGTTGCGCAGCGCCTCGCGCTCCTTCTCCACCGCGGCGACGGCCTCGGTGATGGCGAGCTTCTGCGCCAGGGCCGCATTCTGGACCTGGGCCCGCAGCGCCTGGATCTCGGCGTCCTTGCTGGCCGCCGCCTTCTGCTGCTCGCTGGCGACCTTCATCGTCGCCAGTTCGACCGCGTTGCGCTTGTCCCGCTCCGCCAGGGCCAGCCGCTCGTGCAACTGCTGCTCGAACTCCTTGTCACGCACCTGCTTGAGGATGTCGGCGTAGCCGGTCTCGTCGACCTTGAAGGCCTTGTGGCAGTGCGGGCAGATGATCTCGTGCATGTTGTAGCGACTCCTGAATGGCTTGGCTGTATTTGATCAGCTAATCAGGGCCGAGGGTGCGCAAGCCCGCAGGCGTCCGGATGCGCGCGACCAGGCCTGCCGACGAACCCGCTGTGACAGTGACCGGCACTTCGGGATCGGCCACCCCCAATCGGCGAATCAGTTCGGAGATTCGTCCGGGTTCAGGGTGTTGCAACTCCAGGGACAGCAACTGGCAACCCAGGTCATGGAGTGACTGGGCGGGATGGCTGGGGGTTTGCCACTCGATCAGGGTAGGACCGGCTCCACCGAGCGGCAGGCTGCCATCCTCGGGGATGGAGATCAGCCACTGCAGGTGGGCTCGAGCCATCGGCATGGCAACGCCGAGGTCTTCCCGCGCCTCGGCGAGTGACGCCTGGATGTCCTGCGTGCGAGCCACCCACCCGGACAGCCGCGGCGTGGCATCCGCCGGCAGTCGATCCAATTCGAACCAGCGCGGGCGTCCTGGGTTCGGCGCCGCAGGGTTGACGGCGATGACCTCCAGGTAGATCGAAGCGCCCAGCCGCAGCAGCAGGTTGTGTGTGCCCATGCGGGGATGCTCGCCGCCCTGCTGGGGGTCCATGCCGAGGCGCTCGAAGAGCCAATCCCTCCCGGCCTGCAGCGAAGGCGCGGTAATCGTGAGGTGGTCTGGTCTGCAGGTCATGGGGGCAGTGGTCAAAATGGATCGGAATGACGATAGCAGCGGTCCGATATGCTGTGGTACTCAGCTCGAATCTCACGCACTTCATCGACTCGCCATGATCAACCAACCCGTCCTCGCCGTCCTGATTTCGGGCCTGCTGCCCATCGTCTGCGCCGGCATCGCCAAGTGGGGCGCCCGGGATTACGACAACCGTGACCCCAGGGCCTGGCTGGCCAGCCAGGCGGGGCGGCGGGCCCGGGCCAACGCGGCCCAGGCCAACAGCTTCGAAGCGTTCCCATTCTTTGCCGCCGCGGTGGCCCTGGCCTTGTACAACGGTGCGGCCGTGGAGGTGGTCGCCCTGTGGTCATGGGGGTTCGTCGCCATGCGGGTGATCTACATCGTTGCCTATGTGATGGACCGATCCACCCTGCGGTCCATCGTCTGGCTCCTGGGGCTGGTGGCGGTGATTCGGCTGCACGTCCTGGCCATGTGAGACGCGGCTATGGGCTGCTCCACGCCGACGCGACGCGGCCAGCGAAACAGGGCATGGACTTCTGCAGGCCTCTTGACCGCGAAGTCCCAGGCTCGTCCCATGAGCTTCGCACACCCTTCAATCCGTCCATGCCATCCTCCCTCCGCACCAGCCTCACCCACCCCCTGCGCATCGACGAACTGCCCTGCCATCCCCACGCCCCCGGCGTGATCGGCATCACCTTCTGCCCCGGCAAGCGCGGCGACAGCGTCCATGGCGCGCCCTGGGCCCGCGACCTGTCGCTCGACCTGGACGTCATCGCCGGCTGGGGCGCCCGGTCGGTGATCACCCTTGTGGAGCCGCACGAGCTGCACACCCTGGGCGTGCCGCAGCTGGGTGAGGCCGTCCGGGCGCGCTCGATGGCCTGGCATCACCTGCCGATCCCCGACCTGCAAGCGCCCGGCGCCGCATTCGCGGCGCTGGCAGCGCAGCCGATGCGTCAGGCGATCGAGTCCCTGAAGGCGGGGCACAAGGTGCTGGTGCATTGCCGCGGCGGCTTGGGCCGCGCGGGCACCATCGCGGCGAGTCTACTCATTGAGCTGGGCGACGAAGCAGGCATCGCCCTGCAGCGCGTGCGCAAGGCCCGCCCCGGCGCCGTGGAAACTTCGGTCCAGGAGCGCTACCTGCGCACCTACCAGCGCTGGGTCAACACTTGAAGGACGGCCATGGATTGGTTCGAACGCATCACGGGCTTCAAGGAGCAGGGCCACGCCGCCACGCAGGCCCACCTGATGGAGGCCGATGGCCGGCTGGTGTCCGCGCACACGGCCCGCCGCCCGCGGGTCGGCAGGCTGGAGATACAGACGCTCGGTGAATTGCGCGCCGCAGCCGCAGCCCTGCCCCGCCCCGAGCAGGCCACGCCCCTCGCCCTGCAACACCTTCGCGGTGACGTCCGCCAGCTCCACGCCGACCCGGCCAACACGCACGCGCTGTTCCAGGTCGCCTCCCAGTTCAACCTGCTGGAGATGGTCGGCCCCGACATCACGCCCGAACACGGCGTCACCCGCTACGCGCATGACCACACCCAGGGACCGGCCTGCGCCATGGCGGCAGGCGCGGCCACGATCTACCGCAACTACCTGATGCCCCTGCACGGCGCCGCCGGCCAGACCGCGCAGCGCCAGGTCGATACCCTCGCTGGCATCGGCGAGCGCCTGGGCAACCAAGGCAACCGCCTGTGGACGATGCGCAATGGCTACCCGATGTTCACGCCGCAGGGACTGTCACAGGTCGACGCTACCCTCGCCGCCAGCAGCGCGGGCGATCGGGACGTCCTGAAGGCGCAGCTTCGCATCGGCCTGCACTGGGACGTGGAAGTGACCGACCTCGAGCCGCAAGGCCATGTGGTGTCGCAGGCCTTCTGCTCGGCGCTGCCCATCGCCTACCAGCGGCACCTCGGGCCGCAGCACTGGCAGCGGATCGCCACCCTCATCCTGGAAGCCGCCTACGAGGCGACGCTGCTCGCCGGCATGATCAACCACGCGCGCACCGGCTGCCCCATCGTCTACTTGACCCGGCTCGGCGGGGGTGCCTTCGGCAACGACCCGGCCTGGATCGACGCCGCCATCGCCCACGCACTCGCACGCATCGGCCCCTGCGGGCTGCAGGTGGTGATGGTGACCTTCAGCGCAGCTCCACCGACCCGCTCATCGTGAGCACCACCTCCGTCTTGCCGCCTTCCGCGGGAATCGGCACGGCGGCTTCCGCCACGGCCGCCGCGCTGCGCAGCATCGGCACGGGCCGGGGCGGCGGCGCGTGGCCGGACTGGGCCAGGGTCACCGACTTGATCGCATAGCCCTTGAAGCCCAGGGCCCCGGCCATGACCTGGGCCTTGCGGCGGAAGGCCTCGGCCGCCTGCGTCATCAGCCGGGCCTCGACCTCATCGCTGCGCGCCCGCGACAGCGAAAAGCTGACCGAGGCGATCTGCAGGTCCGTCGTGAGCTCGGAGGCCAGCAACCCCAGGGCCGCCACGTCGGTGGAGGCCAGGCCCAGCTCGCCCCGCACCTGCCAGTCCCCGGTGCGGCCCTTGGGACCCCAGACGGGTTGGGTGCCGAGGGCGCCCACGCGTACGTCGACCCCGGGCAAGGCCCGGGCACGCGCGGCCGCACGCTGCAGCGTGGCCAGCACGCGCTGGCTCAACTCCTGGACGCGCGGGCCTTGCGCCTCCACGGCCATCACCACGGTCATGAGGTCGTTGTCCACCAGGCTGCGCGCCTGCGCGTCGAGGTGCAGCTCGGGGGCCGCCGCCGTGGCGGCCGGGGCCTGGGACATCGCGGGCGGGGCCGCCAGGGCCAAGGCCAGCGCGGTGGCCTGGAGGAAGTGCTTCATCACGGCATCCTTGCTAGTCCGGATGGTGATGAGGATAGCGCGTGTGCCGCTTCAGCGGCGCACGGGGCGGTGGCCGCCGGGGCCGCCCGGCGCGCCCGTGCGCGGCGGCAGGTGCCGGAACATGATCCGGCCCTTGCTCAGGTCATACGGGGACAGTTCCAGGGTGACGTCGTCACCCGCGATGATGCGGATGCGGTGCTTGCGCATCTTGCCGCCGGTGTAGGCCACCAGCTCGTGCCCGTTTTCCAGCACGACGCGGTACCGGGAGTCCGGCAGCACTTCGGCCACGCGGCCTCGCATCTCGAGGAGTTCTTCTTTCGCCATGACAGGTCCTGGTTCGATCCCTTGCGGATCGCCCGCAAGGCGCGACGGCCTTGCGCAGTGGGTGGAACCGCGCGGCACAGGGCAGCGCGGTGCGAACGCCAAGAGTCATCGAGGGGAGATTCGGCGGCTCGCCGTCAGGCGGGAGCAGGAGACAGACCTGGAGATGCAGGGTCTTGTGAAACGTCAGCCGCTCGATGGTACCCCATCCCACCTGGTCGAGCAGCGAACGCGGCGGCACAATTCCCGTGGCGGGTGAGGTTGTTCGCGCAGTGCGACCATCCGTGCTTCACGACAAGGAGGCCCCACGATGCAGTGCCCTGTGTGCAAGACCGTCCCCCTGACGATGGCCGAGCGAAGCGGCATCGAGATCGACTACTGCCCCCAATGCCGCGGCGTGTGGCTGGACCGGGGGGAGCTGGACAAGCTCATCGAGCGCGCGGCAGCCCAGGCCCCCGCGCCGGCGCCCGCCCCGGCCCCGGCGGCCTACGCGCCCCCACCCCCGCCCTACCCCGGGCAGCCGCCTTACGGCGCCCCGGGCTACTACCGCAAGAAGAAGCACGGCTTCCTGGGCGACCTGTTCGATTTCGATTGAACGTGGGCAGTGACGCCCGGGCTTCGCCGCCCGCGGCCCGAGGCCCTCAGAAGCAGGTGGTGAGGGCGTCCACCACGTCGTAGCGCCCATCGACGACAGCCATCCAGCGCCACTTGTCGAAGGTGGTGCAAGGGTGGGAGATGCCCAGGGCCACGCGGTCGCCCACCTGCAGGGGCGCTGCGCCTTCGCCCAGTTGCAGGTAGGCATGCTGGTCGTTGAGCGCCGAAACGGTCCACGCCGCCGGCGCGTCGTGTACCGTGCGGCTGCCCGCGGCGCACCAGCGCACCGGCACGGGCAGGCCCGCGTCGTACGACACATCACGCTTGCCCGCCCCCAGGATCGCCAGGCCGGGCTCGGGCAGCGACTGCACGACGGCCCAGACCTCCAGGGCCGCCCGCAGGCCGCTGGCGTCGCTGCAGCCGATGCGGCGGTTCAGGGCATGGACCATGCGCCGGTAGGTGCCGTCGTCATGGGTGAGGTAGCAACCGGAGCGCAGCACGCCCTGCACGCGGCGCCCGAGCGCGGGCCGCAGGCGCGGCGCCACCAGGTCGAAGACGGCGGAACCGCCGGCGCTGACGATGACCTCCTCGGTGTCGAACAGGCCCTCGCCGTCACACGCGCGGGCAATGGCCTCCACGCGGTCCATCAGCGCGTGCGTGCGCTCGCGGTCCTGCGCGTCATCGCCCGTGGCGGCCAGGCCTTCGTAGCACTCGATGCCCGCCAGCCGCACCGCGCGGCTGGCGTGGGCCAGGCGGGCCAGCGCCAGGGCCTGTTCATGCGTGCGGCAGCCGGTGCGCCCCCCCGCCAGTCCCAGCTCCAGCAGCACCTCGAAGGGCGGCCCTGCCGGGGTCCGCTCGATGAGCGCGAGCTGCGCAGGCGAATCCAGGAGGAACCACACCCGCAGCCCCGGGTGCTCGCGCCGCATCGCAGCCAGCCCTTGCAGGTCCGCCGGCTGCACCACCTGGTTGGCGATGAGGATGCGGCGCGCCCCCGCCGCCACGCCCACGCGCGCCTGCGCCACGTTCGCGAAGGTCAGGCCCCAGGCGCCCGCGTCGAGCTGCTGCGCGAACAGCTGCGGCGACATCGTGGTCTTGCCATGCGGCGCGAGGCCCAGGCCCTGGCCTTCGACATAGCGCTGCATCCAGCCCAGGTTGTGCTGCAGCGAATCCCGCCGGATGACCGCCAGCGGCAGCGGCAAGTCCCCGGCCAGCACGTTCCAGCCCTGCGCGCCCACCTGCGAGCGGCGCAGGGGCGGGCTGTGGTGGGGGAAGCCCTTGTGGGTGGGATCGAGGAGCGGGTCGAGCAGATCGGAGACGGACACGGGATGACCTCCATGCGTGATTGTCACGCCCCGTCCAGCACCCTCACCTTCACCCCCCGCCCCTTCACCTTCGCCGCATTCAGCCGGCTGGCGACCTGCGCCGCGATGCCGCGCTGAACCGCCACGTAGGTGGAGAACTCGTTGATGTCGATCTTGCCCACCTGCTCACGGGTGTAGCCCAGGTCCTTGGTCAGCGCGCCCAGCACGTCGCCCGCGCGGATCTTGTCCTTGCGGCCGGCCTGGATGTGGAGGGTGGCCATGGGCGGCACCAGCGGACCACCCGGCCCGGGTGTCAATTCCGCCAGGGGATGCCACTCGCTCTCGCGGCCTTGGAGCTGCTCGATCTTGCCCACCGCGCCCATCTCGTCCAGGCTGGCCAGGCTCAGCGCCAGGCCGCTCTCGCCCGCACGGCCCGTGCGGCCGATGCGATGCACGTGCACCTCCGGGTCCGGCGTCACGTCCACGTTGATCACCGCCGCCAGGCTGGCGATGTCCAGGCCGCGCGCCGCCACGTCCGTCGCCACCAGCACCGAGCAGCTGCGGTTGGCAAAGCGCACCAGCACCTGGTCGCGCTCGCGCTGCTCGAGCTCGCCATACAACGCCAGCGCGTGGAAGCCCTGTGCCTGCAGCGCCGCCACCACGTCGCGGCAACGCGCCTTGGTATTGCAGAAGGCCAGGGTGCTCTCCGGCCGGAAATGCAGCAGCAGCCGGCTCACCGCGTCGATGCGCTCGCGCTCGCCCACCTCGTACCAGCGCTGCTCGATCTGGCTGCCCGCGTGCTGCGCCTCCACCTTCACGGTGACGGGCTCACGCATGAACTGGCTGGCCAGCTTGGCGATGCCCTCCGGGTACGTGGCGGAGAACAGCAGCGTCTGCCGCTGCGCCGGGCACTGGCGCGCCACCTTGGCGATGTCGTCGAAGAAGCCCATGTCCAGCATGCGGTCGGCCTCGTCCAGCACCAGGGTGTTCAGCGCGTCGATGTGCAGCGTGCCCCGGTCCAGGTGGTCCATCACACGCCCCGGCGTGCCCACCACGATGTGCGCGCCATGCTCCAGCGAGGCCACCTGCCCGCGCAGCGGCACGCCGCCGCACAGGGTCACGACCTTGATGTTGTCCTCGGCGCGGGCCAGTCGCCGCACCTCGGCGGTGACCTGGTCGGCCAGCTCGCGCGTGGGGCACAGCACCAGCGACTGCACCGCGAAGCGGCGGGGGTTGAGGTTGGCCAGGAGCGTGAGGGCGAAGGCGGCCGTCTTGCCGCTGCCGGTCTTGGCCTGGGCGATCAGGTCCTTGCCCAGGAGGGCCGTGGGCAGGCTGGCCGCCTGGATGGGCGTCATCGCCAGGTAGCCCAGGCGCTCGAGGTTGGCCAGGGTGGCGGGGGACAGGGGGAGGGTCTTGAAGTCAGCGGAAACCATGGTCGATGGTACCGCCCCATCGCCAACCCATCCACACAGGCGGCCCGTGTTCGCGGACAATCAGGCCCATCTTCCGTGGAACATGAAAAGGCAGTGGTGCGCAGCAAGAACGAATGGTCGGCCAAGGTGATGACGGTGCTCAGGTCCGGCAACACCGCAGCCGCGATCGCCCAGATCAAGGTCGCGCCCAGCGTGAAGGACCTCAACGCCCTGAAGAAGGCCATGGACGAAGCCAACCTCACCGGCCGCTGGCGCGACGTGGACATGGCCATCGAGGAAAACCACGCCCTGCTGTCTGCCCCCCGGCTGCACCGCGCACCCTGAATCCATCGATGTCCTTCACCTCCCTCGGCATCTCGCCGGCCCTCGCCCGTGCGGCGGGGAACCTGGGCTTTCACGCGCCCACCCCCATCCAGGCCGAGGCCATCCCGCAGGTGCTGCGTGGCGTGGACGTCCTGGGCCTGGCGCAGACGGGCTCCGGCAAGACGGGCGCCTTCGCCCTGCCCCTGCTGGAGCGCCTGGTGGCGCGCAAGCCCTCGGCGGCGACGCCCGGCTTTCGCCGCGTCCTGCGCACCCTGGTGCTGGTGCCCACGCGGGAGCTGGCCGCCCAGGTGGGCGAGGTGTTCCGCGACCTGGGCCGCGGCTTCGAGCGCCCGCCCAAGGTCGCCGTCGTGTTCGGCGGCGTGTCCATCAACCCGCAGATGATGGGCCTGCGCGGCGGCGCCGATGTCGTCATCGCCACGCCCGGCCGCCTGCTGGACCTGATGGACCACAACGCGTTGACACTGTCCGACGTGGAAACGCTGGTCCTCGACGAGGCCGACCGCCTGCTGGACCTGGGCTTCGCCGACGAACTCGCCCGCGTGCTCGCCGCCCTGCCCGCGCGCCGCCAGAACCTGTTCTTCTCCGCCACCTTCCCGGCCGAGGTGCAAGCCCTGGCCGGCCAGCTGCTGCGCGAGCCGGTGCGCATCGAGATCACCGCGCCCGACCAGCCCGTGGCCGACATCGCGCAGCGCGCGATCCAGGTGGACGCGCCTCGCCGCACCGAGCTGCTCAAGCACCTGTTCCAGGAAGGCCAGCAGGCCGGCGGGTGGGAGCGCGTGCTGGTGTTCGTGGCCACCCGCCATGCCGCCGAGCACGTGGCCTGGAAGCTGCACAAGTCCGGCCTGTACGCCACGCCCCTGCATGGCGACATGAGCCAGGGTGCGCGCACCGAGGTGCTGGACACCTTCCGCGAAGGCGGCTGGGACATCGTGGTCACCACGGACCTGGCCGCGCGCGGCATCGACATCCCCGGCCTGCCGGTGGTGGTGAATTACGACCTGCCCCGCTCGCCCACGGACTACACCCACCGCATCGGCCGAACCGGGCGTGCGGGCGCGGCGGGCCTGGCGGTCAGCTTCATCAGCGCGGAGACGGAGCCGCATTTCCGCCTGATCGAGAAGCGCCAGGGCCTGCGGCTGCAGCGGGAGCACGTGCCGGGCTTCGAACCGAAGGAAGCCCCGCCCGCCGATGACGCGCCGACGCAAGGCGCCAGGCCCGGCAAGCTGCCGCCCGGCACGGGCGGCATCAAGGGCAAGCGACCGAGCAAGAAAGACAAGCTGCGCGCGGCGGCCGCCGCCGCAGCGGAGGGCGCCACCGCGCAGGCACCGTCAGGCAGCCCCCGCAAGCCCAGGACCTGAGTCGTCGCGGGGCAGTGCCCGAGGGCTACTGCATGAACCCGATGCTGCGCGCCTCGCGCACCTCGGGCTTGATGCGGTGCTCCGCCTCCAGCTGCTCCAGGAACTCCTCGGCGCCGAACTGCGCGTTGAGGAGGGTGACCTGACGCTTCACCGCCGCGAAGTCGCCCGGGCACAGCTGCTCCAGCCGCGCCAGCCGCGAGCGGATCGCGGGCGCCAGGCCGGCCTCGTCCCCGCCCAGCGCCTCCACCACGAACATGCGTTCGCGCTGCGCCAGGGTCAACGGCTTGAACTTGATCTTGAAGGTGAAGCGCCGCAGCGCCGCCTGGTCGATGCGGTCCATCAGGTTGGTGGTGCAGATGAAGATACCGTCGAAGCGCTCCATCTGCTGCAGCATCTCGTTGACCTCCGTCACCTCGTAGGTGCGCTGCGCGCCGCGCCGGTCCTGCAGGAAGCTGTCCGCCTCGTCCAGCAGCAGCACCGCCTTCTCCGCCTGCGCCTCGCGGAACATGGCCGCCATGCGCTGCTCGGTCTCGCCGACGAACTTGCTCATCAGGTCGCTGGCCTGCTTGACCAGCAGGGGTCGCTCCAGGCTGCGCGCGATGTGCTCGCCCAGCGCCGTCTTGCCGGTGCCCGGGGCGCCGTAGAAGCACAGCGTGCCGTGCCCGCTGGCCTTGAGCGCGGCGACGATGCGCGGGACCTCGAAGCGCGTCTCCACGTTCAGCATGTCCAGGTCATAGGTCGTGACCGTGCGCCGCTCGCCCAGTCCCGTCCCGGCGGTTCCCAGCGCCTGGTCGGCATTGCGAAGCTGCCGCTCGATCAGGCCCTCGACCTCGGCCTCCTGTCCCTCGGTGCGGTGGGCCAGTCCCGCGAACCGCACCGCCGTGCGGATCTGCGCGGGCGTGAGCCCCTTGCGCTCGGTGAGGCGGGCCACGAAGGCATCCGACACCGCCACCCCCTCCAGCGTCCTGCGCACCAGCTGCTCGCGCGCGCCGGGCGGCGGGGACTTGAGCTCCAGGTGGTAGGCGAAGCGCCGCCGGAAGGCCGGGTCGATCTGCTCGATGCGGTTGGTCACCCACAAGGTGGGCACCGGGTTGGACTCCAGGATCTGGTTCACCCAGGCCTTGCCGCTGACGCTGCCCGTGGGCGGCGCCACCACCTGCTCGGCCCGGGCCATCAGCTGCGCGGCCTCGGAGCTGATGGGGGGAAACACGTCCTCCACCTCGTCGAACAGCAGTGCCGCCTGCGCGCTGCCCTTGAGGAACACCTGCGCGATCTGCAGCGAG
>JACCDW010759951.1_pt1 | contig 11955 bp, 11 predicted proteins | sample 7449781 | NCBI WGS metagenome assembly JACCDW01 (sample SAMN15323449, study PRJNA562643) | freshwater metagenome | isolation source: river surface water | place: USA:Blue River Watershed | collected 2017-08-18
CCCAAAAATAGCCCTTTAATTTGCGAGCCGGCTGCGGCTCCTCTGATTGACCTCGGCGAAGCCATGTCTGAAGGCAAAAGCTCAAGCCCATCAAGCCAATCATGAATTTAATCGTTTGATCCGAAATCATGGATGCTGTCAACCATCCAATGCAAACGCCTAAAACACTGGCTGGAATCAATATTTTCAAATTGACAGCACTGAACTGCTTTCTGTACAGCCAAACGCCGACGCAGTCTGAAATGATAAAAAGTGGCAATAACATCACCACCGCCTTCACAGGCGACATGACCGTGGACAAAAGCGGCACAGCCATCATGCTAACCATGGGCAAACCACCCTTAGACATGCCAATCAGCATGGCTCCAATGCTTGCCAAAATGAGATAGGGCTCAATATACATGAAGGTCTGTCAATTGAACTGAAGTCACTAGGCCATTAATAGTGCGGGCGAACATCCCGCTCAATGCGGCTGCAGCAGAAGGTCGCCAGCGCTGAAACCCCCAAAGTTATCCAAATCACAAAGTTGTAGGACTGATCAACATCAAATACACGCCCAGCCCAAACGGGCCCCAACAAATTGCCTAGCGCGGCACCGGTGTACAGCGTTCCAATAATGGCAGATACTGCCCGCCCACCAAACAAGTCCATGCAAATGGCTGGCAGCAAAGAAACGATACTGCCGTAACTTAAACCAAACACCACTGCAAATATTGAAAATGCCAGCTGATTGCTCGCCATTGCCCAGATGAGATAGGTCAAACCCATTGCACACTGCATCAACATCAAAGTTTTAACGCGACCCAATCTGTCGGCCAGCCATCCAATTGCAAATCGGCCAACCAAACTGCCAATACCAATCAAACCCACCAGCGCCACAGCTTGTGAATCTGATATGCCAGCGTCTCTGGCAGCAGCCGATATGTGTGCAAATGGAATGAACATGACTGGGGAACCCAACAATGCCCCCATGTAAAGCCACTTGAAACTTGGGGTGCGAAGCGCCTCTCTCAATGTCAATCCACTCAATTGCCCCGCCGAACCAGCACTGACACCAGGTGCGCGCTTTAAAAAGAAAGCAGCAGACACACCTAAGACAAAAACACCCAGTGCCATGATTTGAAGTGCCTCACGCCATGTGACTGTCATCAATAAATAACTGACCGCCAAGGGCACCAAAAGTGTTCCAGCGCCAACACCGGAGCTGGCCACACCCGACGCCAAGCCACGATGTTTTGTGAACCAAGGTTGCACGGAGGCTATCGAGGGCGTGTAAACAAACGCAATACCCAAGCCCACCAAAACACCATAACTGATGTAAATACTTGAAAGAGATTGCGCAAAACTTGTCCAAAAAAGTCCTGCAGAAATAAGCGCCATGCCGGTCATGCAAACTATCTTTGGACCCCAACGATCGGCCAACAAACCGCCCAATGCGCCCAAGACAAAATAAACCAAACCACAGAGACCAAAGATCCAAGATACATCTGCGCGTTGGGCTGAAAATTCTTTTGAAAAGTTTTCAAAGAATGCAGCAAAAGAGTAAGAGACGCCAAATATCAAGGCCAAGCAGACAAACGTCGCCCAAACAATGACCCATGCCTTTCGAGAATCAATCATTGAAAGAGATCTCGATAAAATTTAAGTCATGAGTTAACAAAGTTGGCTCCTGGTACTTGATAGGACACTTGAGTTTAGTGTTTTTTTCAGCATGGCTCTGATAAAGTATTCCACATGAATTCACCCATCACACCTCGTTTACCCGGCATCCGGTTTGTACATTCCCCCGGCCCGACCCATGTACCTGACGAAGTCATGCACGCCATGCAAAGGCCCATGACAGATTTGGCAGACCCCCGAGTTGCGGCCCTGATAGCGGCTTGTGAGACGGGGATGAAGTCTTTGCTCAATTCACCAAATTCTGACATTTTCTTTTATGCCAGCAATGGCCACGGTGTTTGGGAAGCCGCATCCTCCAACCTAGGTTCAGACAATCACACCCTCTTGATTGCAGGTTCAGGTCATTTTTCCGATCAATGGGCCATTCAAACCGAAGGGCTTGGACTCTCGGTTGCTAGAACACCTCACACCGAAGGTCAGCGAATCAATGTTGAGGCCATCGAAGCCGCCCTGAAAGCGGACACGGCACACAAAATCGCTGCAGTGATGGTCGTCCAAACAGACACGGCTAGCGGCATCACCAGCGATCTTCTTGCAATTCGAGAAGCCATTGACAGAGCAAAGCACCCCGCCATTTATGTTGTTGATGTGGTGGCATCTTTGGCTGCAACAGCATTTGACATGGATGCGTTGGGCGTTGATGTTTGTTTAGGCAGTTCGCAAAAGGGCCTCATGATGCCGCCCGGTCTGGGCTTTGTTGCCGTCAATGAAAAAGCATTTAATTGGTCTCATCAGCATGCCAAGCCCCGCTTCTATTGGAATTGGTTTGAGCGCAAAACAAGCAATCAATCTGCCAAGTTTTGCGGCACCCCTCCCCTTGCGCATTTGGCAGGACTTGAAACTTCTCTGAGACTTTTACAAACTGAAGGACTGCAGGCAGTTTATGCAAGGCACCAGCGATTGGGTGGCGCAGTTCGAGCTGCCGTCAAAGCATGGTCTACCCAAGGCGCTTTGCAACTTCATTGCAAAGATCCAGAAGGGTTCTCCGATTCAGTCACGGCTGTAGAAGTTTCACAAGGCATAGACCCCGAAGCCTTGCGAACAGTTGCCCGTGAGAAGTTTCAAGTGGCCATGGCCGGTGGGCTTGGCTCTTTGTCTGGGCGAGCGTTTCGCATTGGACACTTAGGCGATATGAACGAGCCCATGATTTTGGGCGCATTGGCGGGCATTGAAGCGGCCATGCGAATTCAAAAAATTCCATATGGCGATCAAGGCATGACTGCCGCCATTGCCTATTTGGCAGAACACACACCCTAATTGAGGGACCGTCTGTTGAATGGTTCAGGCCTTCGGAACTGGCATGGCATGGGCTTTCATTTCAGACTCACCCGGCAAAAACAGAACCATCAATGCCCCAAGGGCGGAGACCACGGTCAAACCCAACATCAGTTGGGTGAAGCCGGCATGTTTCACAACAGGGCCCAATAAATAGACCGCCAAAGAACTGATTCCAAATGAGATGGCAATTCGAGTGCCACTTACTCGCGATCGCATGCTGTCATCGATGTACCGGACGACCATGGTGTCACCAAATGGGATGGAACCAAAAACCATCACCATATAACCAATCGCGGCAACATACCAAGCCCATCCAGAACTTTGCGAAGCCACACCAAACATCACAATTTGCAAAAACAAAATAAGAAAAAACAGAGGCTTCACTGGGAATTTGTCCAACAAACGGCCGACCACCAATTGCGCCAAAGAAGCAACGGCATAGACAGCGGCAAGCAGCAAGCCCATCTGCGATGGGTTAGAGACCAAGCCATCCAATTTTTCAGCCAACAACTGTGTGTTTCCGTTAGTGGTGATGTTGAATAACAAGCTGGTGGTGGTGGCAGTGCCCACCATCACAATGAAGGTTCGAATGGCCAAGTTTTTTGGTAATTGAACAGATTTATTCTTTTTCTGGCTCGACGCAGTTTGTTCTTTAGGTGCATAGCAAGCAAATAAAACACCGCAAACGATAGACACCAAGCCGGGGACAATGAAGGCAACACGCCACCCCTGCCAGGCCACTAAAAAACCAGTCAAAAGCGCTGCCATTGCAATCCCTAAATTGCCGGCCAATCCATTGACGCCTATCGTAAAACCGGGGCGACTTGATTTTTGAACCAGCAAGGGAATGCCAACGGGATGGTAGATGGCTGAAAAAATGCCTAGGACAGTCAATGCGATGGCCATTTGAATAGGTGTTTGAGTGAAGGCCACGGCGATGGATGAGAGCCCCATTCCCATGAAAAACACGATCATCATGGGGCGCCTGCCCCACAAATCACCCAAACGACCTGCTGGAATTGAAGCCAAGCCAAACATCAAAAATGCGCCTACGGTGTAAGGCATCATGTCTTCCCAACGACCGACGCCAAAATCAATGGCGATGGCACTCACAGCAGTTGCAAAAATCAGTAAAAAGAGATGGTCCAGGGCATGACCCACATTCAAGAGCAGTGATGGAATGAGCGGCATGATCGAAATGTTTGAATCATCAAATATGGCTTGAATTAAACCCTGAAATTGCCGGACGCGGATGTCCTTTGAATGACACAGAGCAAGGGAATATCCTGTGATGAAAACATGCAATTTCAAATATTCTGATCGTCTCTTTAGATTTTGAGGCACTCAACATGACATTTTTGACTCGTCTTAAGTTCGATAACCAGGCCAACTCAGGCAAACAAAACAGGCGGAGCGCAATTTTCTCAGCCATGATTTTGGGCTTTGGACTCAGCGGCACGTTCCTCATCGCATCCAATGCGCATGCACAGGCTTACCCCAACAAACCCATTCGTTTGGTTTGCCCCTTCCCTCCAGGAGGTGCTGTTGACATCGCATCCCGCGCCATTGCGCAAGAACTCTCCAAAAATCTTGGCCAGCCAGTGACTGTGGACAACAAACCAGGCGCTGGCGGCAATATTGGTGGCGCTGAAGTTGCCCGTGCCGCACCCGACGGCTACACCATTTTCATGACCACCAGTGGCATTCAAGCCATCAACCCCGCACTGTATGCAAAGATGCCCTTTGACCCAAATAAGGACTTGATACCCGTCTCGGCTTTAGTGTCCTTGAACAATGTCTTGGTGCTTCACCCCTCCGTCAAAGCCAATTCTGTGTCTGAAGTGATCGCTTTGGCCAAATCACAACCTGGCGCCATCAACTACGCATCAAGTGGCAGTGGTACCAGCATTCACATGTCGGGGGAAATGTTCAAGTCGCTGACCAATGTCAACATGACTCACATCCCCTATAAAGGCAGTGCGCCTGCAGTGAACGACCTCCTGGGAGGCCAAGTCATGATGATGTTTGACAATATTCCTTCTGCCATTCCCCACATTAAATCGGGCAAGCTCAAAGCCTTGGCCACGACCGGCGCCAAGCGCGATCCATTGCTTCCCGACTTGCCCACCCTGGCTGAAGCTGGTGTCACTGGCTACGAGTCAGGCGTTTGGTTTGGACTGGCTGTGCCTGCCAATACGCCGCGCGATGTGGTCATGAAACTCAATGCGGAGGCCAACAAAGGCACCAAGTCGCCTGAGTTTGTCAAACGCATGACCGATTTGGGCTACATCATCATGGGAACAAGTCCCGAAACCATGGCTGAAATGAACAAAGCAGAAGTTCAACGCTGGGGCCCCATTGTGAAGTCATCTGGCGCTCGGGCAGACTAAGCTAAAAAGAATGCTGAAAGTAAAAAAGGCAGTATGGGTACCTCTTTGAAAATTGTCTTTCATGGCGACAATGCTGCCAACTTTCGACCAGGTATTGAAAACCTGTTGAACCATCCGCATCAGATCATTTCACTGTCACAAGGAATTGATCTCAGCGGAGAAAAGGAGCACTTTGAGTCTGCAGATGTGGTGGTGGGCGTTGCTTTAAATCAAAGCATGCCCACCCCTCGCAATATGAAGCTGCTGCATGCGCCGGCTGCTGGCACCGACAGCATTGACCGAGCATGCCTGCCTCCTCAAGCAAAATTGGCCAACTGTTTTGGCCATGAATATGCCATTTCAGAATACGTCATGGCAGCACTTCTTGCGAGGCATGTTCCCTTGCACGATGCAGATCAAGCATTGCGTCAAGGCGAGTGGCGTTATTTTGCAGGCCGGCCAGGTGCCTTGCGAACTGAACTCAGCTCGCAAACAATGGGCTTGGTTGGCTTTGGCCACATTGCCAAAGCTCTGGCGCATCGTGCCAAAGCTTTTGGCATGAAAGTCCTTGTGGCCAACCGAAGTGCAATTCAAAGCCCAGAGGTAGACAGCAGCTTTCTGCTCGAAGATTTACATGCATTTATGGCCGCTTGTGATTGCGTCGTTGTCACCCTGCCATTGGCAGACAACACTCGCAGTTTGATCAATGCAAAGGCCCTCTCATGCATGCGCAGCGACGCCATTCTCGTCAATGTTGGCAGAGGCGCAGTGGTAGACGAGGCCGCTTTATTTGATTCCCTCAAGGAACAACGCATTGGCGGTGCCATCATTGACACTTGGTATCAGTACCCTAGCGCTGAAACCGTCAATTGCGCCCCTTCTAAATTCGACTTTGCAAGTTTGCAAAATGTCTTGATGACACCCCACATGTCCGGCTGGACGCAAGGAACCGTTCAACGCCGGCAACAAACCATTGCCGACAACATCAATCGCTTAAGCTATGGACAGCCTTTACTGAACGTAATCAGCTAAAGCTTGCTGTCTATGCACTTTGTCTTTCGATAATTTCAAAGCCCAAATCAACTTGCGCTTGGGCAGGCGTTTCGCCCTGAATCAATTGAAGCAACATCTTTGCTGCGGCCTCCCCTACTTGCGCACGTGGCGTCTTGACAGTGGTCAATGGCGGCCACATTTGATCGCTTCCTGTTAAGTCATTGAACCCTGCAATCGACACACGTTCCGGAACCGGAATATTTAATCGCATGGCTGCCAACAATGCACCATGCGCAAGGTCATCATTGCAAAAGAAGATGGCATCGACCGCAGGGCTTTGCTTCATGATTTGCTCAAACATCAAGCCGCCTAATGCGAGCGAAGAAGGCGCGGGGTTAAGCCACTCCAAATTTGGATCGTAGAGTTGCTTGGCCTTCAAAGCTTTGCGCCAACCGTTGAGCCGTTGCATGACACGAGGGTCAAGTTGAGCAGCGGCAAAAACAATGCGTTTTTTTCCTTTCGCAATCAGATGCTGCGTCATGGCTTCACCGGCATCGGTCTGCCTGAAGCCAACGCAATAAGGGCCAGAGATCAGTTCTGTAGCATCAGCACTGGTAGGCCTATTTGATTCAACTTCTGCGGGTAAATCCATTAAGTGAACACATGGCACTTTGCTTCGGTCAATTAATTTTTGCGTAGCATCGCTGTGGTCCAAACCCGTAATCAACATGCCTGCTGGACGGTGATGCAACTGCTCACGCATGAGTTGCTCTTCTTCGTTGTTGTTGTAGTGCGTAACACCCATCAAGGTCTGAAAACCAGCCGCTCGCAAAGTTCTTTGTGCCGCCTCTAACAAATCGACAAACAATGTGTTTGACAGCAAGGGAATCAAGATGGTGACGTGGTCACTTCGCTGAGATGCCAATGCGCGTGCAGCTGGGTCTGGCACATAACCCAGCTTGTCAGACACCGCCAAGACTCTAGCGACCAGATCGGGATCGACCGCACGCTCGCCTCTCAAAGCTCGTGACACGGTGCTTGGACTGACGCCCGCCGCCAGAGCCACATCGGTCAGGGTAATTCGGCCGGTTGAGCGATGGTTTCTGCTTCGATTTATGGCGTTGTTCAAGGGTTTTTCCGTAGAAAAATTAAGTTCATCTTGGTTAGGATAGCGCTATCCAAAGAATTTAACTCGAATCAATGAATTTCTCTAGGCATCGATTTCCCTTATGTCCTTGTTGAAAACTTAATTCATTCGAACTTTCTCTTTTTTTAACATTTCGGACAGCGCTGTCCAAAACAATTCGCTCTTGTTCTTTTGTCAACATGCAACTTGAAGAATCGTCATTGAGAATCATCGTCATGGGTGTTTCGGGCTCTGGAAAGTCCACCCTTGCTGAAAATCTCAGTCAAATCCTTCAATTGCGCATGAAAGACGGTGATGAATTGCACTTGCCTGAAAGCGTTGCAAAAATGAGCGCAGGCATTGCCTTAGAAGATGCTGATCGGTGGCCTTGGCTAGATCGCATTGCGCAATACCTCCTTGACGACACAGCTGAAAACGGCCCCGGAGGGATCGTTGCGTGCTCTGCCCTCAAAAAAATCTATCGCGATCGCATTCGGCAACAAGCGGGGCCCGTTGTTTTCCTATTTCTAGATGGTCCCCAAGAACTCATTCGAAAAAGAATGCAACAGCGTGTAGGTCATTACATGCAGCCCGGTTTGCTAGACAGTCAATTGCAAACGCTTGAAAAACCCTCTGCAGCAGAAACCGATGTCATTACTTTGAACATCGATCAACCCGTTGATCAAATTGTTCGGCAAGCCCTCTCTGCATTAAAAGCAAGCAGCATCAATGCTGTTCCCTGATAGATTTAACTCTAGGATCCTCATGTTTATTCGATGCGCATTTTTTCAAGGTACGGTCAAAGTTGGCAAAGAACAAGCTTTCAATGACTACATCCGCAAAGAGCTCGTGCCACTTTGGACGCGCTTTCCTGGCGCTCAAGAAGTACGCGTTCTGCGCCAAGTCGAAAGTGATGTGACAGATCCACATTTCGGCATGGTTTTATCGGTACGCTATCCCACGCGCGAATCCATTGAAATTGCTTTGGCATCTGAAGTACGCCTCAAAAGTCGCGAAGTTTCCAAAGACTTGATTGCCATGTTTGATGGCACCGTATTCCATACTGTGTTCAGTGCAGACGAATATGCACTGCCCACCGATTGATTTTTTCACCCACGTAAAACCACAGGAGACATCACCATGAAAATTTCTCGCATTCTCGTTGCTTGCTTAATTGCCAGCATGGGCTCGGCTGCATTTGCAGCCAAGTTCAACCTGAAGATGGGCCACGCTGTGAACACCACAGACGGTCAACACGCGGCAGCCATGAAATTGGCAGAATTGGTCAAACAACGCACCAACGGTGACGTTGAAATCACTATTTTCCCTGCCAACCAATTGGGCAACGATGCTGCCATGATTAACGGTGTTCGCGGTGGCACCATTGACATCGTTTCTAGCGGTGCTTCCAACTACAACGGCATTGTTCCCAATACCGCTGCCATGGAACTGCCCTTTGTATTTCGCAGCGCTCAACACGCCTACACCGTTCTGGATGGCGCTGTGGGTACAGGCGTTCTCAACGAACTTGCGCCGCATGGCATGAAGGGCTTGGCTTATTGGGAGAACGGATGGCGTGCATTTACCAATAACAAGCGTCCGGTCAACAAGCCAGAAGACTTGAAGGGCCTGAAAATTCGTTCAACCCCCAACCCATATCACATTCAAGCCTTTAGATTGTTGGGAATGAACCCCTCACCAATGCCCATTGCAGAGCTTTACACAGCCTTGGAAACTGGTACCTTTGATGCGCAAGAACACCCCATCAATGTCACCTGGTCCTCTAAGTTTTACGAAGTTCAGAAGCACCTGACAGTGAGCAACCACGTTTACTCACCCCTGATTGTGGCCATGAACAAAGGCAAGTTTGATTCACTGCCAGCCAACTACCAAACGATCGTGGTGGAAGCAGCGCGCGAAGCGGCTAAATACCAACGCAGTTTGAATGCTGCCAATGCCGGCAAAGTGATTGCCGACCTGAAGAAATCAGGCATGCAAGTCATTGAAAACGTCGACATGGCACCCTTCCAGAAAATTGTTTCTGCTGAAATTGCCAAAACATTTGGTGAAAAGAACGGCCCAGCTTTGCTGCAAGCCATCGAAAATACCAAGTAAATTGAGCTGACAAAGCCCTCTTCCATGGAGGAGGGCTTTTTTATTGATCGTTCTCTATGCAAAAAATCAATGATCTTTTCTTTCGTCTGGCCGAATTCACATTGGTCATCATGTTGTCCGCCATGGTCATTATGGTGTTTGGCAATGTGGTGCTGCGCTACGGCTTCAATGACGGCATTATCAGTTCCGAAGAATTGTCTCGATTTTTGTTCATTTGGATCACATTTTTAGGTGCCATTGTGACCATGCGTGACAACGCGCACTTGGGTTTGGATTCTGTGGTTCGCAAGCTTAGCTTGAGAGGCAAAAAAATTGCTTTTGGTATTTCGAACCTGTTGATGCTTGGTTGCTGTGCGCTCATGTTTTATGGCACGCTCAAACAACATGGCATCAATGCCACCACGCGATCAGGCGTGACTGAACTTCCAATGAGCTGGGTGTACGGCGTGGGATACATCACCAGCATCGCCATGGGCCTCATGATCGTTGGCAAACTGGTTCGATTGGCCAAAGGTGAATTTAACGAAGCCGATCTCATTCAGGTCACAGATTCTGAAGAAGATGCCAGACCACACCTGAAAGAGAGCTCTAAATGACCGTTTTAGTTTTCATTGGCTCCTTGTTGGCTGCCATGGCGTTGGGCATGCCTTTGGCCTTTTCGCTCATTGTGTCGGGTGTGGCACTCATGTTGCATCTGGACAATTTCGACACGCAAATCGTGTCCCAAAATTTAATCAATGGTGCTGACAATTTCCCATTGATGGCGGTCCCCTTCTTTATGCTGGCTGGCGAACTCATGAACGCTGGTGGCATGAGCCGTCGTATCGTCAACTCAGCTTTGGTTTGGGTTGGTCACTTTAAGGGCGGCTTGGGCTATGTAGCGGTCTTTGCGGCCATCATCATGGCCAGTTTGTCTGGCTCTGCCGTGGCAGATACTGCGGCACTGGCTGCAGTGCTCATGCCCATGATGCGAGATGCTGGCTACCGCATGGATCGGTCTGCAGGTTTGATTGCGGCAGGCGGCATCATTGCACCGGTTATTCCGCCTTCCATCGGATTTATCTTGTTTGGTGTAATTGGTGGCGTCTCCATCTCAAAACTCTTCATGGCAGGTATTGTTCCTGGCTTGTTAATGGGTCTGGCCTTGCTAATCACTTGGTGGATCGTGGCAAGAAAAGACGATGTGAAAGTATCGCCACGTGTGCCCACCAAAGAAAAAATACGCGTCACCATTGATGCGTTTTGGTGCTACCTCTTGGCCATCGCCATTATTGGCGGCATGAAAATGGGCATCTTCACTCCCACAGAAGCTGCTGTGGTGGCCGTTGTCTATGCTTTGCTCATTGGTCTCTTTGTTTACCGCGAAATCAAATTCAAAGATTTGTACGGCATCATTTTGGCGGCAGCTAAAACATCTTCGGTCGTCATGTTCCTTGTTGCAGCGGCTTTGGTGTCTGCTTGGCTCATTACCATTGCCAACATACCTGCTCAAGTGGTTGAAATGCTCCGACCTTTCATCGACAACCCAACCCTGTTGTTGATCATGCTGATGTTGCTGGTTTTGATTGTCGGCACGGCACTAGATTTTGCGCCTACCGTTCTCATCTTGACGCCGGTCCTAATGCCTTTGGTTCGTGAAGCGGGCATCAACCCCGTCTATTTTGGTGTGCTGTTCATCATCAACAATGCCATTGGCCTACTCACGCCACCTGTCGGTACAGTGCTCAATGTAGTTTGCGGCGTTGGGCGAATTCCCATGCACGACGTCATCCGCGGGGTGATGCCCTTCTTAATTTCTCAAGTGGTCGTTATGGGCCTCTTAATTGCCTTCCCCATCTTGGTGCTGGGGCCACTTAAATGGTTATCGAGTTAAGGTATGACGGTTCTCAATTCATTTCAACTGAACGGTAAATTGGCCCTCATCACGGGTTCGTCTGCAGGCATTGGTTTTGCACTGGCACGAGCGCTGGGTGAAGCTGGCGCGCATGTCCTCATCAATGGTCGCAATTCAGAAAAGGTCTCGGCGGCAGCTCAATCACTCAAAGACGAAGGATTGACAGTCAGTGAGTCTGTTTTTGACGTAACCGATGCGCAATCGGTTGCAGCCGCTGTCAACGCCATTGAGTCAAATATAGGTCCTATCGATATTTTGGTGAACAACGCGGGCATGCAAATTCGCAATCCTCTGCACCAGTTCGACGACCAAGATTGGCACACCCTCATGCGTACAAACCTTGACAGCGTTTATTTCGTTGGGAAAACAGTCGCCCAAAAAATGATTCCGCGCGGTCAGGGCAAGATCATCAACATTTGTTCAGTTCAGAGTGAACTGGGACGTTCAGGAATTGCGCCCTATACGGCCAGCAAAGGTGCTGTCAAAATGCTCACAAAAGG
>JACCDW010770271.1_pt1 | contig 11955 bp, 12 predicted proteins | sample 7449781 | NCBI WGS metagenome assembly JACCDW01 (sample SAMN15323449, study PRJNA562643) | freshwater metagenome | isolation source: river surface water | place: USA:Blue River Watershed | collected 2017-08-18
CAGCGTAACCCCAGTGGGCCGTCGCCGGTTGACCAGGCCAGAAGGGGCAAACCTCCCCGGCAGCGTTGTCACAGACTGTAATGACCAGGTCCATGTGCGGTGCATCGGGTTGACCGAATTCATCCCAGCTTTTGCTGTACAGCCCTACAGTTGATATACCGGCCTTGGTCAGTGTCTCGATGGCCAGAGGATTTGGCTTTTGATTCTCACGAGGACTGCTGCCAGCAGAGTAGGCTTTGAAGCGACCTTTGCCCAAGTGATTCAGCATAGCTTCAGCCAAGATGCTTCGGGCGGAGTTGTGGGTACAGAGGAAGAGGATGTTCAAGGGTTTGTCGTTCGTAGACATGGGATAACTCTCAGCAGCATGAAGATTGAGATGTCGAAGGGTTGCAGCAGCTTGAAGCAATTTCAATTATGGGTGCGCAGCAGGCTGCAACTGGTTTTTGCACAGGTGCGCAACAAGCAGCACCATCAGTGGACCGGCCGGCCTCGTTGAAGACGGGTATGTCTTCAAGAGTGTGAAAGTGTTCCCAGGCAATACCTTGGGGATCGGTGATCCAATGTTTTTCACTTCGGGCATAGCAACAGCTTGTCTCCCCTTCATCGATGGTGGACATCTCGGCGCTCTCAGCGGCAGCCTCCATTTCAGTTAACTCTTCGGCCGAATCCACTTGAAACCCCAAGTGATCCAGTCCAGGCTTGCTGCCTCTGGTTGAAATGGCAAAGTTCACTCGCGGGTCTTCAAGCATCCACTTGGCATAGTCATTTTCAATACGTGCTGGCTGGGTTGAGAACAGCTTTGAGTAAAAGGCGATGCTGGCTTGCAAGTCTTCTACGTGGAGATGGACATGGAATCTTTTCATGGGATTTCTTTCAACAGTTACAGGAGATAGCTGAGGCCTCCAAACAATCTTCGGCGCCCTGACAACAGTTCTCGGTGAGGTAGGCTAGGACACCATTCATCTGGCCAAACTCCACTCGATAGATCAGATTGCGACCATGACGCTCCTGGCTGATCAATCCGGCATGCATCAGCTCTTTCAGGTGAAACGACAGGGTTGCATTGGGGACGCCTAAGTACTCTCCCAATTCGCCGGGAGTCGATCCTTCTTGCCCAGCTATGACAAGGCTGCGGAACACCTGCAAGCGATTAGGTTGCGCGAGAGCAGCCAATGCTTTGACAACATCTTTTTCTTCCATGGTTCCATGTTAATGGAAATAAATGACAAATTCATGTCAAGCAAACTGATTGTGGTGAAGACAAAAACGACAGGTCCTGGCCGAAATCAGTTCGGTTCACCTCATGGACGTATTTCGTCTCATTTGATCTAACCGCTCCAGCAGTTGCTCACTCGAACGCATCGAAGACTTGAACTGAAGCTGCGCCTGCTATTGACCCAAAGTGGTCCATCGATGCTCGCGTAGCTCTCACTACGGACACCGACCCGCGGGAACTCCTGCAATCGAGTATGCGGACTTCCGCATCAAACGCACTTACTCCACGGCCTCGAAGTGCAGACGAAAGTGCCGCTCGTCCACACGTGCCCTCGCAATGCCGATGTGCTGGGTTTCCGGGTTCTCCCGAAGCGTCAAGGCGCGGGCAAGAAGGGCATTATCGGAGTTGCACCCGAGGAGGATGGACTTGACGGAACTCGGCGGCACTGAAAACAAGCAAACGGGAAAGCCTTGGTGGGGCGGCATCTTTACATCGGCGTAGTCGGGCGGCATCAACATGCGCCACTCCCCTTCGTACTCCCAAGCCTTCCCTTTGGTCATGATGGTGTCGAACGTCATGTCGGTCACTACAACACTGGGGCGTTCTTCCCGATATTGGACGTACCGGAGCCTACCGTATTCCTCAGCGAACTGCGAGGCTTCTTCCGCGCTCGCGTTCACGTGATCAGGCGGAGTCGATTGATTGAAGAACGGAGCACTGGTATCAAACGCGATTACGAAGCCGCGATGGCTATCACCGTAGTGGGGCCACATCAGAAGGCTGTCGGGGTGTTCGCAGAGCGACAGCACGCCGACATTCTTACTCATCATTTCCTCAATACGTGCAGCCATCGGAGCGATGTATTCGTGTGATCGCAACAAAGCTGCCTCGATCTGGGCCACGCGATGAGGCTCGATACGGGCTCTAAAGACATCGAATGGGATGGGCTCGTCGTCTTTAGTGCAAGTGCGAGCCATGGTTTCGTATCGCTCCCGCGCGTACTCATCCCAGCGGTGAGAAGCAATCTCGCGAACCTCTTCGGGAGTACCGTATCCAGCAATGTGCGGGCGCATCTCGAACGGGTCATTCAGCGCCCCGGGTTGCGTGAAGCGGATCAGCCAGTGGTCGAAGATCTTGTTTCGCTCGGCTGGCATGTACTTGTACAGAACGGCAGGGAGGTCGCGAGGCTTGTCCATCGTCGTAGCATATGCGATGACGCTCGGTGCATCTTCCTTCGGGCCAGGAATCGCACAACGCCATCTCCTTAGCCTTGTGGATGACAGCCTGAAGTCGTGCGCGACCGGCCACGATCCTTTCGTACGCGGTTGAGGGAACTGGTCGACCGCTTGGCCCCCCAGCCTTGATCGACCGCTTGTGGCCGAAAGCTGTCCGATCAATCTCATGAACGTATTTCGCCCCATTTGGCACAACTGCTCCAGCAGTCGTTCACTCGAACTAATCGCTGTTTTTCCGCATGGATACGGTAAATAGATCGCCAATTTAAAAGCTTTTCGACTTATTTTGTCAGGATCAATTTGCCCTGCCGTGTGGTTTGCAATCGATAAATCACACCTTGATGGCGAATCAACACAATAGAACTACCTTGCAGCAGTGTCTGGCTGTCTATGACTCGGGCGGACGAGTCTTGTGCGATGTTTGATGCCTGTTTTTTGACGTTCTGGTTCATGGGTGCAGGGTGGCTCACGGACGAACACTCTCAGTGACAAAGCCAATACGGATCAAGCCCGCGCGCTGCGCAGCTGTCATTGCCAGGGCCACCTGCTCATACGGAACTTTCTTGTCGCCTCGAATGTAGAGCTGCGGTTGCGGGTCCTTGGCAGCGTGTTCGCGCAAGGCGCTCTCCAGGGCATCGGACACGACCGGCTGCTTGCCCAAGAAAAACTGTCCCTGGGCATCGACGACCAGTTGCAGGTTCTCGGGTGGGGTCTTGTCTTTAGTGCTGCTGGCACGCGGCAGTTCGACTTTCACCGCATGCTGCACTACCGGAATGGTGATGATGAAGACGATGAGCAGCACCAGCATCACGTCCACCAGGGGCGTCATATTGATCTCGTTCATCACCTCATCGCTGTCGTTCATCTCGAAGGACATGATTACTCTCCTGCCGCGTCAATGCACGGCGCTCTGGCCATGGGTCACGCGGGTGCCAGTCACGTAATAGGCGTGCAAATCGTGCGCAAAGCGGTTCATGCGGGCGATGATGAATTTGTTGCCACGCACCAGGGCGTTGTAGCCGAGCACGGCTGGGATGGCCACCGCCAGGCCCAGGGCGGTCATGATCAGTGTCTCGCCAATCGGCCCCGCCACCGCCTCGATGCTGGCGTTGCCATTCACACCAATGCTCACCAGTGCGTGGTAGATGCCCCAGACGGTGCCGAACAGGCCGACAAAGGGCGCAGTCGAGCCGATCGACGCGAGGATGGCCAGACCGTTCTGCAGCCGGGTGGTGTGGTCGTCGATGGTGTTGCGCAGGCTGCGCGTGACCCAGTCGCTGATGTCGAGACGGTCGTGCAGCTGCTTCTGTGCGGCCTGGTGGTGTTCGGTGGCTTCCTGCCCGACTTGGGCCAGGGTGTGGAAGAGGTTGCCCGGACGCTGGCTGAGCACGGCCAGGCCTTCGGCCAGGCTGGTGGTGTGCCAGAACTGCTCGCTGCCGAGCGCGCTTTGCTTGTGGCGCCAGACATCGAGCGCCTTGAGCACGATCACGGTCCAGCTGATGACCGACATGGCGATCAGGGCGATCAGGATCAGGCGGGTGACGGCGTCACCCTGCGTCCAGATGTGGGACAGGCCGAAAGAGGTGGGCATGGTGGGAACTCCAGTGAATTGGGATCTTCAGAAAAATGGGTCGATCGTTGGATGGTGGTCAGTCGAGCACAAAGCGGACGGGCACGTTGAACCACATGGCTTCTGGAACGCCTGCGCGCTTGCCGGGCACATAGCGCCAGCGTTTGACGGTCTCCAGCGCCGCTTCGTCCAGACGCGGGTAGCCGCTACTGGTGCGGATTTCGGCCTGTTCGGCGCGCCCCTCAGTGTTGATGAGGACTCGCACGGTGACTGTGCCCTGCTCGCCCAGTCGCTTGCTCATGCGTGGATAGGCCGGGACCGGGTTGTTGAGGTAATCCGCATCCGAAGACGGCAGCGCCACCGCGGCAGTGGCGGTGATTGGGTTGGGGCGCGGCTGGCCTACGGCCGCAGGGGCGGCGGCGGGGGCAACAGGGGCCGCGGTGGCGGGTGCAGGACTGGCAGTCGCGGGTACGATGGGAGCGGCTTGACTGGGCTCAGCCTGAGTTACCACTGGGCTTGGCTGTGGCTGAGGTTGCGGAGTCACAGGCGTTAGTGGCCTGGCTTGAGTCTTGGGCTGAACCTTGGTCACCACGGGCTGGGGGATGACTGCCGGCGGGGCTGGAACATCGACCACCACACTGGCCATGATCACGTTCTCAGCCTCGCCTGTTGGCGGAGAGCTGCTGAGCAGGCCCAGACTCAGCAGCCAGGCCATACCCGCGTGCGCCATCAAGACAGCACCTGTCACACGCCAGGTGCGGCTGTGGTGAATGCGGTTGGGCCGCCGAGGCGGTTCATACACGAGCGTGGTCATGTTGTACGGGAGAGATTCGGTTGTGCTTCAAGCGGCCAGAGGTGGTCCATGCCGATGTCCTGCACCGTGGCACAGCCAGTCAGCGCCAGGGTGGCTTCGAATTCATCGCGCAGCAAGCGCAGCACATGAGCCACCCCGCGCGCGCCGGCGTTGGCCAGACCGTAGAGGGCTGGGCGGCCAATCAGGGCGGCGTTGGCCCCCAGGGCCAGAGCCTTGAACAGGTCGGTGCCGCGGCGGATGCCTCCGTCCACCAGGATCAGCGCATCCTGACGTTCGCCACGCACCGCATCCACAATCAGCGGCAACAACTCTGCGGTGGCCGGCACGGTGTCGAGCACCCGGCCGCCGTGGTTGCTGACGATGATGCCGGCAGCGCCAATCGCCAGGGCCTGGCGTGCATCCTGCGGGTGGGTGATGCCTTTGAGCAGCACCGGCAGACGGGTCTGCCCGATCAGCCACTGCACATCGTCCCAGCGCGGCGCCACATCGGCCAGACCGGCGCACAAGCCCTTTCCTTGCGCGGTGATGTGGGCCGGCCAGTGCACCGCGCGAACGTCATCGGGCAACGGCATGCCATAGCGCCGTTCGCGGTCGCGCACGCCATGCACCGGCGCGTCCACCGTGAGCACGATGGCCTGGTAGCCAGCGTCCTCCATGTCCGAGAGCAGGGCCTGGGTAAAGCCCCGGTCGGTCTGCCAATACATCTGGAACCACAAGGGACCGTGTTCGTGGTCTTGCAGAAAGCTCTCGGCCACGGCCCGCAGCGGTGTGCTGCTTTGCTGCGACAGCACCAGCCCGCAGCTTTGCGCTGCCGCGGCCATGGCCATGCCTGTTTCGCCATGGTGGTGTGCCCAGCGCTGGTAGGCCATGGGTGCCACCAGCAAGGGAAACGCCCATTCACGCCCCAGCAGGCGGCAACGGGTGTGGCCACCGCGCAGGTCGCGCAGCACACGTGGACTGAGCCCCCATGCCCGCCAGGCACTCAGGTTGCGGTGCAAACTGATCTCATCGGCTGCACCGCCACTGAAGTAGGCCCAGGCCGCATCACTCAGGGTGGCCTGGGCTGCCCGTTCGTAGTCGTCCAGGGTGAGGATGTTGTCGTTCATGGGTGATCTGATCGCTGCGTTCAGGTTTGCGCCCACTGGCGCAGCAGGTTGTGGTACACACCGGTGAGCGCGGTGGTCTCAGGCGTTTCGCCCAGCTGCTCGCGCAGCCGCAGCAGATTCATGTCGAGATCGAACAGGATGCGGCGCTTCTCGTCCGAGCGCACCATGCTCTCGATCCAGAAGAAAGAGGCCAGGCGCTCGCCGCGCGTGACCGGTGTGACCTGATGCACGCTGGTGCCAGGGTAGAGCACCGCATCGCCAGCGGCCAGTTTCACGCCGCGGCTGCCGTAGGTGTCTTGCACCAGCAACTCGCCACCGTCGTATTCGGCGGGGTCAGACAGGAACACCGTGCATGACACATCGGTGCGCAGCCATTCGCCTGTGCTGGGCACCCGGAGCACCGCGCCGTCCACATGGGGACCATAGGCATTACGCTCGCCACCGTAGCGGTTGAACAGCGGCGGCAGAATGCGATTGGGCAGTACGGCCGAGAAAAACAGCGGGTCACGCTTCAGCGCCTGCAGCACCAACTCCTGCAGCGTTCGCGAGACCTCGCTGCCTTGCGCCAGTTGCCGGTTGTTCTTTTGCGTCAGTGCCTGGGCGCCCGCGGTGCTACTGCCATCCACCCACAAGAACTCGTCGTTTAGGCACTCGCGGGCCTGGGCAACCTCGGCCGGGCTCAGAATTTGGGTCAAGTGCAGCAGCATGGCGTGACCTCAGAACAGGGTTTTGAGGCTGAGTTCGACGCGACGAGGCGCTCCGGGCACGTAAAAGGATGAATAGACCTGGTCGATGTAGAGCTTGTTGCTGAGGTTACTCACATTGAGTTTGAGCACCGTGTTGTCGCTGAGGGTGCGTTCCACCATGGCATCCACTGTGGTGAAGGCCTGTGTGGTGATGGTCGAGTTGATGAGAGGTGTCTGCCCGCTGCGGTAGTTCAGTCCAGCCCCGACACGCCACATGGGGGCCACCAAGTAAGTGCTCCAGAGGCTGGCGCTGTGCTTCGGTGTGAGGCCCGGCCGGTCGCCTTGCTTCATGTTGCCGTTAGCCGAACTCACGTCGATACGCGCATCGGGAATCCAGGTGTGGTTGTAAAACACCTCCCAAGCCGGCGTGATGCGGCCGGCAAAGTTGAACTCCATGCCGGTGGCGTGGCGCTTGCCCGAGAGCAGGTACTGGTTGGCAGCGCTGTCCACATCCGTGTTTCGCTCGTTGTATTTCTCAGAATGAAACACGGCCACGCCCAGCAGGCTTTTGCCTTCAAACAGCTCAAATTTGCCACCCACCTCGACATTGCGACTCATTTCGGGTGGAGTGTTCAGGGTCGTCACGTTGGCATTGCCTGGCGCCAGTGATGTACCCACGCCATAGGAGTAGGTGTCACCTGAGGTGTTGTAGGAGGTGCCGACCGAGGTGTAGTAGGTGGTGCTGGCGTCGGGTTGCCATATGGCGCCCAGACGCGGGCTGGCCAGCGTCTCGCTCTTGCTCACCGTGTAATTCTGCACATCGCGGTAATCCACAGAAAAATGCTCGAGCCGCACACCGCCCACCAGTTTGATCTGCTCCGTCAGGTGCAGGGTGTCTTGCGCATAGGCTCCTAGCGTTTGCGACTTGAAAAAGAGGCTGGGGGCTTTGATGCGCGGATCGGTGACACCTACGCCATTGTTGGGCGCCCCCACGGTGATAACAGGATTGGCCAGGCCGGTGGTGTGATTGTTGTTGCGACTGGCGTTTTCGTCAAAGAAGTCCAGTCCGGCGATCAATCTGTGCTCGCGGCCAAGCCACTGGAATGTGCCTGAATAGTCGCTTTGCACCTGCAGCAGCTCGCTATCGCCATAGCGGGCCTTGGGCGAGCGCGACAGCTCGGTGCTGCCATCCAGGCCGGAGAGTTGGGTCAGGTTGCGAAAGCCTACTTGACTGCCAAGCAGATCGCGGCTGTAGTGGCCTGCACGCACGCTGGTCTTGAGTTCACTGTCCTTATCGAACCGGTGCTTGTGTGTAAAAGTCAGATGATTGGTTTCGCTGCGCAGGTAGTCGCTGGCCATGCCATAGTAGCTCTTGGCATCGAGCACTGGGATCAGGATGCCGGTCGAGTTAGCGCCGCTGTTGCGGGGACCGTTATTGGTTGTGCTGCCGTTGCTCACCATCCAGGGATGGGCATAGAGTGGACGACCGTCGGTTTCGAGGTGGTACAGGCTCACCGAGTATTCGTTACGCTCACCAATGCCCCAGCGGTAGGCACCAGCCAAGCCCTTTTTGTCGACTTTGGCACCCCAGTTATCTGCCTTGTGGTCCATGGCGTTGATGCGCAGTGCCGAATCCTCGCCGGTTTGCTTGTTGAAATCGCCCGTGAGGCGGCGCGTGTTGCCGCTGCCCACGATGACGTTGATCTCGTTCTGATCCATAAGAAAGGGCTGCTTGTTGACCTGATTGACCACGCCGCCCGTGGAGCCCTTGCCAAACAGCATGGATGCCGACCCCTTGAGCACCTCGACGCGGTCGAGGTTGAAGGTGTCCCGCTCGATCAGCGGTGCATCCCTCAGCCCATCGACGTAAATGTCGCCCGCCTGCTGCAGCGAGAAGCCACGCATGCGCACATCCTCCTCACCCGTCTCACCGGCCAAAAAGGTCACCCCAGCTGTGGCCTTGAGCACCTTGCGGAAGTCGTCCATGTTCTGGTCGCTCATTAGCTTTTCTGTGAGGACCGTCACTGTCTGTGGAATGTCCTTGATATCCTGATTTCCTTTTGCAATGCCTGTTTTCTTGACCAGCAGATGATCTTTCGCAGTTGTGGGGGATTCAGCGCTGTCCAGTACCGTCACGGTCTTGAGGGCTCTTTCTTCAGCGGGTTGTGCCTGTGCGAGTGCGAGGGTGCCGATCGAGCCGGCCAACATCATGGCGGCCAGCGGCAACAGGTGGTGAGATGGCGTGGGCGACAGTGGCGTGTGCATGGTGTAGACAGTCAAGGGTTTCGTTGCAACGCAACGTATAGGAAACATTGGCTGGCTATCACCCCTGCAACCCGATCGGCAGCGGCAAGTGGCTGGCTGTCAAAGCAATGGAGTACCCGGGCACTGGGCCGGCCCGGGTGAGGGCTTACTTGAAACTCACGCGGTCGAGCATTTGCTGAACCTTGATCTGGTTTTTCCCCACAGCGCTGATCGGGATCAGTTCGCTCTTGAAGCCACCACCTGTCATGGCTTTCAGCGCGGGGTTGTCAATGACCACCCCCTGGGCTACCGGCCACTCGTTGTTTCCATTGGCGAAGTGGTTTTGTGCGCTCGGGCTGGCCAGGTATTCCAGGAACTTGACGGCGTTATCGCGGTTCTTGCTGTAACGCGCCACGGCGCCCCCAGCGATGTTGACGTGTGTGCCCCAACTGTTTTGGTTCGGGAAGACCACCCCGATTTTTTCAGTCACAGCGCGATCGGCTGGGGTGTTGGAACGCATCAAACGCGCCAGGTAGTAGGTGTTGGTCAAAGCGACCCCACACTCGCCCGAGGCTACCGCCTTGATCTGATCGGTGTCGCCTCCCTTGGGTGGGCGGGCCATGTTGTCCACCAGACCCTTGAGCCATTGCTCGGCTTTGGCCTCCCCGAGGTGCTCGGTCATCGCTCCAAACAGACTCAGGTTGTAGGGATGTGACCCCGAGCGGGTGCACAACTGACCTTTGAGGTGGGGGTCGGCCAGTTTCTCGTAACTGTCGACATCGCTTCTCTTCAATTTCAGTTTGTCGAACACCACCACGCGTGCGCGGGTGGACAGACCGAACCAGGCGATGTTGCCATTGGCGTCGGACTGTGCGCGCAATTGGCTGGGAATGGCTTTTTCCAGCACGGTCGAGCGAATGGGCAGAAAGAGTTCGTTGGTTTCGGCACGCCACAGACGCGCGGCATCCACCAACAAAATCACATCGGCAGGTGAGGCACTGCCTTCTGCTTTGAGTCGTGTCAGGATGCCGGCATCGTCAGCGTCAACACGGTTGATCTGGATGCCGGTGGCTTTGGTGAAATCACTATAAAGCGCCTCATCGGTAGGGTAGTGACGGGCCGAGTAGATGTTCAACTCAGCGCTGTGGGTCCCCAGGGCACTGAGCCCAAAGCAGAAGGCCAAGAAGATGGCGATAGGACGAGAAGTCATGATGGACTTGGAGGTGTGTATTGATGGCTGAATCATAACATCTAATGAGAATGATTCTCAATAAGATTCATCTCCATGCGCTTCTTGTTGCTTAGCTCCCAGCCGATTCGCAAAGTAAACGGGGGGATTGGACTCGAAATGCATACGCAGGACATCACCTAGCGGGCTTCGAATAACGCAGATTTGCTTTAAGACGCAAATCCACTCAATTGACACAACTGCTCCACCAGTTGTTCACTCGAACTCATCGCTGTTTTTCCGCATGAATACTGGGTTTGCCTGCGGTGCGCACCGGAGGGTCACAGCGAGAAAAGCGATAAACAAGCGACATATGTCCGCTGGAAGTGGTGAATATGTGGGTGTGCCAGTTGCTCCATGTTCCTAAGGCTGGAAGCCTAAGTGGTTGATTTACATGGAGAAAAAACAAGGGGTCAAACTCAGCGATGAATTTGACCCCAGGTGGTGATTGGTGGGGCAATCTGCCATTTAGATGCCAATTCAGTCGCTCCACACTGGCACCCAGATAGCAGCGATGTCTTAGGACTGTAGCTCAAGTCCTCGCCATTTTCATGGCCTTTTCTCCGGTCAAAACTCGCCCCAAAAGCGTCCCAGACCCTGGGCGTCACTGATTTTCACATCATGAATCGGGAACTACTCTGGCTGGATTTCAACCAACCAGGAGTTAGTTATGAACTACCCAATCATGGACGAGGACACATTGGCAAGAAGATGGAGTCTGAGCCCCAAAACCCTGCAGCGATGGCGAAAAGAGGGTCTCGGCGCAGCTTGGCATTCCCTCTTTGGACTTGTCCGGTACCACGCCAACGACATCTCGATATACGAACTTGAGATCCATCGATGGTGCGAAGCAAGCGCAGGAAAGGAGTTGCCAAGGGACAAGATGGCCAACCCGTTTCATCCCGATGGCGAGCTCACAGAACCATCTGACGTTCAGATTTTTCTGAGCTCCGTCGAAATGAGTCTGATGACCAGCCTGCCCATGAAGTTCTTTTCACCGGAATACATGTCCAAGATTCGCATGCCGCACAGGGACTTCGATAGAGGGATGACGATCCGTTTTCATATGCCTGATGTCCTGGCATGGGAAATCAGAAACAGCACGAAGGGAACCCAAAAAATGGCCACCCGCAGAACAACGGGAGTGCCAGCATGACTGACAAAAATTCTTCCCTTGCCCAAGAATTCAACCTCCCCGAGACCACACCTTTCTGGAATGAAAGGCAGCTTGCACAGCGCTGGAAACTATCGTTGAAGACCTTGCAGCGCTGGCGAAGCGAAGGGATTGGTCCAGTGTTCGTAAAGATGAGGAGCAGTGTTTTCTATCCGATCGGTGAAATTATTCTGTTTGAGCATTCGCGCAGACGAAGATCGACTTACGAGTCTGAAAACGATCTTTTCAATGTCCTCCCAAACGATTTGATCGATGCTCTTGAAGCATCTGCAAAAACGGGAATGCCGCTGCTCTGGTTCAGATCACCAACGGTCCGACGAGAGATGGGAATTCCCCATCTCAGAACACTCAGGAAAATTCGATTCTCAACGTCAGAGCTCATGATGTGGGCAAACAAGTTCGCGCAGGCAGAGCGTGCCTTGGGACGCGGCCCCAATAAAGGAGTTGATTACCACAACGATTAACGATTGACCATCGCCGGGGCCACAAGGTCCCGGCCCCCTCTTGCACCGAGGGGACGGAAGGAAAAATTGTAATGACCCACTAAAAACCTGTACAGGTCATACTACTGGAGAAATCAGCTATGAGTATGACGATGGAAGACGACATCAAGCGATGGACAGCCAAGCGTAAAGCGGCGTTGGTCATGGAGATCATTCAAGGCAAGACCTCGATTTCCGAG
>JACCDW011787850.1_pt1 | contig 11955 bp, 8 predicted proteins | sample 7449781 | NCBI WGS metagenome assembly JACCDW01 (sample SAMN15323449, study PRJNA562643) | freshwater metagenome | isolation source: river surface water | place: USA:Blue River Watershed | collected 2017-08-18
ATGCGGCGCATGGCCGGGTGTTCGGCGATGAAGTCGGCTTCTGCGGCCGACTTGCCTTTGCCCGGCGCGCGCATCTGGCGGCGCTCTTGCGAATACGCGTCGGCCTTTTGCCAGGCCGCGTCCAAGAGGCCAATGCCTTGCAGGGCCACGTGCAATCGCGCAGAGTTCATCATGATGAACATCGCATTGAGCCCTTTGCCGGGCTCGCCCACCATCTGGCTGACCGCCTCGTCAAAGCGCATCACGCAGGTGGGACTGCCGTGCAGGCCCATTTTTTCTTCGATGCGCTCGCAGTGCACCGCGCTGCGCGTGCCATCTGCATAGAACTTGGGCACGAGGAACAGCGACAGGCCTTTGGGGCCGGGCGGCGCGTCGGGCAATCGCGCGAGCACAAGGTGCACGATGTTGTCAGACAGGTCGTGTTCGCCGCCCGAGATGAAGATCTTGGTGCCCGACAGCAGATACGTGCCGTCGGCTTGCGGCACGGCCTTGGTGCGGCACAGGCCGAGGTCGGAGCCCGCGTGCGGCTCGGTCAGGCACATGGTGGCCAGCCATTCGCCGGTGGCCACTTTCTCCAAGTACTGCGCTTTCAGGTCGTCGCTGGCGTGGTGCTTGATGCATTCGTAGGCGCCATGCAGCAGGCCCGGCGCCATGGTCCAGCCGTGGTTGGCGGCGGACAGCATTTCATACAGCATGGCTTCGAGCACGCTGGGCAGGCCCTGGCCGCCGTCTTCGGCGCTCGCGGCCAGCGCCGGCCAGCCCGCTTGCCAGAAGGCCTGGTAGGCCTCGCGGAAACCGGGCGGCATCGTGACCTGGCCGTCTTTCCACTGCGCGCCAATCTCGTCGCCGTCGCGGTTGAGCGGGGCGATCACTTCACCGACGAACTTGCCGGCTTCGCCCAACACCTGTTGGACCAGGTCGGGGTCGACCTCGCCGAAGGCGGGCAGTTGCTGGAGTTGGGTCGGGGCGTTCAAAACGCGCGAGAGCACAAAGTGCATCTCGTCGGTGCGGGGGGTGTAGGCGTTCATGGCAGGCTTTTCAGATCACTTCTTGGCGGCGCCGAGGTAGGTGTCGATCACGCGCGGGTCTTGGGCCAGTTCGGCGGCAGGCCCGTGCAGGCCGATCTCGCCCATCTCCAGCACATAGCCCTGGTCGGCCACAGCCAGCGCGGCACGGGCGTTTTGCTCCACAAGCACAATGGTCACGCCGGTCTGGCGCAGGCTCTGGATGATGTTGAAGATGTCGCGCACGATCAAGGGCGCCAGGCCCAGGCTGGGTTCGTCGAGCATGAGCAGCGCAGGTCGCGACATCAGGGCCCGCCCCACCGCCAGCATTTGGCGCTCACCACCCGAGAGGGTGCCGGCTTCCTGGGCGCGGCGCTCTTTGAGGCGCGGGAAGAGGTCGAACACATCGGCCAGGCGGTCACGCCACTGGGTATTGCCTTGGCGCATCTGGCGAAAGCCGCCAAGCACCAGGTTGTCTTCGACACTCATGGTGCCAAAGAGTTCACGCTTTTCGGGCACCAGTGCGATGCCCAGCATCACGCGTTCTTCGAGCGTGAGGTCTTCGATGGCCTGGCCCTGAAACTCGATGCGGCCGCGGCTGGGCAACAGGCCCATCAGGCTGCCCAGAAAGGTCGATTTGCCGGCACCGTTGGGGCCGATCACGGTGATCACGCTGCCCTTGTCGGCCTGCAGGCTCAGGCCATGCAGCACCTCGGCCTTGCCATAGCCGGCGCGCAGGTCGGTGATTTTGAGGAGGGGGTTCGTCATGTCAGGTCTCCCGCCGGGCCGCCCCAAGGGAGGCCTGCGCCCCCTCGGGGGGCAGCGATGACACGAAGTGAATGGCGTGGGGGCTTCATTTCTAGTGTTCCGTTCCCAAATAGGCTGCACGAACAGCCGGATTGGCTTGTACTTCGGCGGGTGTGCCGCGCGTGAGCAGGGTGCCGAACTCCATCACCACCAGCTGATCGCACACCTCCATCACCAGGTCCATGTCGTGCTCGACCAGCAAGATGCTCATGCCTTGCGACTGCAGCTGGCGCAGCACCGCAATCAGGGCCTGTTTTTCCTTGTGGCGCAGGCCGGCGGCGGGTTCGTCGAGCAGCAGCAGGGCCGGGTCGCAACACAGGGCGCGCGCAATCTCCATCAGGCGCTGCGGGCCCATGGCCAGATTGCCGGCCAGTTCGTGCAGGTAAGCGCCCATGCCAATGCGTTCGAGCTGACGTTGCGCTTCTTTCATGAGCCGCTGTTCCTCGGCCTGGTTGGTGCGCAGCATCGACGAGAGCACGCCGCTTTGGCCGCGTGTGTAGGCGCCCATGGCCACGTTCTCCAGCACCGTCATGTCGGGGATCATCTTGACGTGCTGAAAGGTGCGGGCCATGCCCTGGCGTGAAATTTCGCGCGAAGGCAGCGCGCTCACATCCTGGCCACAGAAGCTGACGCGACCGCTGGTCTTGGACAAAACGCCCGTGATGAGGTTGAAGGTGGTGGATTTGCCGGCACCGTTGGGCCCGATCAGACCAACGATCTGGCCGCCCGCGATCTCGAAGCTGATGTCGTTGACGGCGACCAGGCCACCGAACTGCTTGCGGATCTTGTCGACCACCAACACAGGCTCGCCGGTGGCGGGTTTGGTGCGCACCGGCAGATCGGCGGCGTCTTGCCAATTGATCACGCGCTGGCCTTTGGGGAATTGGCGTGCCACCATCGACCACAGGCCATCGGGCAGGTACTTGAGCACGAGCACCAGGGCCACGCCAAAGACGATGACCTCGTAGCTGCCGCTGGTGCCGATCAGCGCGGGCAGGGCGACCTGCAGGTAGTCGTCGAGCAGCTTGACCAGACCGGCGCCGACAATGGCCCCCCAGACGTAGCCGACACCACCGACCACCGCCATGAACAGGTACTCGATGCCCATCTTGAGGCCAAAGGCCGAAGGGTTGACGGTGCGCTGGAAGTGCGCCAGCAGCCAGCCTGCCACCGAGGCGAAGAGCGCGGCGATCAGGAAAACCGTGACCTTGTAGCGGAAGGTGCTGATGCCCATGGCCTCGGCCATCTGCGTGCCGCCCTTGAGAGAACGGATGGCGCGCCCCGGGCGCGAATCGAGCAGGTTGATCAGTGCCACGGCACCCGCGATCAGCATGGCCCAGCAGAGCACGAAAAACAGACGTCCCTGTCCGATGTCGATGCCAAAGGCCGACAGGCTCTTGAGGCCCAGCAAGCCGTCGTATTTGCCCAGGGCGTCGAGGTTGCCCATCAGGTAGTACAGCGACAGGCCCCAGGCGATGGTGGCCAGCGGCAGGTAGTGGCCCGACATGCGCAGCGTGATCACGCCCACGACCAGCGCGCTCAGTGCGGTCAAGCCCAGCCCGACAAAGAGCGTGAGCCAGGGCGACATGCCGGTATTGAGCGTGAGCCAGGCGGTGGTGTAGGCACCGATGCCCACGAAGGCGGCCTGGCCAAACGAGGTCAGGCCACCGACGCCCGTCAGCAGCACCAGGCCCATGGAGACCAGCGCGTACAGGCCAATGTAGTTGAGCTGGGCGATCCAGAAATCGGGCAGCGGCAAGAGCGCCACCACCGGCACGGCGGCGGCCAGCAGCAGGATGGGGAGATTCTTCTTGAGCATGTCAGTGTTCCTCGTCGGAGTGGCCGCTGCGCAGCGAGCGCACGAGGAGGATGGGCAGCACCAGGGTGAACACGATCACTTCTTTGAAGGCACTGGCCCAGAAGGCGCCAAAGGCTTCAACGATGCCGACAAAGAGCGCGCCCAGCAGCGCGCCCGGGTAGCTCGACAGGCCCGCGATCACGGCGGCCACAAAGCCCTTGAGGCCAATCAGGAAGCCCGAGTCGTAGAACACGGTGGTGGTGGGGCCGATCAAGAGGCCCGAGAGCGCGCCGATCAGCGCAGCGAGCAAAAAGGTCAGCTGGCCCGAGGCGTGGGTCGAGATGCCCATCAGGCGTGCGCCGGTGCGGTTGACGGCGGTGGCGCGCAGCGCCTTGCCGCGCAGCGATTTTTCAAAGTAGAGCCACAGCAGCACGATCAGTGCCAGCGAGACGGCAAAAATGATCACCGTCTGTCCCGAGAGCGTGACGGGTCCCAGGCTAAAGCGCTGGTCCCAGAAAGCGGGGTTGCGAAAACCTTCGGCCCCGAAAAACAGCAGGCCCAGGCCCGTCATGGCGAAGTGCACGCCGACCGAGACGATCAGCAGCACCAGCGGGGTGGCCGCTTCGAGCGACTGGTAGGCCACGCGGTAGACCAGGGGGCCAAAAGCGGTGACGATGGCCACGCTCAGCGCCGCCTGCACCCACAAAGGGAACTGCTGCGGGGCGGCCCAGATGGCCACCAGAGCGATCAGCACCGGGAACACCAGGGTCTTGAGGCCCGATTGCAATGCGCGCACGGCGTTGCCGTGGTGGCGCCAGCGCTCGATGGTTTCCATCAGCGATGCACCTGCCGCCAGGATCAGCAGCAGCCACACGGTGCCAGGCGTCTTGCCGCTTTGCAGCATGGCCAGGGTGAGCGCGCCGTAGGCGACGAACTCGCCTTGCGGAATGAAGATGACCCGCGTGACGGTGAACACGAGCACGGTGGCCAGCCCGAGCAGGGCGTAAACCGCGCCGTTGGTCACGCCGTCGAGCAGCAAGATGCTGGCGATGGAGAAGTCCATGAAAAACCTTGGCAGATAAAGAGGCTGGGGAATTTGTACGGCCCGCCCCAGCGGGCACCCAAGCACAGCCCGCGCAGGGGCCAGCCCTGCGCGGCTCGGGGCTTATTCCACCTTGAACTTGCCATCCACCACCTTGGTCATCACGCCGGTCTCCAGCGTGTAGCCCCAATGGTCACTGGGCGTCCAGTTCATCACGCCGTGGGCAAACACGGTGCGGCCCATGGTTTCCAGGGTGTCACGCACGGCCGCGCGGAATTGCGGCGTGCCCGGCTTGGCTTTCTTCAGGGCCAGCGGCAGGGCTTTCTCCATGGCGACCTGGAAGTCATACGAGTGGCCGGCAAACTGGTTGCGGGTGTTGGCGCCGTGTGCAGCTTCAAACTTCTGCACGAAGTCCATGGCGATCTTCTTGGAGGGATGGCTGTCGGCCAGCTGGTCGCCCAGCAGGGCCGGGCCGGACACCACGAAAGTGCCTTCGACGGCCTTGCCACCCACGCGCGGCAGGTCTGGCGTGGCGGCGGCGTGCGTCTGGTAGACCTTGCCTTTGTAGCCGCGCTCGACCAGGCCCAGCTGCGGCATGGCCGCGCCCGAGCCCGAGGCCACCACCAGGATGGCGTCGGGGTTGGCCGAAGTCAGCTTGAGGGCCTGCGGCGTCACGCTGGTGTCGGTGCGGGCAAAGCGCTCGGTGCCGACCAGCTTGATGCCGGCCTTGTCCAGCATGGGCGTGACGGCGTCCAGCCACTGCTGGCCATAGGCGTCGGTGTAGCCCAGGAAGCCCACGGTTTTGACGCCCTGCTTTTTCATGTGCTCAACGACGGCGTGGCCCATCACCACGTTGGACTGGGGCAGGCGGAACAGCCACTTGTCCTTGCCCTCGGGCACGCCCACGGGTGAGCCGGCCACCTGCACGGTGCCGGCCTCACTGGCGATGTCGGTCATCGCGGCGGCCACGGCGGTGATGCAGGAGCCAAAGATCAGGTCCACCTTGTCTTCGGTGACAAAACGGCGCGCGTTGGCCGCGCCCTTGCCCGGGTCGGTGGCGTCGTCGAGGATGATCAGGTTGACCTTTTCACCACCGATGGTTTTGGGAAACAGCTGCAGCTGCTTTTGCATGGGGATGCCCAGGCCGGAGCCGGGGCCGGTGAGCGCGAGGCTCACACCGATGTTGATGTCGGCCAGCGCAGCGGCGCTGGTGGCGGTGATGGCCAGGGCCAGCAGGGTTTTCTTGAGTTTCATGCTTGTCTCCTCGGAGGGTGGGTTGAAAAACACAGGTTAGGGGAAAACGGGAAAAAGAAACAGCTCAGCTGCACAGGGCCTTGATGTCCTCGGGCACCGGGATGGCCTTGATGCGGTCGGGATCGTCGGGGTGCTTGATGCAAAAAGCGCGGGTTTCCAGGCCCTCGCAGAGCACCGTGTCGCCACGCATGACCACATGCTTTTGGATGACGACTTTCTCGCGCCATTCGGCGATGCTGGTGTGCACCTGCAGGCGCTCGCCGTAGGTGGCCGGGCGCATGAACTTGGTGTGGATTTCCAGCAGCGGGGTGCCGATGATGCCGCGCGTCTTGACCAGCTCGCGCCAGGGCGGCACGCCACACTTCACAAAAAAGTTCAGTGAAGAGGCGTCCATCCATTTGGAGAAATTGGGGAAGAAGACAATGCCTGCGGGATCGCAGTCACCGAACATCACTTCCACTTCGTAGACAACGGTTTTGCTCATGGTTCTGGGGGTATCGGTCTTGAGGATGTCATGCCCGACGTGATCGGGCATCCATGCATTGCCGCTTTCGCGGCAATGACGTCTGCAAGGTCACCGTGGCGCCATCCGCAAAGCGCCATCGAGGCGGATGGTTTCGCCATTGAGGTGGTCGTTGCTCACGATGTGGCAGGCCAGCTCGGCAAATTCGCTGGGCTTGCCCAGGCGCGCCGGGAAGGGGATGCTGGCGGCCAGCGATTGCTGGACTGGCTCGGGCAGGCTGGCCAGCAGCGGGGTCTTGAACAGGCCCGGGGCGATGGTGCACACGCGGATGCCGTGCTGCGCCAGATCGCGCGCCATCGGCAGCGTCATGCCGGCCACACCGGCCTTGGAGGCGCTGTAGGCCTGCTGGCCCACCTGACCGTCAAAGGCGGCAACCGAGGCGGTGAAGACCATCACGCCGCGCGCGCCGTCTTCGAGCGGCTCAAGCTTGGCGCAGGCGGCGGCGAAAAGGCGCGCTGCATTGTAGGTGCCGATCAGGTTGACCTGGATGACCTTGGCGAAGTCCTCCAGCGGCGCAGCATGGCCGTCCTTGCCGACCACGCGCTTGGCGGTGCCGATGCCGGCGATCTGCATCAGGATGCGCGCAGGGCCGTGGGCGGCTGCAGCGGTCTCGATGGCCTGGGCCATGCTGTCCGGGTCGGACACATTGCACGAGACCGCGATGCCGCCGATCTCCTTGGCCACGCGTTGGGCGTTGTCCATGTTGAGGTCGAGCACGGCGACCTTGGCGCCCAGGCGCGCGAGTTCGCGGGCGGTGGCCTCGCCGAGGCCAGAGCCGCCACCGGTGACCAATGCGGCTGTTCCTTGGATGTTCATGTCAGTCCTTGATGTTGTCTTTGGTTTATGGGTGTCATGCCCGACCTGATCGGGCATCCATGTTCAGCGAAGGCATGGATGCCCGCTTTCGCGGGCATGGCAGAGTTGGTGTCATGCGGCTTGCGGGTTTTCAATCAGCAGCGCGATGCCTTGGCCGCCGCCCACGCAGGCACTGGAGATGCCGTAGCGCAGGCCAGAGCGTTGCAGCTCGCGCGCCAGCGTGATCGTCAGGCGCACGCCGGTGCAGGCCAGCGGGTGGCCCAGCGCGATGGCGCCGCCGTTGACGTTGAGTTTGGCCAGATCCAGGCCCAGCTCGCGGCCCACGGCCAATGTTTGCGCGCCTTGTGCTTCGTTGATCTCGAAGCGGCCGATCTGGTCGAGCATGAGGCCGCTGCGTTCGAGCAACAAACGGATCGCCGGCGCCGGGCCAATGCCCATGATCTCGGGCGGCACGCCCACGGCTGCGGCGGCGACCACGCGGGCCAGCGGCTTCTTGCCCTGGGCCTTGGCGTAAGCGCCCGAGGTCACGACGCAAGCGGCTGCGGCATCGACCAGGGCCGAGCTGTTGCCACCGGTTTGTACGCCGCCTTCGTAGACGGGCTTGAGCTTGGCCAGCACCTCCACCGGCGAGAGGCGCGGGTGGGTGTCGGTGGCCACCTCGGTGAGCTTGCCTTGCAGGCGGATTGCCCGGGGCTTGTAGCCCTCAAGTTCGAACTTCTCGGTGACCACGGGCACGATCTCGCCCGCGTGGAAGCCCGCCTGCTGCGCGGCCACCGCCTTGGCGAAGGAGTTGCTGGCGAACTGGTCCACGTCTTCGCGCGAGATGCCGTATTTCTTGGCCAGGTTCTCGGCCGTCTGGATCATGTTGATGCCAGCGGCCGGGTCCTTGAGGGCTTCCCACATGTAGTCTTTGAAGCCCACGGGCGCGCCCAGTTTGAAGCCGGTGCGGTGGTCAAAAGCGGCGATCGGGTTGCGCGTCATGCTCTCGGTGCCGACCACCAGGGCGGCGTCGCAGACGCCCGCCTCGATCTGTTCACCGGCCTGTCGGAAGAGCTCAAAACCGGTGCCGCAAATGCGCTGCGCCATGATGGCGGGGACGTCCTGCGGCACGCCCGCGTACAGGCCGATGTGGCGCGGCAAAAAGAACTGGTCGAAATCGCCTGGCGCCATGTTGCCGGTGATGACCGAGCCGATCTCGGTGGCGGCGATGCCGGCGCGCTTCAAAGCTTCGCGCGCGGCCTTGATGCCCAGGTCGGTCGGCGAGATGTGGCCCAGCGCGCCACAGTAGTCGACCATGGGCGTGCGCACGCCTTCGTGCATCCACACGTCCTGGAAGGCGTTGAAGAATCCTTTGGTGCTCATTGATGTTCCTTGAGGAGGCTGTCATGCCCGACTGGATCGGGCATCCATGGATGCCCGCTTTCTCGGGAACGACAGAAAGGTCATTTGGCGGGTTTGAGGATGTAGTGCAGGCGGTCTTCGTGCAGGGCCGCCACCGTGTCGGCGCGGTGCGTGAGCACCGAGCGCTGGTTGATCGAGCCCTTGTCGGTGATCTCGCCCTTGTCGATGGTGGGCGGCTCGGACAGCAGGCACAGGCGCGCGATGCGGTTGGCGCTGCCGGTGCTGGCCGCGGCCAGCTCGTCGACGATCTGCTGAAACTTGGCGAGTACCGGGGCGCTGGCCAACACGTCTGAGAGCGGCGCCTCGTCGGCCAGGCCGCTCAGTTCGCGCACAGCCGGCGTGGGGAACACCATGGCGCCAACTTCCTTCAGGTTCAGACCCGTGAGCACCACGTCCTGGATGTAGGGCGCGCCGGCCGCGATGATCTTGCCGCGCAGCGGGCCCACGCTCACAAAAGTGCCGGTGGCCAGCTTGAAGTCTTCGGCGATGCGACCGTCGAATTTGAGGCCCAGGTGCACATCGGTCTCGTCGATCCACTTGACCGCGTCGCCGGTCTTGAAGAAGCCTTCTTCGTCAAAAGCCTCGGCCGTTTCCTTGGGCGCGCGCCAGTAGCCGGGCGTGATGTTGGGGCCGCGGTAGCGCACCTCGGTCTTGCCATCGGTGTCGACCAGCTTGAGCTCCAGGCCCGGCGTGGGCACGCCCAGGTCGCCCGCGCGCACATGCGGGTTGGTCACGAAGATGCCAAAGGGGCCGGACTCGGTCATGCCCAGGCCCGTGCCCATGACGATGCGTTCGCCGACTTCGCGCTCTTCGCTCTCGTAGAGGCTGTCCCAGATGGGTTGTGCGAGCGCAGCGCCCGCATAGAAGAACATCTGCACGCGCGAGAGCAGGGTCTTGCGCAGCGCATCGTCGGTTTTCATGGCGTTGGCGATCGCTTCGAAACCCGTGGGCACGTTGAAGTAGACCGTGGGCGCGATCTCGCGCAGGTTGCGCAGGGTCTCGTGCATCAGGGCCGGCGTGGGTTTGCCGTCGTCGATGTAGAGCGTGCCGCCGTGAAAAACCACCATGCCGAAGTTGTGGTTGCCACCGAAGGTGTGGTTCCAGGGCAGCCAGTCGACCAGCACCAGCTCTTTTTCGGCCAGCACCGGCATCGATTGCGCCATTTGCTGCTGGTTGGCGCACCACATGCGGTGGGTGTTGATGACGGCCTTGGGCAGCTTGGTCGAGCCGCTGGTGAAGAGGAATTTGGCGATGGTGTCGGGGCCGGTGGCGGCCATGGCGCGGTCCACCGCATCGGTCACGGGTGTGGCGCACAGCTCGGCAAAGCTGCTGCTGGCGCGGCCTTGCACCTCGCCTTCGGCCATGACGATGGCCATGTCCTCGGCCACGGTGGCGGCGATGGCCTTGGCGTAGCGCGCGTCTTGTGCGAACACCAGGCCGGGCGTGACGGTGCGCAGCACGTGCTTGAGCTTGTCGTAGTCCACGCTGACCAGCGAATATGGCGGCGAGACCGGCGTGAAGGGCACGCCCGCGATCAGGCAGCCGAGCGCGAGCAGGGCGTGCTCCAGGCTGTTTTCACTGAGGATGGCGACCGGGCGCTCGGCGTTCAGGCCGCGGTTGATCAGGCCTTGGGCGATGCTGCGCGCGGTGAGCCAGACTTCGCCATAGCGGATGTGTTTCCACTCGCCCAGGCTGCCGTCGGCGTTTTTGGCGCGGCGCGCCATGAAGGTGTGCTCCGGCCTGGTTTGGGCCCAGTGCTGCAGGCGGTCGGTCAGGCGTTCAGGGAAGGCCTGCAGGTCTTGCTCGGCGCGCAGGTAGTGCGTGCCGGGCACGCCGTCGCGCAGGGTGACGCGGGTGACGCCGAACTTCAGCGGACGAAATTTGGGGGCGGTCATGGGGTGTCTCCGTTGTGAGCATCGCGCCTGTCATCCCCGCGAAGGCGGGGATCCAGGGTTGGCCTGGGTGTGGATTCCCGCTTTCGCGGGAATGACGCATTTCATTCAGTTGGCCTTTTGAACTTTGGCCGCCTTGCCTTCGAGGAAGGCGCGCACACGCGCCTTGGCCTCGGGGGCCGATTGGGCGATCGAGGCCATCAGCGCCTCGGTCAGGAAGCCGTGGTCGGCCGGTTGCTCGGCGATGCGCGGCAGCGCGTGCATGAGCGCGTAGTTGGTCAAGGGCGCGTTGGTGGCGATGCGCGTGGCCAGTTCGACGGCCTTGTCCAAAGCTGTGCCTTGCGGCACCAGGTATTGCGCAAAGCCCAGGCGTTCGCCATCGGTGGCGTTGTAGACGCGGCCCGTGAGCATCATGTCGGTCATGCGGGCCACGCCGACCAGTTTGGGGATGCGCACCGAGCCGCCGCCGCCCACGAAGATGCCGCGCGTGCCTTCGGGCAGCGCGTAAAACGTGCTCTCGTCGGCCACGCGGATGTGCGAGGCGCTGGCCAGCTCCAGGCCGCCGCCCACCACCGCGCCATGCAGCGCGGCGATCACCGGCACGCGGCCGTATTGCACCGCGTCGAGTGCCACGTGCCAGCTGCGCGAGTGGTGCACGCCTTCGCCGGCATCGCGCTCCTTGAGTTCGGACAGGTCCAGGCCGGCGCAGAAGTGCTCGCCTTCACCGTCGATGACGGCGGCTTTGGCCTCTGCGGGCAGGTTCTGGAAGGTGTCGCGGATGGCTTCGATCAGCGCGTCCGACAGGGCGTTGCGCTTGGCCGGGCGGCGCAGCGTGATAACAGCCACAGCGCCACGCATTTCCAGGCTCACGCCTTGTTGGGCTGCGCGTTCGAGGATCGGGTTGCTCATCGGAGGGTCCTTTGAAATTGCTTGACCGGGACGTCAATAAGGTTATGATAAATAACGATATTGTGGGCAGGCGCCGCACTTTTTCCCCTAGGGCTTTCCCTAGGATGGCGCCCAAATGCTTGCGCGATAGCCGCAGACCGGAGACACCTGCACCATGAAACACCAAGACCTGATCGCCATCGACATCCACACCCACGCCGAAGTGAGCTGCTGGAACCCCTTTGACAACTACGGCGAGGAGTACGACCGCGCCGCCGACAAATACTTTGGTTCCAATCGCCGACCGACGATTGCCGAAACCATCGCCTACTACCGCGAGAAAAAAATCGGCCTGGTGATGTTCACCGTGGACAGCGAAGCGCAGCTGGGCCGTCGCCGTATCCCCAACGAAGAGATCGCGCAGGCCGCGCGCGAGAACAGCGACATGATGATGGCCTTTGCCAGCATCGACCCGCACAAGGGCAAGATGGGCGCGCGCGAGGCCGAGCGCCTGATCACTGAAGAAGGCG
>JACCDW010246491.1_pt1 | contig 11953 bp, 15 predicted proteins | sample 7449781 | NCBI WGS metagenome assembly JACCDW01 (sample SAMN15323449, study PRJNA562643) | freshwater metagenome | isolation source: river surface water | place: USA:Blue River Watershed | collected 2017-08-18
CGTTCGAGTGGATCGGGGGCGAGGCCAGGGTGCGCGCCCTGGTTGACCGTTTTTACGACCTGATGGATCTGGAGCCCGCCTATGCGCAGCTGCGCGCCAGCCACGGCAGCACGCTGCAGGACGCGCGCGACAAGCTGTTCTGGTTTCTGTGCGGTTGGCTCGGTGGCCCGCAGCACTACCAGGAACGCTTTGGCCACCCGCGTCTGCGCATGCGCCACATGCCGTTTTCCATCGGCATTGCCGAGCGCGACCAGTGGCTCGCCTGCATGGACCAGGCCATGACCGAGACCGGGGTCGACCCGGTGCTGCATGAGCGACTGAAGCAGAGCTTTTTCCAGACGGCCGACTGGATGCGCAACCGGGCGGGTGCATGAAGCTCAACTCCTTGCAGGACCTCAAAAAGGTCCAGAAGGAACTGAAGGCGGCGCACGAGCGCGCGCAGGCCGAGGCCGCAGCGCGTGCCGCCGAAGAGAAAAAACGCGAGGCCGAGCGCAACCTGTTTGCCCGAGCTGTGGGGCCGGTGAAGGCCTTGCCTGACCGCAAACACGCCCGCCTGCCCAAGGCGCCAGTTGAGCCGGTCGCGCGCCAGTTCCAGCAGGATGAGGCCGCCGCCTTGCGCGACTCGCTCTCCGATGGCTTTGACGTCAGCACGCTGCTCGACACCGATGACGCCCTGAGCTTTCGTCGCCCGGGCATCGGACCGGACGTGACCCGCAAGCTGCGCCGCGGCGACTGGGCCATTCAGCGCGAGATGGATTTGCATGGACTGCGCAGCGACGAAGCCCGTGTGATGCTGGCCGAATTCATTCGCCAGGCCCACCGCCAGGGCCTGCGCTGCGTGCGCGTGGTGCATGGCAAGGGCCTGGGTTCACCGGGCAAGACGCCGGTGCTCAAGAACAAGGTGCACAGCTGGCTGGTGCAGAAAAACCAGGTCATGGCCTTTGTGCAGGCCAAACCCGCCGAAGGCGGTGCCGGCGCGCTGGTGGTGCTGCTCACGCCCGGCGGGTGAGGGGCTCGCCGGCGCCAGAGTTGCCCCGGGCAGCTTTTCATCGCAGCCAGTGGCCGCACCTACAGCAAACCCTGTTCGGCCATCGACAGCGTCTGACCGTGCCCGACGATGATGTGGTCGAGCACCCGCACATCCACCAGCGCGAGCGAGGCCTTGAGGTTCTGCGTGAGCGCTTCGTCGGCGCGGCTGGGCTGCACCGAGCCGCTGGGGTGGTTGTGGGTCAGCACCACGGCGCTGCTGTTGTGGTGCAGTGCGCGCAGTACCACTTCGCGCGGGTAAACGCTGGTTTGTGTGAGGGTGCCGCGAAACAGTTCTTCGAGCGCGATCATGCGGTTCTGGCTGTCGAGGAACAACACCGCAAACACCTCGTGCGTCTTGTGGGCCAGATGCAGCTGCAGGTATTGCTTGACCGCGCCCGGCGTGTGAAAGGCCTCGCGCTCGCGCAGCTGCTGCCCGATGGAGCGGCGCGCCAGCTCGGCCACCGCCAGCAGCTCGGCCTGCTTGGCTGGCCCCAGGCCCTTGAAAGCCTGCAGTTGCTGGCGGCTGGCATGCAGCAGGCCAGATACCCCACCGGGGGCCAGCAGTTCTTCGGCCAATGCAAACACGTTCTTGCCCGCCATGCCGGTGCGCAGCAGGATGGCCAGCAGCTCCACATCGCTGAGCGCCTGAGGGCCGCGTTCGAGCAGTTTTTCGCGCGGGCGGGCCTGCGCGGGCAAGTCGTGCATCTGCATGCAGTGTTCCTCCCTGGAACGTCCCGGTGTTCGCCCTCTGGTTCGCCCGTTGCGGGTTCTGGAGGGTCTTTGGCCGGGTTTTTACAATAGTGACTTTGTTATGCGCCTGCCTCTTTGGCAGGGCAACCCGGAAAACCCTATGCCCACCGTTCAGCCCGGCTCCTTTCTCACCTTGCACTACCGCCTGGCCGGTCCGCAGGGGGACATCATCAACACCTTTGGCGACAAGCCGGCCACGCTCTCGCTGGGTTCGGGCGAACTGACCCCTGCCGTGGAAGAGCGCCTGCTGGGCCTGGAAGAGGGCACACGCACCACGCTCGATATCCCGGCGGGCGAGGCCTTTGGCGAGCGCAACCCCGACATGCAGCAGTGGGTGGCCCGCAAGCTGCTGAACGAACTGGGCGACCCCATGGAAAAGTACGCGGCAGGCGATGTGGTGCAATTTCCCACGCCCGATGGTCTGGGCAGCTATGCCGGGACCGTGCTGCAGGTGGCCGACGATGGTGCGGTCCTGTTTGACTTCAACCATCCGCTGGCGGGCCAGCCGGTGACGCTCGAAGTCCATCTGATTGGGGTGCTGTGATGCCAGAAGAAATCCTCTTGGCCGAGCCACGCGGTTTTTGTGCCGGTGTGGACCGCGCCATCGACATCGTCGAGCATGCGCTGGTCAAGTTCGGTCGGCCCATCTATGTGCGTCATGAAATTGTGCACAACACCTATGTGGTCAACGACCTCAAGGACAAGGGCGCCATCTTCATCGAGGACCTGGCCGAGGTGCCGCCCGGCGCCACGCTGATCTTCAGCGCACACGGTGTCAGCCGTGCGGTTCAGGAGGAAGCCGAGCGACGCGGCTTCCGGATTTTCGACGCCACCTGCCCGCTGGTGACCAAGGTGCATGTGGAGCTGGCCAAGCTGCACAAGGAAGGCTACGAGTTCATCATGATTGGCCACAAGGGGCACCCTGAAGTTGAAGGCACGATGGGACAGCTCGACAGCGGCATCCATCTGGTCGAAGACGTCGCCGATGTGGGACGTGTCCAGCCAGCCCAGACCGAACGGATCGCTGTGGTCACTCAGACCACGCTCAGTGTGGACGACGCTGCCGAAATTCTGGCCGCCGTGAAGGCGCGCTTTCCGAAGGTGCGTGAACCCAAGCAGCAGGACATCTGCTATGCCACCCAGAACCGGCAGGATGCTGTCAAGCTGCTGAGCCCGCAGGTCGATGTGGTGATCGTCGTGGGCAGCCCCACCAGTTCCAACAGCAATCGCCTGCGTGAACTGGCCGACCGGATGGGCACGCAGGCCTACATGGTGGATTCGGCCGATGACCTGCAGCCCATCTGGTTCGAAGGCCGTTCGCGTGTGGGTCTCACGGCAGGGGCCTCGGCACCTGACGTGCTGGTGCAGGCGGTGATTGCCCGTCTGCGCGACCTGGGCGCGACCTCGGTGCGCAGCCTGCAGGGAGTGCAGGAAACCATGAAATTCCCTTTGCCCAAAGGCCTCAAGTCTGAGCCGCAGACCGGTCAGCCCTGAACCCTACAATCCCTGTCATGCTCGATATCCTTCTTCTCCGCAAAGACCTGGACGCCGTGATTGCGCGTTTGCAGACCCGCAAGAACCCGCAAGCTTTCCTCGATGTAGACGCTTTTCGAGCCCTCGAAAACGAGCGCAAAACCCTGCAGACCCGGACCGAAGAGCTGCAGGCCCAGCGCAACAGCCTGTCCAAGCAGATCGGCATGCTCAAGGGCAAGGGCCAGCATGCCGAGGCCGACGCCGTCATGGCGCAAGTTGGCGCCATCAAGAACGAACTCGACACCTCGGCTGCCCGTCTGGAGGTGATCCAGACCGAACTGCAGACCCTGCTGCTGGCCGTGCCCAACCTGCCGCACGAGAGCGTGCCGGTGGGCGCGGGCGAAGAAGGCAATGTGGTGGTACGCAGCTGGGGCACGCCCAAGACCTTTGACTTTGCGGTCAAGGACCATGTGGAAATCGGCGAGAAGCTGGGCCTGGACTTTGACACCGGCATCAAGCTCTCGGGTTCGCGCTTCACCTTCATGCGCGGCCCGATTGCGCAGCTGCACCGGGCACTGGCCCAGTTCATGCTGGACACGCAAACCCGCGAGCACGGCTACACCGAGTGCTACACACCCTACATCGTCAACGCCGACACCTTGCGCGGCACCGGCCAGCTGCCCAAGTTCGAGGCCGATCTGTTCGCCGCCAACAAGGGTGGGCAGGAAGGCGGTGACGATAACCAGTCGCTTTATCTGATCCCCACCTCCGAAGTCACACTGACCAATGTGGTGCGTGATGAAATCCTGGCCGAAGCCGATCTGCCGATCAAGCTCACGGCGCACACCCCCTGCTTTCGCTCGGAGGCCGGCAGCGCAGGGCGCGACACCCGCGGCATGATCCGCCAGCACCAGTTTGACAAGGTCGAGATGGTGCAGATCGTCCATCCCGACAAGAGCTACGAGGCACTCGAAGAGATGACGGGCCATGCCGAGGCCATCCTGCAGAAGCTGGGCCTGCCCTATCGCGTGATGAGCCTGTGCACCGGCGACATGGGCTTTGGTGCCACCAAGACCTACGACCTCGAAGTCTGGGTGCCCGCGCAGGGCGTCTACCGCGAGATCAGCTCGGTGTCCAATTGCGAGGCCTTCCAGGCCCGCCGGCTGCAGGCACGTTTCAAGAACGCCAACGGCAAGAACGAGCTGGTCCACACACTCAACGGTTCAGGCCTGGCGGTGGGTCGAGCGCTGGTGGCTGTGCTCGAGAATGGTCAGAACGCCGACGGCTCCGTGACTGTGCCTGAGGTGCTGCGCCCCTATATGGGCGGGGTTGAAACCCTGTCCGTTTGATTGTTGTCCAGGAGAACCTGATGCGGCTGCTGACCTTGATTCCTTTGTTACTGGCTCTGCTCAGCGGCTGCGCCAGCACCTCCCTGACCAGCGGCACCAGTACGGCAGCCCCCGCCGGTACGACCGCGGCCAGCGCAGGCGCTGCACCTGCAGCCAACGACAAGTCTCCCATCGTGGCGCCTGGGCAATGGCTGGGCGGTCTGGCCCTGCCTGCGGGCAGTTCGATCCGGGCCGATCAATCCCTGATCATTGGTGCCGGGGAGAACTGGGTGGGCCGAGCTGCACTGAATGTGGGCCGTGATGCGGATGCCGCTTACCGCTTCTTTCTGGACAACCTGCCCGCACAAGGCTGGACGATGGTGGCAGCGGTGCGTGGCCGTCAAAGCCTGCTGGTCATGTCGCGCCAGGAACGCACGCTGACCATCGAGATTTCTGATCCGATGATTGGCGCCCCCGAGGTGTACCTGACCATGGCGCCACGCAATGCCGCGGTCATGACGCCGCGAAAGCCCTGATCTGCCTCTGCTAGAATCACGCCTTCGACACTGCGGAGTGGTGGCAGAGTGGTCGAATGCACCGGATTCGAAATCCGGCGTACAGGTTCTCCTGTACCGAGGGTTCGAATCCCTCCTACTCCGCCAAATGGCCCCGGTTTCCGGGGCTTTTTTGTATCTACCCAGCCTTGGGCGAATGGCCTGACATGAAAACTCTGATAGTCCTGATGGTTTCCACCCTGTTGCAGGGCTGCACCTTGCTTGCGATCGCCGATGCAGCGGGTTCTGCCGTGGTTTATGGCGTCAAGACCACCGTCAACGTGCTCGATGCGGTCACGCCGGACATCATCAACAAAAAGAAGGATTGAAAAGAAAAGGGGCCTCGCAAGGCCCCTTGTTCATGCAGCAGTCCCTCAGATGCCCAGCCAGCCGTTGGTGCGGGCAAAGTGCAGGGCCTGGGTACGGCTGTTGACGCCCAGGCGCCGGAACAGTCGCCAGAAATGCACCTTCACGGTGTGTTCGCTGATGTTGAGCTTTTCTGCAATGTCTCGGTTGGACAGCCCTTGGTCGAGCATCAGGATCAGCTGCTTCTGGCGCTTGGACAGCTTGGTCGGTACATGGACCGCAGCATTGTCTGCCCCCTGCTGATCTTCGGGCAGCAGCAATTCCTTGAGCGACTCGATGATCTGGTTGGGGTTGTTGCTTTTTTCGATGAAGCTGTCCGCACCGGCTTCGAGACAACGCTCTTCGTATTCGGTCGCATCGGAGCTGGTCACCACAGCGAGCGCCACATCGGGGTACTTGGCTTTGATGGTGTGGATGCCCGACAGGCCCAGGGTGTCCGGCAGTTGAAGGTCCAGGCAGAACAATTCGGCGGGGCCGTTCTTGTCGACCGCGGTTTCCAGCACGTTCATTTTCGGCACGGGCACCACTTTCAAACCCGGGCGCACCCGATGGATCAGCATGGTCAGCGCATCGCGCATGAGCGGATGGTCTTCAATGACGTAGACAGTCATGATTCAAGTGGTTTTGTTAGTTTTAAAGTACAACAATACCACTTTTTTCGAGGGTTCGCAAATTTAATTTTCCCCAATTAGGGGGAGGTGATGATTATTTGTTGGATTCAACAATCTTTTTAAGCTCTCCGGAAACCATTTTTTCTTGCTCGGTCGAGACGGCGAGGAGCTGTGAACGGATCTCGGGCAAGGCTTTGCTCCCTTCCTGCTGCAGCCGGGCAATGAGTTGTCCTGCCTCGCGCGGGGCGGTGAAGCCGGTGCTCTGCAGCAGCACCTGGCCTTGCGGGCTGACCAGCTTGAAATAGAACAGGCCGTCTTTTTCGCGGTACTGTTTGAAGCTCGAAAGGGCAGGCTTGTCTTCTTTGGATGCCTGTTTTTTGTTGGCGGCCACTGCGAGAGGACGCAGACCGACGGCGTGGCGCAGTTCGCGGATGAAAGGCGTGGCCAGGCGCCGTGCCTTGTCGGCACCGGCCAGCAACACACGGTCGAGCTCGGCCGGATCGGCGATCAGGGCCTCGTATTTCTCGCGCATGGGTGCGACTTCCCGCTCGATGCGCTCAAACAGCATTTGCTTGGCATCGCCCCATGCGATGCCTTGCGCGTAGGCTTTGGCCAGCGCAGCGGTTTCTTCGGCCGAAGCGAAGGCTTGGTAGATCTGGAACAGGGCTGAGCCCTCGGTGGCCTTGGGCTCACCGGGTGCCTGCGAATCGGTCAGGATGCCCATGATCAGCTTGCGTAACTGTGCGCTGGGCGCAAACAGCGGGATGGTGTTGTCGTAGCTCTTGCTCATCTTGCGGCCATCCAGACCGGGCAGCAGGGCCACAGACTCCTCGACCACGGCCTCGGGCAGCACGAAATGCTCGCCATAGAGGTGGTTGAAGCTCGAAGCCATATCGCGGGCCATCTCGATGTGCTGGATCTGGTCGCGACCCACCGGTACCTTGTGCGCTTTGAACATCAGGATGTCCGCGCCCATCAGCACCGGGTACATGAACAGACCTGCGGTCACATCGGCATCGGTGTCCTTGCCAGCCTCGTGGTTCTTGTCCATGGCGGCCTTGTAGGCGTGGGCGCGGTTGAGCAAGCCCTTGCCGGTCACGCAGGTCAGCAGCCATGTCAGCTCGGGGATCTCGGGGATGTCCGACTGTCGGTAGAAGGTCACCTTCTCCGGGTCAAGGCCAGCCGCAATCCAGCTGGCGGCGATTTCCATCGTCGAGCGCTGGATGCGTGCGGGCTCATCGCATTTGATGAGCGCGTGGTAATCGGCCAGAAAGTAAAAGCCGTCGTTGTTCAGGTCGCGACTGGCCTGAACGGTGGGACGGATCGCGCCCACGTAGTTGCCCAGGTGGGGTGTGCCGGTGGTGGTGATGCCCGTCAGGACACGGGTGCGGTTCTCGGAAGTCATAAGGCGTTCAGCGAAGCAGGAAAGCAAGCGGGCTCAGCGAGAGCTTGAGCAGGTCAAAGGTCAGGTCCATCAGGGGGCGCATCCACACCGAGCTGATGACGCCGGTGACCACCAGCACCATCACGATGAAAAAGCCCCAAGGCTCGATGCGCGAGACCATGACGGCCTGCCGCCAGGGCAGCAGGCCGACCAGGATGCGGCCACCGTCAAGCGGCGGCAGCGGAAACAGGTTGAAGACGAACATCACCACATTGGTGAGCATGCCGGCCTTGCACATCTCGATGAAGAACCGCTCGGTCAGGCCGGTTCCCGCCAGCACGTACAGCAGCACGCCCCACAGCAGCGCTTGCAGGAGGTTGGCGCCCGGACCGGCCAATGCAACCCAGACCATGTCGCGTTTGGGGTGGCGCAGGCGGTCAAAGCGCACCGGCACCGGCTTGGCGTAGCCAAACAAAAAAGCGCCACTGGTGCTGAAGTACAAAAGCAGGGGCATCAGGATGGTGCCGATCGGGTCGATGTGCGGCACAGGGTTGAGTGTGACCCGGCCCAGCATGGCGGCCGTCGGGTCGCCCAGCCGCTGCGCGGCGTAGCCGTGGGCGGCCTCGTGCAGCGTGATCGCAAAGATCACCGGCAGGGCATAGATCAGGACAGTCTGAATGAGTTGCGAAGTTTCCACCCTTGGATTGTCTCAGACCGCAGCCTGGTCATCGGGTGCGTTCACAGGCCGAGCAGTGCCGGATCGCCGTGGCCTTGGCGCAGCAGCAATGGTTCGTCATCCGTCATGTCGATCACGGTGGTGGGCGCCAACGCGCATGCACCCGCATCAATGACCGCGCCCAGCATGTGCTGCAGCCGCTCGCGGATGTCTTCGGGATCGTTGAGCGGGTCGTTCTCGCCGGGCAGGATCAGCGTGGTCGCGATCAGCGGTGCGCCGTGCAGCTCCAGCAACTCCTGCAGCACTTTGTGGTCGGGCACACGCAGGCCCAGGGTCTTGCGCTGCGGATGGCTCAGGCGGCGCGGCACTTCTTTTGTCGCTTCCAGGATGAAGGTGAACGGCCCGGGGGTGGCCTGCTTGATCAGTCGGAATTGCCGGTTGTCCACCCGGGCGTAGTTGGCCAGTTCGCTCAGGTCACGGCAGAGCAGTGTCAGGTGGTGTTTGTCGTCGATGCTGCGGATGCGCCGCAACTGGTCCACTGCCGCTTTGTCGTCCAAATGGCAGACCAGCGCGTAGCTTGAATCGGTGGGCACGGCCAGCACCTGCCCCTGATTCAGGAGCTGCACCGCCTGCTTGAGCAGGCGGGCTTGCGGGTTGTCGGGGTGAACGGAGAAAAACTGGGCCACGGTCTGGAGGGTTCAGGAGATTCACGATTCTGGCAGCTCGACCCTGAGGCGGCTCTCGCGCAATGTGAGCCAGGCCCCCAAGGCGCCGCACAGCGCCACCAGCCCCATGCCGATCAGCGTCCATTGGTCGGGCATGTGGCCAAAGACGATCCAGCCGCCCAGCATGGCAAAGCCGATCTGCGCGTACATGTAGGGCGTGAGGGTCGCTGCAGGGGTGCGGCCATAGGCCAGGATCAGCAGAAAGTGGCCGAGGGTGGCCATCAGACCCATCAGGCCCAGTTGAAGCCAGGCCACCGCGTCAGGGGGGGTCTCCCAGACAAAAGGCAGCATGACCGAGGCCAGCAGGGTCCCGGTCCAGCCAGTGAGCACATGGGTGGTGATCGGGTCTTCCTGCTCCTGGGCCAGGCGTCCTGTCAGCACCTGGAAGCCCGAGTTGGTGACGACCAGGATCAGCGGCAGCACCACCGCCCAATCGAAGTGCTGGCTGTCCGGCCGGATGATGACCAGGGTGCCCAGAAAGCCGCCCACCACCAATGCCCAGCGCATCGGACTGACCTTCTCCTTGAGCGTCCAGGCGGCCAGCAGCGTGATGACCAGCGGGGCCATCAGCACGATGGCGGTGAACTCGCCCACCGGCATGTACTTCAGGCTGAAGAAGGCCAGCAGGCTGCTGACAAACAGCAGCAGGCCCCGCGCCAGCTGAAAGCGGGGGTGCCGCGTGAAAAAAAGTTCGCGCCCGCGACCTTTCCAAACTATCGCGGTCGTCACCACCGCCTGAAAGCTGTAGCGAAACCACAAGGCCACGAGCAGGGAAACGCTGGCACTGACGTGCTTGGTGGTGGTGTCCAGCGTGGCAAAGCAGGCCGAAGCCAGGACGGCGAAACCGATGCCGGAGAGGGCGCTGCGCGCGGGTTGACTCACTGGATGCGGTCGGCCAGCAGTTCCCACACGGGTGTCAGCTGTCCCGGCAGAAAGGGCAGGGCGCCCAGGTCGGTGTGGCTTTCGTCGGGGCTGTGGAAGTCGCTGCCGCGCGAGGCGGCCAGCCCGAATTCGAGCGCCGTTTCGGCGTAACGCACCGCCTCCTGAGACGAGTGGCTGCCCGTCACCACCTCGACGCCGCGGCCGCCGTGGGCCTTGAACTCGGTGAACAGGGCGTACTCCTCGTTCGGCGTGAAGCCGTAGCGTGCCGGGTGCGCGATGATGGCCATACCGCCTGCATCCGCGATCCATTGCACCGCGTCCTGCAGACGGGCCCAGCGGTGTGGCACAAAGCCGGGCTTGCCTTCGGTCAGGTATTTGCGGAACACCTCGGGCGTGTCCTTGCAGACGCCGGCTTCGACCAGAAACCGCGCGAAGTGCGTGCGCGAGATCAGTTCGGGGTTGCCCACGTATTTGAGTGCGCCCTCGTAGGCCCCCTGGATGCCGACCTTGGCCAGGCCGTCCGACATTTCCTGGGCGCGCTCGCTGCGGCCCCCGCGGGTGCGGCGCAGGCCATCGGCAAGGGCCGCGTTGCGGTGGTCAAAGCCCAGACCGACGATGTGCACCGTCTGACCAGCAAAGGTCACCGAAATTTCGGTCCCGGTCAGGTATTTCATGCCCTCTGCGCGGGCCGCCTCCAGGGCGCGTTGCTGGCCGCCGATCTCGTCGTGGTCGGTCAGGGCCCAGAGTTCCACGCCATTGGCTTTCGCGCGCGCGGCCAGCGCCTCCGGGGTCAGGGTGCCGTCGGAGACGGTCGAGTGGCAGTGCAGATCGGCGTTGAGCATGGCGTTCACCAAGTCATTCTAAAACGTGACACGTTCATGTCACGCGCCAAACGCATAATGTCCCCATGATCGATCTCTGGCTCGTGCGGCATGGCGAAACCGACTGGAACCGCGAACTGCGCTTTCAGGGGCACCTGGATGCGCCGCTTAACGCGCTGGGCCTGCAGCAGGCGCAGCGCCTGGGCTTGCACCTGGCCTCGCAGGGGCCTCGCCCTCTGCTGGCCAGCGACCTGCTGCGCACCCGCCAGACCGCCGAGCCGCTGGCCGGTCAATGGCAGACCCCGGCCTGGCCCGAACCGCTCTGGCGCGAGCAGTCCTTTGGCGTGATTGAGGGCCTGACCCTGGACGACATCCGCGAACGGCACCCCGAGGTCGTGCGGGGCTGGCAGCGTCACGACCCCGACTTTGCGCCTGCAGGCGGCGAGTCGCGCCGGCAGTTCCACGCCCGTGTCATGCAGGCGGTGCAGGCCCTGGTCGAACGCTGCCTCCAGGAGGGCTGGCAGGCGCCGGTGGTGGTCTCGCACGGCGGGGTGCTGGACATGGTCTACCGCAGCGCCACCGGGCAGTCCCTGGCGGGGCCGCGGGAGTGTCTGATCCCGAACGCCGGGCTCAACCATGTGCGCACCGACGGGATGCGCTTCGAGATCGTTCAGTGGGCCTGGACCGACCACCTGGCGGGCTTGCCGCCCTCGGCGGTGTACCCGACCGCAACCCCCTCCATAGCCTGAGGGTTCCCGAGGCTCGGGGATAATCCGGGCATGCGTATTCAGCGTCTTTTGTCCGGGGTGGCGTCATGGCTTTGATGATCACCGACGAATGCATCAACTGCGATGTGTGCGAGCCCGAGTGCCCGAACCAGGCGATCTACCTCGGGCCGGAGATTTACGAGATCAACCCGGACAAGTGCACCGAGTGCGTGGGGCACTTTGACGAGCCGCAGTGTGTGCAGGTGTGTCCTGTGGCCTGCATTCCGGTCAATCCTCAGCACGTCGAATCGAAAGAGTCGCTCTGGGCTAAGTATCGGCGGCTGCAATCGGCTTGAGGTTGCCGCTTGTTTTGGGCGTTGCAGGCGGTGATGGGCAGAGGGCCGGGTTCCTCATGACGGGGTACCGTAAATCGTCACCCGGCCCTCCCCTCATCACCGCCTGCAACGCCCGAACAAAGTCACCGGTTCAAGCAGACTGCAAGCGCCGGTACTTCGCCCAGAGCGATTCCTTCGATTCAACGTGCTCGGGATTGACCGGAATGCAGGCCACCGGACACACCTGCACACACTGCGGCTCGTCAAAGTGCCCCACGCACTCGGTGCACTTGTCCGGGTTGATCTCGTAAA